>Ga0208373_1004514_pt1 | contig 12452 bp, 11 predicted proteins | sample RifOxyC2_FD_184036 | JGI IMG/M metagenome (GOLD analysis project Ga0208373, IMG submission 184036) | Soil microbial communities from Rifle, Colorado - Rifle Oxygen_injection C2 (SPAdes) | ecosystem: Environmental > Terrestrial > Deep subsurface > Rock core/Sediment | place: Rifle, Colorado...
GTCTTCACGACCACCTTCCCCGCGTCCAGCGACCCTTCCCGGATCTCCTCGCCGCCGGCGAGGGTGGCAAGCTTCTTTGCGTCAAGATATCCGCCGCAGGGAACGCCGAGGATGACGATCTCGTCCCTGGCGTACTGTTTCTCCTGAAGGTGGATCATCAGCGACCGGGTCGTGCAGCCCCGGGCGACGACGCCGACCGTCTTCTTCCGTTTGGCCTCCGGCTTGACCCGTTTCTGCGCCTCGTGGTGCTGGCTCAGGAGGTCGTGGACGAATTTGGCCAGATTCAGCGCGCACAGGGGGTTCCAGACCAGCTTCTCCGCCTCCTCCGGCGCCGTGATGAAGCAGGGGGTTGCCGTCAGCGGAAGGGTTCCCGCCTCGTACCCCACGATCACATCCACCTTCTTTTCGGCCAGGAGGCGCTTCGCCTCTTCCCGCAGCTTTTTCTCTCCGTTTTCCACAGTCGCTGATCCCCCGCTCATGCTGTTTGGGTCCCTTGCAATGTCTTGACGAGTTTCTTGGCCGGCCCGAGCTTGCGAACGGCGTCGGTCACCCCCCGGATCACCTGGGCGAACCGGTCCCCCTCGGATGCGGAGACCCAGGTAAAGAGCGTCCGGTCGCCCTCCACCCCGACGTAACTCAGGAAACTCTTCAGGGCGGCGAACTTCCGGCGGGCCGTCAGGTTCCCGGTGATGTAGTGACACTCGCCCGGATGGCATCCGGAGACGAGCACCCCGTCCGCCCCCTCCTGCAGTGCCTTCAAAACATAGAAGGGATTGATCCGGCCCGTGCAGGGAACCCGGATGATCCTCACGTTCGGCGGGTACTGGATCCGGCTGATGCCGGCGAGATCCGCCCCGGCATAGGTGCACCAGTTGCAGACGATGGCGACGATCTTCGGTTCCCACCCCGTTGCCGACTCTTTGTCCGTCATATCTTATCCCCTATATAAACGATCCGATCTGCGCCAACACCTCTTCGTTGTTGAAGCCGTTGAGGTCCGCGGCGTTCATCCGGCAGGAGGCCGTGCATACCCCGCACCCCTTGCACAGGACGGTATTGACGACAGCCGCCCCCTCCTTCTCATCCACCGCGATGGCGCTGAAGGGGCAGTTCACTTCGCACAGGCCGCAGGCCATGCAGCGTTCCTTGTTGACGTAGGCCGTCTTCCCTTCTGCCTCGATGAAATCCTTCGTCAGGATCGTGCAGGCCCGCGAGACGGCCGCATTGGCCTGCGTGATCGACTCCTCGCTGAACTTCGGCGCATGGGACATCCCGCACATAAAGACCCCGTCGGTGGCGAAGTCGACCGGACGGAGCTTGACATGCGCCTCGAGAAAGAACCCGTCCTGGTTGGTCGGCACCTTGAGCATCTTGCCGATCTCGGCGTTCTCGGGATTGGGGACGGTCCCCACACTGAGAGCCAGGAGATCGGCCGGCATCGCGACCTTTTCGTTGAGTATCGGATCGAAGACCGAAACGACGATCCTGCCGCCCTCCTCCCCGACCTCGGGTTTGCGGTCCTCGTCGTACCGGACGAACTTGACGTTGGCCTCCCGGGCCTTTTTATAATAATCCTCCTTGAGGCCGAAGGTCCGGATGTCGCGGTAGATGACCGTGATATCCCTGTCCGGATCTGCCTCCTTGAGCTTCAAAGCGTTCTTGATCGCCTCGGAGCAGCAGTAGCGGCTGCACCAGGGCCGCTCGGCGATCCGGGAGCCGACGCACTGGATCATGACGACGCTTCCCGTCCCCAGGGCTTTTGCGTCCTTTTCGGCGATGAGTTTCTCAAGCTCGCGCTGCGTGACGACACTCGCCGATCGGCCGTAGAGATATTCCTTTGTTTCGAGCTCATACGCCCCCGCGGCGACGATGACGACCCCATGCTCGACGAGCGTCTCTTCGCCCGCCCGCGTGGCAACGGTCGTCTTGTAGTTGCCGATGAATCCCTCGATTTTTCTGATGCTCGCCGCCTCAAAGACATGGATCAGCGGGTTCTTTTCGATCTGATCGAGAAGGTCGGCCAGGTGGCGCTGCGTATCGACCCCCTCCAGTGTATAGCGGAGACGCCGGTAGTTCCCGCCGAGCTGCGCCTCTTTTTCCACAATCGTGGACTCATACCCCTGGTCGGCAAGCGACAGAGCTGCAGTAATCCCGGCGAGGCCGCCGCCGATGATGAGGGTGGCGTGGTTGACGGTGAGCTGGCCGGGTTTGAGGGGTTTGAGAAATTCCGCCTTGGCGATCGCCATGCGGACGAGGTCCTTCGCCTTTTCCGTTGCCGCCTCGGGCTCGTGCATGTGGACCCACGAGTTCTGATCCCGGATGTTGGCCATCTCGAAGAGGTAGCGGTTCAGCCCCGCCTTCTCGCAGTTCTCCTGGAAGAGCCCTTCGTGGGTCCGGGGCGAACAGGAGGCGACGACGACCCGCGAGAGTCTATGCTCCCGGATGATCTCGCCCATCTTGACGGCCGTGTCCTGCGAGCAGGTAAAGAGGTTGTCCGTGGCATAGACCACATGGGGAAGCGTCTTGGCGTACTCCACAACCGATGGGACGTCGACGACGCCGCCGATGTTGATGCCGCAGTGGCAGACGAAGACCCCCGTCCGCGGGCCGACTCCCCGGAGGTCGCTCTCCATGGGGAGTTCTTCTGCCGTGGTCAGTGTGCCCCGGCGGGAGGCAAGGATGCCCTCCGCGCAGGCGGCGGCGCCGCTCGCCTCCATGACCGTCTCGGGGATGTCCTTCGGACCGCCGAAGGCGCCGCAGACAAAGACCCCTTCCCGGGAGGTCCGGACGGGGTTTTCCCTGAGCGTCTTGCAGAAGCCGTGTTCCTCGAGCTCGATGCCCAGGTTCGTCGCCAGAAGAGCCGCTTCCTTCGGAGGCGTCAGGCCAACCGACAGGACGACCATGTCGAACTCTTCCTCGATAAGGCTCCCGTCCTCCCGGACGTACTTGAGAAGGAGGTTTTTCGTCTGCTGGAGTTCCTTGACGGTCGAAGGCATGGAGCGGATGTAGCGGACGCCATACTCCTCTTTGGCCCGGTTGACGAAGCGGTCAAAGTCCTTGCCGTGGGCCCGGATGTCCATGTAGAATATCGTCGGTTCCAGCGACTTGGCGTGTTCCTTGGCGATGATCGCCTCCTTTGTCGCATACATGCAGCAGACCGACGAGCACCAACTGTTGTCGCAGGAGGTATCGCGCGAGCCCACGCACTGGATGAAGGCGATCTTCTTCGGCTCCTTTCCGTCGGAGATCCGCTGGACGTGGCCGACATAGGGACCCGACGCGGAGAGGATCCTTTCGAACTGGATGCTCGTCACGACGTTCTGGTAGAAGCCGTAACCGTATTCGCCCCGGAGGCGGGGATCGAACACCTCGAAGCCCGGCGCGGCGATGATGGCGCCGACCTCGATCGTCTCCCCGGCGAGGGTCATTTCGTGGTCGATCGCCCCCGCCAGGCAGGCCTCGACGCACTGGTAGCACTCGGAGCAGATGCCGCACGAAAGGCAGCGGTTCGCTTCCCGGAGGGCTTCCTCTTCCGACAGTCCGAGCCCCACCTCCCGGAAGTGGTTTTTCCGCTCTTCCGACCCCAGCAGGGGGTACTTCACCCGGGGGACTTTGGCCAGCATCGAGACGTCGGCCTTGTCGGCGAGATCTTTCTTCCAGTCCTTCGCCCTGCCCGCCGCGACATCCTCGCCCTTCAGGAAACGGTCGATCGAAACCGCGGCCTCCTTCCCGGCGTAGACGGCCTTGACGACGGTCGCCGGACCGGTCACGTTGTCGCCGCCGGCGAACACCCCGGGGGCGCTTGTCGCAAACGTCACGGGATCCACGTCGAAGGTGTTCCACTTGTTGACGGCGATCCCGCTTGACTGCGGCACGAAGGCCAGATCGGCCGCCTGGCCGATCGCCGGCACGACGGCGTCCAGGGGGATGGTGAATTCGGATCCTTTTACTGGGACGGGACGACGGCGTCCGCTGGCATCGGGTTCGCCGAGTTCCATCCTGAGGCACTCGATCCCCGTGACCTTCCCGCCCTCACCCAGGATGCGGACCGGCGCCACGAGAAATTCCATCTTGATCCCTTCCTCGATCGCCTCCTCGATCTCCTCGGCGGACGCGGGCATCTCTGCCCGGGAGCGGCGGTAGAGAATAAACACATCTTTCGAGCCGGTCCGCACGGCCGTCCGGACGGCGTCCATCGCCACGTTGCCGCCGCCGATGACGGCCACCTTCTCGCCGAGGAACACCTTCTCGCCGAGGTTGATCCGTCGGAGGTAATCGACGCCGTGGACTACCCCAGCGAGATCCTCGCCCGGAACGTCGAGCCTGCTGGAGAGGACCGTTCCGCAGCCGATGAAGACGGCGGCATAGTCCTGCCGGAGTTTCTCGAAGGGGATGTCTTTGCCGATAGCGGTATTCAGGTGAATCTTGACACCGATCTCCTCGATCACCTTGATCTCGGCCCGAAGAACATCCTTGGGAAGCCGGTATTCGGGGATGCCGACGGCGAGCCAGCCTCCGGCCACGGGCAGGGATTCGAAGACATCGATATCGTAGCCTTCGATCGCCAGATAGTATGCCGCGGTCAGTCCGGCTGGACCGGCGCCGATAACGGCGACCTTTTTCCCTTTCTTTTCCTTGACCGCAGGGACGAAGCGTGTCTCGTCCTTGAGATCGAGGTCGGCCACGAAGCGCTTGAGGTGCATGATGTCGATCGGCTCGTCCACCTCTCCCCTCTTACAGGCCTCCTCGCAGGGGTGGTTGCAGACGCGTCCGCAGACAATCGGAAAAGGGTTGTCTCTCTTGATGAGTTTCAGTGCTTCCTTGAACTTGCCCGCGGCGATGAGGGCCACGTATCCCTGGACGCTGATGTGGGTGGGGCAGGCCGCCTTGCAGGGGGAGGTCCCCAACTTGTCGATCGCGAAACCGGAGGGTATGGCCTGGGGAAAGTGGCGGTAAACGGCCTTGCGGGTATTGAGCGATTCGTTGAAGTCGGAGGGGACGGAAACGGGGCAGACATTCGCGCAGTCCCCGCACCCGGTGCACTTGTCGAGGTTGACGAACCGGGGGGCTTTTGTCATGCGGACCCGGAACCGGCCCGCCTCGCCCTCGACGGCCTCCACGGTGCGCCCGGTCATGATCTCGACATTGGGATGCCGTCCGACCTCGACCAGTTTTGGGGAGAGTATGCAGGCGGAACAGTCGTTCGTGGGAAAGGTCTTGTCCAACTGGGCCATGACGCCGCCGATGCTGATCCCCCGCTCCACGAGAAAGACCTTCATCCCGGAATTGGCAAGATCGAGCGAGGCCTGAATGCCCGCGATTCCCGATCCCACCACCATGACCGCCCCGACTTTATCGCTCTCTTTCAGCACCGCTTTACCCCTATTTCCGATTCTTTAGATGAAAGCCAAGAACATCAGTGATATTCGGTCCATATCCCAGTCCGCCGATGTGTGCGGGTAACATGAATCTCGCTGGCAGTCAAGGGCTATTTATGACCGCCGGTCATCGCTTACCACCCCCACCCTGACCCCCTGTCGAGGGGGAGGGTTTTTGGGACTTATTACGAGAGCGACATTTATTACATCAAGACAAAAAAAATCCACAGACGCTCAACACGATGAAACTAAATAACGCCAGTATGATCAACATCTGCAGGTTCGGCCGGTACGCGTCCGGGCTGAAGCCCTTATCGCCGGCCGAACGGGAAAACAGCGCCATCGGGTTATTTCCGAACAGGACCAGCTTTCGCACCGCATCGATCGCCATCGACTCTACTTTGTCGAAAGCACGCTCCAGGTCTTCTAAAAAAATACGCCGCGCCCATTCGGCGGGTCTCCGGTAAAACCAGTCCACATCGAGGGTAATGCCGGCTTCGCCCGCCACTTTCGACCGGTACATCCAAAAGGCGACAAAGGTGAAGATCAGGATTTGCGAAGCCTCCACCAGGTGGGGCAGCGTGTAGGGGGCAAAGTTCACCTTGTAGGGCAGCATATCGTATAACAGCCCCGGCATGATGCCGTGCAGCAGGCAGAAAAAAGCGGCTGCCGCCATGGCAAGAATCATGTTCCGAGGCGGCGTATCAGGAGACAGCACGCGGTCCTCTCCGAACCAGGTGCCGTAGGGCAGTTTCAGGCCCAGGGAAAGAAAAGTGCCTACGGAAGCCAGCAATAAAAGCAGCATGGCGATGTCGTAATGCGCAGCGCCCGCGGCGGCGATCACCATGGACTTGCTCACAAAGCCGTTGAAAAGCGGGAACCCCGAAATGGAGAAGGCGCCGATCATGTAGAGCCACAAAATAACGGGCTGCCTTTTTCCCAGTCCCCCGAGCTCGGTTAGTTTACTTTTCCCCGTGGTGTGAAGCACCGTGCCGGCGCCCATGAAAAGGAGCGCCTTGTAGAGGATGTGACTGAAGGCGTGGGCCGTGGCGCCGTTGACCGCCATTTCCGTGCCGATGCCGGCCCCGGTCACCATGTAACCCACCTGGCTGATGATGTGATAAGCGCATATCTCCCTGATGTCGTTGGCCAGCACGGCAAAAACCACTCCGTAGAGGGCCATCAGGACGCCCAGGGTGATCAGGATTTCCCACCCCGGGAAGACCCGGAGCAGGACATAAACGGCGGTCTTGGTGGTCAGGGCGCTCATGAACACGGCCCCCGTCACCGTCGCCTTGGGATAGGCGTCGGAAAGCCAGGCGTGCAGGGGAACCACCGCGGCATTGAGACAGACGCCCGCCAGGATCAGCCACGACGAAATGGCGTTGCCGGCGGCGAGCGGCTCTACCAGGATGCTTCGCACTTCGGAGACATGCGCCAGGATGCCCGCAAACAGCAAACCTCCGCCGAAGACATGAAACATCAGGTAGCGCATCCCCGCCTTTTCGGATTCCCGGGTGCCCCTGGCCCATATCAGATAGGTGGAAGGCAGGCTCATCAGCTCCCAAAAGACAAACAGGGTGATGTAGTCGCCGGCAAAGGTCACCCCCAGGGCGCCCGCAGCGTAAAGAAGGGCCGCCACCTGTTTCGCAGACTCCCTGACGTGAAAGGCAAAAAGGCCGCCGATCGCGGTGATAAGGGCGAATATGATCCCGAACACCCGGCTCAGACGATCGACTTTGTATACGACGAGCTGATAATCCATCAACCTTAGTGTAACCTGACCCTCGGAAGGCGCAAGCCAGACAAGGCCCAGGGCGATCAGGGGAACGAGCAGCGCAAAGGGCGACCGGAAACCGCGGGGCAGAAGGGGCAGTAAAAGGGCGCCCGCAAGCAAGATCAGGGCCGGAGGAAACGTTGCGTCAATCGGCATCGTAGTAATTCTCCCTTTTCCGCAAAAAGAGTTTCCCCAGCGATTTGGCAAAGACGATAATCAACAGGCAGCCGATAAAGCCGTAAAAGGCAAAGAAAGCGGGGATGCTATTCCACCACGCATCGTGGGCGGGGTCGTGGGGCATAAGAAACTCGCCCACCAGCGAGGCCGTCGCGGCTATCCCCAGTAGAATCCAGCGCGATACGTTCATGGGCCTCCTCCCAATATGCTGCCGCTGACCATGACGGCCAGGCGATAAAAGTGAAAAAACAGGTCGGGATTCAGTCCCAACAGCAGGGAGAGCAGGGCCGTAACCACAATGGGAATCACCATCGCGGGGGGCGCCTCCCCGCGTTCGTACGGAACGGCGGGTTTCTTGAGAAACGCCCGATAAACGATCGGGGCAAAATAGCCCGCGTTGAGCAGGCCGCTCAGCACCAGGATCGCCAGCGGCAGGATTTCGCCGGCCTGAAGTGCGCCCAGGCCAAGCTGCCACTTGCTGACGAATCCATTGATGGGCGGCACTCCCGCCAGACCGATGGCGCCCACGGTGAATGCCCCCATCGTCCAGGGCATCGCCCTGCCGATGCCGTCCAGCTCGCTGATCTTTTCCTTGTGGTGTTTTACATAGAGGGCGCCGGCGCAGAAAAACAGGGTGATCTTCATCGTGGCGTGATTGGCGATATGCAACAAACCGCCGATGAGCGAGGCGGGAGACAGCAGTGCCGCTCCCAGGACGATATAGGAAAGGTGTCCCACCGTGGAATAGGCCAGTCTGTGTTTGAGATTGTCCTGCCGAAACGCAAGCAGGGAAGCCAGGATGATGGTGGCGCCGGCAAAAATGGCCAATAGCGTATTCAGCCCGAATTGACGCATCAACTCCGGCCCGAAGACGAACCCGACGACCCGTACAACCCCGAAGACGCCCGATTTGACCACCGCCACCGCGTGCAACAGGGCGCTTACGGGAGTGGGGGCCGCCATGGCGGCGGGAAGCCAGCTGTGCAGCGGCATGACGGCAGCCTTGACCCCGACGCCGCCCAGAAACAGGAGAAACAATACCATCATGATCGAGGGGGAGAGGGAGGTGTTGCCGAACAGACCGCCCGCCCGGAAGTCCAGGGCGCCGGTTATCCTGTACGTCCAGGCCGTGGCGGCGATCAGCAGGACGCCCGCCGTCAGGGTATAGATCAGATACTTTCTGCCCGCAGCGATGGCGACTTTCGTCTCCTTGTGAATCACCAGCGGGTAGGTGGCGATGGTCAGTATTTCATAGAAAAAGACAAAGGTCAGCAGGTTGGCGGCAAAGGCAATCCCCATCGTGGCGGACAGGCAGACGGCAAAAGAGGCGAAGTAGCGGGTCTGCTTATGCTCATTAAGCCCCCGCACGTAGCCGATCGAGTAGAAGGAGGTCAAAATCCACAAGCCGGAGGCGATCAGGGCAAAAAACACACCCAGTGTATCGGCTTTCAAAGACAGGGCGATACCCGGCGATATCTCCCAGAAGATGAACTCGGCGATGCGCCCGGCCAGGGCGCCGGGCAGAAGGAGGAAAACGACGGCAAATTTGACGAGACTTGCAGCCAGCGTCCAGAATTCCCGCAGGTTGGCCTGCCGGGAGCTCATCAGGATCAGAGGCGCCGCGATGAGCGAGACCATCACCGCATAGAAGGGCATCAAGGATCTGTAGATTTCGGGATTGGTCATTGTCTGGCGCCTGTTACATTCCCAACGGGATGATCCGTTGAATCACTCCTTTCACGATATTTGCGTTCAGTAACCCGAGCAGCAGCAGGGAGAAGGAGAGGACAACGGCAGGGATCATGAGGGCGTATTCCTCCTCGCCCGCAACGAAACCCTCCCCCCTGTTCGATTTCGGTGAAGGCGCTCCTTCCGCACCCTGTGCCGAAGGCGTTCCAAGATACACCTTTTCCAGTATTCGGAAGAAATAGACGGCGTTCAAAAGGCTGCTAAGGAGAATGACCCCCAGAAACACCCAGTTCCCCTTATCGATCGCCCCCAGGGCGAGATACCATTTGCTGAAAAAACCGGCCGTCGGGGGAAGTCCGATCATCGAAAGGGCCGCCAGGGTAAAGGCGGCCATGCTCCAGGGCAGTTTTTTTCTATAGGACGCATCCAGTTTCGAGATGTCCGAATGGCCGGCGTTTTTCCTCAGGTTCGCCGCAACCAGAAACAGGGCTCCCTTCATGAAGGCATGATTCAAAATATGGAGAACCGCGCCGATGAAACCGAGGGGGTTCGCCAACCCGATCCCCAGTCCGATATAGCCGATCTGGGCTATACTGCTGTAGGCCAACATCCTTTTCATCTCGTTCTGGGCCATCGCCATCACCGATCCGAAGAGGATCCCTATGGCGGCAAGCCAGCCGATCAGGTCGGTCACCGGCAAGGTTTGGCTGACGAATTTCACGTCGAAGACAAAGAACAGGACGCGAAGAATCACATAGGCGGCAACCTTCGTGCCGATGGGGGCAATGAGCGCCGAGCTGGTGGAAGGGGCGTAGGTATAGGCATCGGGCAGCCAGCCGTGCAGGGGAAAGATCGCCATCTTGATTCCCATGCCGATGACGATCAGGGCCAGACCCGTCGTCACGGCGGGATTTCCGTAGACGTGCGGGAGTATGTTTCTTACATCCGCCATATTGAGGGAACCGGTGACGATATAGATAAAACCCAGCCCCAGCAGATAAAATGACGCCCCCACCGTTCCCATGATCAGATAGCGGAAAGAGGCGATCGGCGCCTGCTTTTCGCCGATGCCGATCAACCCGTAGCAGGCCAGGGAAAATATTTCCAAAAACACATAGAGGTTGAAAAGATCGCCGGTCAATATCATCCCGTTGGCGCCGCACAGAAGGAGCAACACGAGTGCGTAATAGGGGACGGATTTTCCGGGAATCTCCCTTTCCTTCAGGCCGCCCGCATGACACAGGACGATAAAAGCGACGACGTTCACGACCAGAGCGACAAATACGGAGAGGGGGTCCAGAACGTATTCGATCCCGATCGGGGGATTCCAGCCGCCGAAATGATAGGTCAGCGGACCGCTTTCCCATACGCGCAGAGCGTTGTAGGCGGAAATCACCACGGAACCCAAAGAGGCCGCCAGAGCCGCAAGATAGGCTACGCCAGTCTTCTTGATTGCCAAAACAGGGATGGAGATTGCGGCGGCCAGCAGCAGTAAAGGGACCAGCGCCGGCGAGTTCTGCATGATCACGATGATTTCATCCGCTCCAAGAGTATCGATTCATCCAGTGTCTTATACCGCCGGTAGATGGAAATGACCAGGGAGAAGGCCACACCGCTCGTCGCCACCCCCACCACGATCGCCGTGAGCATCAGGCAGTGCTGCAACGGGCTGATGTACTTTGCGGCATCGACCGCCCCGATCGCCGGATCCAAAACGGGAACCGTAGCCGCCCACTTTACGGCACTGGCCACGTAGAACATGATAATGGCCACCTGGAAAATGGTCATGCCGATCAATTTCTTCGCCAGATTTTTCTTAAAGACCATTCCATAAAGGCCCAGGACAAGAAGAAAAATGATAGCCCAATAGGCATAATGCCCCAGGATAAAGTCAGTCATGGGGGTATCCTTCCAGCAGATCGTCGTAAATGGCGACCAGAATGGCCATGACGGCCAGCCCGACGCCGATCTCCACCATCAAGATGCCGAGGGAGCGCAGTTCTGCGGCCTGGAAACCGGCAAAGGGGAGAAAACCGTAGTTTAAGAACTCCCCCCCTGCGAGCATGGCCATAAATCCGGTGCCGAAATAAATGAGCACGCCGATGGAACCCAGCGGCGTGCCCAGGATGGTCCTGAACTGCAGTTGCGCGATTTCTCTGCCGGCGGCAAGCCGCATCAAAAGCAGGGAAGCCGCCATGATGGTGCCGCCCTGGAACCCGCCGCCGGCGCTGTAATGCCCGTGAAAGATGACATAGAGGGCAAAGAGCATGATAAAAGGGGAAACCACGCGGCTGACCATCAATATGATAAGGTTGCTTTTATATCGGATCATCGCTGTTTTTTTTCTTTCTCCGCAATATAAGGAAACAGATAAGCCCCGCCGTCAGGATCACCGTTTCTTCACCCAGGGTGTCGTAACCACGGTAATCCGCCAGAATGACCGTGACCATATTCGGCGTGTTGGCATCCTTGTAGGCGTTCCGGATATAATATGAAGAAGCCCCCTGGGATCCGGCCGGGCTTTTCTCCCGGTGCATGACGGCATCGGCGTCGCCGCGATTGGGCAGCCCGAAGGAGGCGTAGACCAGCAAGGCCCCGAAAGAGATCAGCAGAAGCCAGTTGATTATCTTCAATCGATGCTCCTCCTGTAGGTCTGAAAAATCAAGACCACAAAAAAGATGCCCGTCACGCCCGCGCCGACCACCGCTTCGGTGAAACCTACGTCGATTGCGCCCATGACGATATATATCAGTGCGGATATGAAACTGAAGGCGTTGAGGGTCACGACTGCCGTAAGAAGGTCTTTGATGTAAAGCGAAAGAACGGCGGTAATGATCAGGAAAACAAAGAGGGCTATTTCTATTTCCCAGTACATGACCCCTCTCCCTTTCGCTTGTCTTTTCTGAACCAGGGCTTGAGCCCGCTGTGCAGCGCCGCGTTGACAAGCGCATGGGTGCCGGCGGGATTCGTGAGAAAAACAAAGATAAGTGCAAAGAGCAGCTTGGCGCTGTTGAGCGTGAAGCCCTCGATCAGCATGAGTCCGAATATCACCAGCATGATGCCCAGCGTGTCGCTCTTCCCTGTGGCATGATTCCGGGAATAAAAGTCCGGAAACCGTATCAATCCGATGCCGCCTGTGAGCAGGAAAAAAGCGCCGGCGATGGCGGACGCTATGCCCAGAATATCCGTGATCATCCCTTCGATTTTTCCGTTCCTAAAAATTTGGCGATGGCGATGATGCCGATAAAATTGAGAATGGCATAGGCCAGCATAATATCGACAAACATATCAAATCTTTTATAGGCAAAGCCGATGGAGAGGATCAGCACCATCGTTTTGGTGCCGATTGCCCCCGCACCCAGCATCCGGTCAAAGATCGTGGGACCCCTGACAACCCGATAGAGCGGGATGAAGATGATGACGGTCAACAC
>Ga0208373_1004515_pt1 | contig 12451 bp, 12 predicted proteins | sample RifOxyC2_FD_184036 | JGI IMG/M metagenome (GOLD analysis project Ga0208373, IMG submission 184036) | Soil microbial communities from Rifle, Colorado - Rifle Oxygen_injection C2 (SPAdes) | ecosystem: Environmental > Terrestrial > Deep subsurface > Rock core/Sediment | place: Rifle, Colorado...
GTAAGTTTTGGCTTCTTCAGACGTCAAATAGAAATCTCGGTCTGTGTCTTTTTCTACTTTTTTAAGATCCTGGCCAGTATGCTTAGCTAAAATCTGGTTTAATTTATTTTTTAACTTAATAATCTGACGGGCGGAAATCTCCACATCAACCGCCTGTCCTTCGGCTCCGCCCATCACTTGATGAAGCAAAATCTCGGAATTAGGCAGGGCAAATCTCTTGCCTTTTGCTCCGGCCACCAAAAGCGTGGCTCCCATTGAAGCGGCTAGCCCAATGCAAATAGTTGAAACATCCGGCTTTACGTATTGCATAGTATCGTAAATCGCCAAACCGGCTGTAACAACGCCGCCCGGAGAATTAATGTAGAGTTTTATGTCTTTTTTCGGATCCTGGCTTTCCAAGAATAGCAACTGGGCAATAACAGCGTTGGCTACTGAATCAACAATCGACCCGCTAAGAAATATAATTCGATCCTTTAAAAGGCGAGAATAAATGTCATAAGCCCGCTCGCCATCGTGGCTTTTTTCTATAACTGTTGGAACTAAATTCATTTAAAACTGCCCACAGACTACTGTCCACGGCTAATTGCTATTAATTAGCTGTAGTCGGTAGTCAGTAGCCGGTAGTCAAAATTTTTCTAGCATCTCAAACACCTTCTCGTTTCTTACTATTCCATAAGTATATTCTTTCAATTGCTCAGTGTCAATTTTATGCTTTGCTTCTTCTTCGTCGGGAAACTGGCCTAAAAACTGGCTCATTTCCTTATTCAATTCCTCGTCAGAGACCTCAATATTTTCCTTTTTTCCTATTTCCCGCAAAATCAACATGGCTTTAGTCCGCTTTTCTGCTTGCGGCTTTATTTCTTTTTTAACCTCTTCTTCAGTTTTCTTTATGCTCTCTAAATATTTCTCCCAGGGCAAACCAAAATTGCTGACTTTCGCCTTAATCTCCCTTATCATTTGCTCTGCTTCCTGGTCAATTAATAAGCCGGGCAATTCCATTGTTGATTTATCGGCTATTTTATTAATAATTTCTTCCCGCCAATCCTGTTTTTCCTTTGTTTCTTTTTCCAATAAAAGACCTTGTTTGATATTCTCTTTTAATTTTTCCTTATTTTCAAAACTTCCCAAGCTCTTGGCAAATTCATCGTTTAATTCCGGCAGTTCCTGCTCCTGGACTAAATTCATCTTAACTTTAAAATCAACCAGCTTGCCAGCCAAATCTTCCTGCTGGTAATCATCGGGAAAAACCAAGCTGAAATTTTTTTCCTCGCCTTCTTTTAAGCCAATCAAATTTTCATCAAACCCTTTGATAAATCTGCTCTGCCCCAAAATTAATGGATGATTTTTGCTTTCGCCATTTTCAACTTTTTTTCCTTCCAGCGTTGCTTCAAAATCAACTTCCACCCGGTCGCCCATTTTCGCCTCGCGCAAAACCGTTATAAATTTTGCCCGGGATTTTTGCAGCCATTCCAAAGATTTGTTAATTTCTTCTTCGCTAATTTTAATTTCATTTTTTGTTTTCGGTTTTTTTTCTTTGGCAATTTTAGCGTAATCAGGCAATTTTATTTCCGGCAAAACAACAACTTCCGCCTTAAAAACCAGCGGGTTGCCTTGGGCTAATTTAGTTATAATAATTTTCGGCTGGCCAATCGCTTCAATTTTATCTTCGATAATAATATTAACGTAAGTTTTCCTAACTGCCAGTTCCGAACCCCGCTCCATAATTTTTGCCAGGCCAACTTCCCGCTCAACAATATTGCGCGGCGCGCTTCCCTGCCTAAACCCGTCTATTTTCAAGCTATGCGACAATTCCCGCGCCGCCTCATTCAAAAAACTTTCCCACTCATCAGCGGGAATTTCAACTTCAATTTCAATTTTCGACTCCGGAAGCTTTTTTATAGTTTTTTTCATTTTTTTATACGCTATTATAAATAGAATGCTTTTTCTTTAAAGCAGCTGCCCAATACCTGTCTCCATAAGACCAATGCCACCACTCTGTCGGGTAATTGATAAACCCTGCCTTAGTCATTACTAAAATTAATAATTTCCTATTTTTCTTCGCTGTTTTAGAAATTTTATCTGAAAATGTATATGTCTTTTCATTGAACGCTCCAAGCTTTTCGCCCATATCCAGTTGTTTTCCGTTTGGTCCAATTATTGATACATCTACGGCTCCGCCGGTTGAATGCGGCGGCACAATGTCTGGCGGAGCAACACACTTACTTGTCTCATCACGTAATTTTTCTTTATTCCATTCGGGATAACGCTTTTCTAATCTTTTATACATCCAATTATAACGCCTTTTCTGTGTAAGCAAGGAGCGATATCCGCACCGCAGCAATAATTTATATCCTTTTGGCAAAAAAGATTGGGCTTGATTCATCCTATCAGCAACACTCTTTCTCACAAAACAAGCGTCCTCGCGCGATTTTTTTCCTTCTTTCTTTATATAAGTGGCAAGCCGTAAAGTTATTTTTGGACAAAAATTTTTTATATAAAATAATTTCTCGCCATTATCTTTAATGGCAATTTTAAGCAATTGATTATCGAAAATTAGTTTCATAAATGCCATTTTTGACTTACTAATTTAACCTGGATTCCCGCTTTCGCGGGAATGACATAGAAATAATAAGATATTCTCTTTTTCAATCCTTCAATTATTCCGCCCTTGCGAAAAATTATTTTTTCCTCCGTCTTGCAAAAATTTAAATCCTTCTTGCTTGCGAAAACTTTTACTAAAGAAACGAGGCGAGTTGAGCGCGAGAAAATCGCGTGCTGTGCCTTGGGCGACGCCATTAGGCGGCGTGCATAGCGATTTTCCGTGAAACGAGCCCGTTTCTTTCAAAAGTTTATCGCGGCAAGAAAACTCTTTTGCTACTTTTCTGGTTACAGAAAAGTAGATTCAGAATCTACACCAAAAAGCTCACAATTAACAACGCGACAATATTAAGAATCTTAATCATCGGGTTAATGGCTGGGCCAGCGGTGTCTTTATAGGGGTCGCCAACTGTGTCGCCAGTTACCGCCGCTTGATGCGCCAGCGAACCTTTGCCGCCGAAGTTTCCATCTTCAATATATTTCTTCGCGTTATCCCACGCCGCTCCGCCGCTCGTCATCGAAATCGCCACAAAAATTCCGGTTATAATTGAACCCATTAATAATCCGCCAAGCGCCTGGGCTCCCAAAAATAATCCAACTAAAATCGGCGCTAAAACCGGCAAAAGAGCGGGCAAAATCATCTGCCTGATTGCCGATTTAGTTACAATATCAACGCAAAGCCCGTATTGCGGCTTTCCAGTTCCATCCATAATTCCCTTAACTTCCTTAAATTGCCGCCTCACCTCATTAACAACCGCGGCGCCAGCTTTGCCAACCGCTTGCATGGCCATTGATCCAAAAAGATAAGGCAAAAGCCCGCCTAAAAATAAGCCGATGATAACTTTAGGATCATTTAATTCAAAAGCAAAAGTTTTTCCGCTAAAATCAAAAAGCTCCCGTGAATACGCGGCGAAAAGAACAAGGGCTGCCAAACCAGCAGAAGCAATAGCGTAGCCCTTGGTTACGGCCTTGGTGGTATTGCCAACCGCGTCTAAAGCGTCAGTAATTTTTCTGACTTCAGGCGACAAATTAGACATTTCCGCGATTCCGCCCGCATTATCAGTAATCGGCCCGAATGAATCAATAGCCACAATAATTCCCGCCATTGAAAGCATGCTCATCGCCGCCAAAGCCACCCCATAAATCCCCGCTAAATTGAAAGACACAAAAATGCCAGCGCAAATTAAAATAACCGGCATAGCGGTTGACTGCATTGAAACAGCGAGCCCGGTGATAATATTGGTTCCATGCCCGGTTGTTGAGGCCTTAGCAATAGAGCGAACCGGCTTAAAACTTTTAGAAGTGTAATACTCAGTTATTAAAACCATGCCCGCGGTTACAACTATGCCAACAACAGACGCCCAAAAAAGATTAGAAAATCCAAAATCTTCTTTGCCAGAATTATTGGTTAAATATTTTACAACCGGATAAAATCCAATTAACGCCAAAACCGCGGCGGCGATTAATCCTTTATAAAGCGCGCCCATAATGCCGGCCCCGTTCGAAGCCGAAGAATTTGTTTCGGAGTTTTTCTTTTTTCCCAAGCGGACAAAGAAAACTGCCAGGACTGAAGCAATAATTGAAACAGCGCCTAAAGCCAAAGGCAATAAAATCGCGTTTTGCAATCCCGGAAAAACCAAAGAACCCAAAGTCATGGCGGCAATTGCTGTCACCGCGTATGTCTCAAACAGGTCCGCGGCCATGCCAGCGCAATCGCCGACATTATCTCCCACATTATCCGCTATAACTGCCGGATTGCGGGGATCGTCTTCTGGAATTCCAGCTTCGACTTTGCCGACTAAATCCGCTCCCACATCAGCGCCTTTAGTAAAAATTCCTCCGCCTAACCGGGCAAATACAGAAATTAAGCTTCCTCCAAATCCCAAGGCAATTAAAGATTTTAAATCTCCGGTTAGCCAATAAAACCCAGCCACCGCGAAAAGCCCTAAACCAACAACTAATAAACCAGTCACTGTTCCGCCCTGAAAAGCTAAAGTTAAAGCTGGCTTCAAGCCGGATTTCGCGGCTTGCGCGGTGCGCACATTAGCCCTGACCGCAACATACATTCCAATATATCCGGCTAAAGCCGAAGCGATTGCCCCGACTAAAAATCCCGCAGTTGTCCATCCGCCAAAAAAATAATAAAGCAAAACTGAAATAACAACTGCCACCCAGGCAACTGCCCGGTATTGCCGGTTTAAATAGGCCTTAGCCCCTTCGGCAATGGCTTGAGAAATTTCAACCATTTTCCCTTCGCCAGCTGATTTTTTCATCACTTGCCACGCTAAATAAAAAGCAAAAGCAACGGCAATCAAACTGGCTATTATTGATAGAAGAATTATGCTCATAAAAAAATGTCAAATGTCAAATTTCCAATGCCAAATAAAATCCAAAATCCTAAATCTTAATTTGATCATTAGGGTTTTGTCATTGACTTGTCATTCGGATTTTGTCATTTAGATTTAATCTTCTTTATTTTATTATTATTCTGTTTTCTTCTTCTTCTTTCCTTTTTTCTTTGGCTTTTCCTTCGCTGGCTTCACCTCTTCCTTGCTTTCGGTTTTTTCTTCCACTTTTGTTTCTTCCGCTGTTTCCTTTATTTCTTCTTTTTTGTCTTCTTCTGTAATTTCAACTGCCTCTTTCTCGCTTTGGACAGCTTCGCCTTGCGCTGGTTCCTCACCCTCAATTTCAACTTTCTCGCCTTTTGCCGAAATAATATCAACTTTCCATCCAGTCAATTTAGCGGCCAAGCGCACATTCTGCCCTTTTTTGCCAATTGCCAAAGAAAGCTGGTCTTCCGGAACTTTAACAATTGCTTTTCTTTCCGCTTCTATAATTTCCGTATCAATAACTTTAGCCGGCGACAAAGCATTGCCAACAAATTTTCCGGGATTTTCGTCCCACTGGATAATATCAATTTTTTCTCCGCCTAATTCATTAATAACCGCCTGAACTCGAGTTCCTTTCTGGCCAACAAGCGAGCCAATCGGATCAATTCTTTCCTCAGCTGAAAAAACCGCTATTTTAGAACGGGAACCAGCTTCCCGCGCCACGCCTTTAACCAAAACCGTGCCCGCGGCTATTTCTGGAACTTCAATTTCAAAAAGCCGGCTGATCATTTCCGGATGAACTCGAGAAAGCAAAACCATTGAACCCTGAGGGCCTCTCTGCACTTCTAAAACATAGAGCCGAAAACGCTGGCCCGGACGGTAATACTCTCCAAAAATCTGCTCTTCCTGCGGCAAAATGCCGTTGCCGCGGCCTAAATCAATCAAAACATTGCCCCGCTCAATTCTTTGGACAACGCCGGAAACAACTTGGCCCTCCCGGCCTTTATATTCTTCAAAAACCGCTTCTTTTTCAGCTTCTCTGATTCTTTGGATAATAACTTGCTTGGCGGTTTGCGCCGCAATCCGGCCATAATTTTTGTCTGGTTCCAGGGAAAACAACATTTCTTCTTTAAGCTCAATTTTTTTATCCAGTTTTTTTGCCTCGTCAATCATAATATGCCGTTCCGGATTAAACCTAATTTTTCTTTCTTCGCCTTCAGCCAGCTCTTCTTCTTTATAAACTTCTTCTTCCTCGCCTTCTTCAAGCTCCGGTTTTAGCATGCTTTCATCCACAACTAATTTCACCTGGAATAATTTTGTTTCTCCAGAAACCAAATCAAGCTTGGCTCTAATATTCTGCCCTTTCCGGCCATGCTCTTTTTTGTAGGCAGCGGCAATCGCCATTTCAATAGTTTCTAAAACTTTTTCCTTGGCAATCCCTCGCTCTTCGCAAATTTGTTCTATTGCTGATAAAAAATCTCTATCCATGAAAATTGCTAACCGACTACAGTCTACAGTCCACCGCCATTTAAAGCGGTAGCCGGTAGTCAGTAAGCAGTAGTCAGCTTATTTAAAAGAATAGCCCGCATCTCTGCGGACTTCCATCGACTAATTAAATGATATCATTAAACAGCAAAACAAGTCAATAATTTCCTTATCCAAAACAAGTTTTGGCATCCAAAAAATAATATCGCTAAACCCTAAAATTTATTCGAAATTTTATTCTGAATATTTGTTCCGCGTTGTTCCGCAGCTATGCCCAAACGCAATTCCTCAAATGTTTTACTTGCGCGTTCTTTCCGCCAAAATCTAATTCCACAATTAAAACATCAATTTGCCAGGCAACTTCTGATTTTATTTTATTTTCCGCCAGCCAGGAACGCGCCGCGCGAATCAACCGCTGTTGCTTGAAAAAATTAACATTTTGCGCTGGCAAAAATTTGCTATCTTTATTTTTCGACTTTACTTCAACAAAAACAATGTCTTTTTTAAATTTCGCCACAATATCAATTTCCCCCCATTTTCTATTATAGTTTTTTTCCAAAATTCTATATCCAAGCTTTTTCAGATATTTTTCCGCCGCTTCTTCGCCAATATCCCCAAGTTTTCGTTTTTGAGTCACCACGTCAGCAATACTTGCGTGCGAAAAAATTAGCCACAAAAACAAGCTGAGCCGAGCGCTGGAATTGCCTGCGGCGAACGAGCGCGAAGCGCGCAGTGAGGGAACCGCGGCAATTCCAGCGAGGCGAATCCGTTTTTGTCTAATTTTTATCGCAGCAAGGAAGTTCTTTTGCTACTTTTCTGTCTTCACAGAAAAGTAGATAGTTCTTGCCAAATCAACAAATAACTGCTAATTTACAATTAGAAAAATTATCCTGAATTTCTGAATTAAGGGAGAAATCAATGGTAGTTCCTTATATTGGAATAACTGGAGTTATGGGCCGCTCGCAAGCTATATTCATTAGCGCCAGCGCGCTGAATTTAATGCCTGGCTCTGGCCGGCAAATTATGATGGGGGTTTTAGCAAGCTCAAAAACACTTGCTGGCCAAAGCAACAAATACCCGCATCTCTATCCGCCCATGAAAAACCTGCCGGAAATTTTCGCTTCTGACCCGCGGTTTTTAAATCTTATCCACTACAGCACGGATACCCCGCTCCTGCTCCGCGAGGAAATATTTAAAATTATCCGGCTTTTTAAAGAGCGGAAAAATGGGCTGAACGGCTTTCAATTAAATATTCCTTGGCCTTCAATCAGCCATTTGGAAGACATTAAAAATGCCTTCCCAAAACTTAAGTTTGTCTTGCAAATCGGGCCTGAGGCGTTTGAAAAAGCTGGGCATTCGCCGAAAAAAGTCAGGGACATGGCAAGCGATTATATGCCATTCGTTGATTATTTTCTGCTGGATAAAAGCGCTGGTTTTAACAAGCCGCTTGACGCGGAAGCGCTCCGGCCTTATCTGCGCGAGCTCTCAGATTTATTCATAATTGGGCTGGGCATTGCCGGCGGACTGGGGCCGGATACATTGCATCTGGCTGAACCGCTCATCCAGGAATTTCCGGATTTAAGCATTAACGCGCAAAGCGCGCTTCAAACCAACAACGCCTTAAATGCCAACCGTTCGGTTGAATATATCCGCCAAGCGCTCAAAATGTACAAAAAATATGAATAGTTCTTGCCGCCTTTCTGGCGGTTTTTTTATTTTTAGTTTTTAATTCCTAGTTATTATTTTTTAGCTTTTCGTCAACCATTTTAATCTCATCATAAATCCCTTCAATTAAATCATATTCTTTTAATTCTTCAATTGTTCCCCAAAAATAATCAGTAAAATCTTCTTCTAATTCAACTTCCCCGGATTTATAATCCGCGTAAAAGCTCAAAGTTAAAACTGGAATCTGGTCTGGCCGGATAAAAACCAAATCCAATAAATACTTTAATTCGCCAACCTCTAAATTGCATTCTTCTTTAATTTCCCGCCGCAAGTCCTTATCAACCACATTATACCAAGCGTCCTTGGTTGTTTTGGGAATATCAAGATAATCTTTTGGCTTCAATTTACCGCCGGGCACAGTCCACTTATTCGGATAAACCTTTTCATGCCCCGCCCGCTTAATAATAAGATACTTTATTCCTCCCTTTTCCAAAGGGAGGTTAGGAGGGATTTTCTTCACAATAATGGCCGTGGCCACAACTAAATGCAAATCTTTATTATTCATATTTTTTAGGGTTATATTATTTCTCCTTCTCTTATAATACTATTTTTCGCCGCAAATGAAAAAGGCCAGCTTAGCTGGCCGCATAAAAAGGAGAAAGGGAAAATGATAAAGAAGACAGGAGAGAAAGAACAGAAAATAAAATGGAAAATGATAGAAGAGGAAATGCGCGGAACAAGAGTGCTTAGCCTTAGATGCTTTGTGAGCACCTAGATTCCCATCGCTTTCGCAATGGTACTTGGGTATCGCGTCAGCAAGTCCCTTGGCTTCTTTTAGCAAACGCTTTAAGAAGCTGTTGTTTTGTAACTTGCCAAGAGGTGCAGCAGCCCTCTCCACTGCCTTGCGACCCCGCAACCCCGAGCAATGCAACGCCTGCAAGCTATTCCACATTGCCGGTTTGGGCTCATCCTGAACGCTGATCAAAGATCAACGCTAGGAATCTCTTAATTTTGATTTCCTCAACCCACTTGTCCGCTACATTAAATTTACCGGAAAAATAATATCATGTCAATTGAATTTATCCACAAAATAATTAAAAAAGGCCAGCTAAGCTGGTCGCGCTACTTTTTTTGCCCAAGGTATTCTTGGTATTCTTTTTCTTGCCCGTCTATGGAGCTGTATGACTTGCGGCCACCAAGATAATCATCAGCGTAAACAATAGCGCCGCAAACATTTATAGTATCTGCCTGAAATAAAGATTCCTTGCGATACTTTTCGTCTGCATCTTTATAAACCACCCAAATCCGCGTGGCGTGATATGGCTCCACAGCGATTACTTTCGTGGGCCTCAAACACTTGTTTTCGCAGGCAATAATCGCAAAAACAAAAAATAAAACCAAAATAACTTTTAAAAAACGCATGCGCGCTCCTCCCTGCCTAATTTTTATTCCAATCAATCATTTTTCCTTTTCGCTTTGCTTTTCTAATGCTAAATCCCTTTGGATATCTCTTTTTTAGTTTATTAATATTTCCTTCCAAAATTTCTTGCAAATCCCAGTTAAAAAAATTACAAATCATAGCCGCGTACCAGAAAACGTCGCCAATATTCTCTTTGATTCCTTCTTTCTGGTTATTCTGGTGCGCGAAAGTTTTCTTAATGCAAGAAGCAACATCGCCCGCCTCGCCGGCAATTCCCAGCCCCCAGGTTAAAATTTCCATTTCCCGGTTTTTAAACTTTTTAGCAGTGGCGCGGCAAATTTTTTGATATTCACGCAAATTATTTTCTTGCTTTTTAGCCATTCTTTTTATATTTATTGAAAATATCTACTATCGCTAAAATAATTCCCGCGCCCATTAAGCTATAACCAACCAACTGGTTTTCGCTAAAAATAATTCCAGCGATTATAAAAACAAACGCCAAGCCAGCCAAAGGCGAAAGCTTGGATTTTGAGCTTATTCTTTTTGTAAAAATCAACAATCCGGCAATTATTGCCAAAGCCGCAATCGCGATGATGATATAAATTTGTGTCATATTTATTTGTTACAAAGTTTTAACGAAGTGGTGGACCTAGCCAGAATCCCTGCCCGCCATTGGCTACGCCGCAGGCGTTGGCAGGCGGGGAACTCTCATCCCTATATCTCAATACCCTTGTGGACCCGGGGAGAATCGAACTCCCGTCCCTGCAATGCGAATGCAGTATATTACCACTCTACAACGGGCCCTAAAATAATCCTCAATTCTTAATTATTAATTATTTCTTTCAAATTAACAATTTTAATCCCAAAAAGCAATGCTTCTAAATCTTGAAAAGTAAATTTATCTGCTTCGCTTGAGCCGGAAGCGCACGCTTCTTTAATAATTGTTATTCCGTATTCCAAATTATAAGCGTCAATGGCCGTGGCACGCACGCAACAATTGGTTATTAATCCGCCCATTATTATTTCACTCACGCCTTTTTCTTTCAAAATCTTTTTCAACTCAAAATTAGAAAAAACGCTAAACCTGTTTTTAACTAAAATAATATCCTCTGGCTTTCTGTCTAAATCCGCGATTAATTCCGCGCGCGGATTACCTTCAATAAAATCATCTGAACAGCCTTTTTCTTGCTTCAAAATATCCGATCCGTCCGCTTTAAATTTATGAAGCGAAAAAATAATCGGGATTTTGTTTTTCCTTGCCCAAGCAATTAATTTATTAGTAGATTCAACATATTCTTTTAAGTCCCCAATAAAAAGCGGGGACTTCTCATCCCGCCAAGCTTCCTGGACATCTATAACTATTAAACATTTCGACATTAAAAATATTATATTATTTTGTTAGCCTTCTTTGGCGAGGCTCGCCCGCTCGGCTTAAAATACCCACTGTGTCATTCCCGCCCGTGCTTCGCCAAAGGCTATGACGAGGTGAGCGAAAGCGGGAATCCATATAAATCTGGATCCCGCATCAAGTGCGGGATGACAATTAAAATTGTCAATTTATTACCAGGCGCAACTTTTTTGCTGCCAAAAACATTAGTTTATAGCGGCAGCGTTAAAAAGCTGCGAAATAACAATATCAACTAAATCTTTTCAATCCTTTTTCTTCTGCGTCATTTTATCCGAAATTTGCTGAAGCGCGGCCAGCATTTTCGTCATTTGTTTTTTCCTCTTTATTAGCATATTCAAGTCAATCGTTTTTTCCAGCTTCTTATTATAATGCATAACAATATTGCGGAAAGCGCTAATGGCTTTAAAGTCTTCCTTGAATTCCGCTCGCGTTGGATATTCAATTTGCAATTTTACGAACTCTGAATCAACCAATTCCTTTATCAATTCATTCATATTTTTGTCATTCAATTCAGCTATATCATTGCCATTGCGTTCGTGAATTCTAAATAACCTAGCTTCAAGTTCGGCCAAAAGAACCATAAATAAAATTCTTGTCGGCCTTTTAAAAAAATGCCTGCAGGAAACATAGCGGCCATCGCCAATATCAATATATTCGCAATCAAGCGCGCTATCCATCACATCCCAAATCGGCGTTTGCGGGCTTCGTTTAGGAAAATTTCCAGTCACATCCAAACTTTTCGCCATTGTTTCCAACGTAAAAATATTGGCAATTTTACGGAATAAATTGTCGAATTCCCCAGGGTACATAAATTTGATTGGCCGGCCAGCTGAGCTGGCCTTGACCAAGCTAAGCTTGGTCGGGCTGCTGGGAATCGAACCCAGGTTACATATCCTTTAATTTATTATGTCGGGGCACTGAGAATCGAACTCAGGCTACGCACTCCCGAAGCGCGCGTACTACCGCTATACGATGCCCCGTTAAAAATTTTAATGAATAAAAGATTACGCACTCCCCGCCTGCCAACGCCTGAGGCGCAGCCGATGGCGGGCAGGCCGAAGCGTACGTAATACCACTATACCACAGCCCGTTTTAATAAATCCCTCCTAACCTCCCTTTGTAAAAGGGAGGAACTCCCTCCTTTTGCAAAGGAGGGCTGGGGTGGATTTTACTAACTATCAAACTTATAACTTAATGACTCAATGACTCAATAACTTTCCTCACTCTCCCCATCTCTTTCTCCACCAACTCTCCATCATATTCCGCATTGTGCGCGGCCGCGCCTTCATAGCTCGGTTTTTTCTGGTCTAAATGCATATTTATAAGAATTTCGTTATCCAACTCTTTCGCATATATATGGTAATGCGGATACTCATCCAAGCCAACTCTCTTGATAAAACTCATTTCTTCCTTATCAACTCCACGATAAGAATAACCAGCTTTCTGGAATAAATCAATAATATTAATTTTTCCTTTCTCAAAAGCATATTTCATAAGTTTATAAGCTATAAAAACATTAATGACCAATGACCACTTCCCAATGAC
>Ga0208373_1004519_pt1 | contig 12441 bp, 9 predicted proteins | sample RifOxyC2_FD_184036 | JGI IMG/M metagenome (GOLD analysis project Ga0208373, IMG submission 184036) | Soil microbial communities from Rifle, Colorado - Rifle Oxygen_injection C2 (SPAdes) | ecosystem: Environmental > Terrestrial > Deep subsurface > Rock core/Sediment | place: Rifle, Colorado...
ATAAAGAACTGCTTGAGCTGATTAAAGACGAAGTTAACGTTAAGGCGGTGGTTTTTGATGAAGCTCTGAAAGGCGGAGAGATTAAGTTGGATATTAAAATTACTAAGGAATTGAGACTTGAGGGTGAAGCTAGAGAAATGGTGCGACAAATTCAAGATATGCGAAAAGAGGCTAATTTAACGCGTAAGGACATGCTAATATTGGCAACTTCATCTGCGTTAACTGATAGCAATTTATTTGTTAAATTCGGTGATTTTATTAAAAAAGAGAGCCTAATCAAAGATGTCGTTATCTATGATAAAAAGGAAAAATATTTAATTGAAAAGGAGACAAGCTTTGAAGATAAAAAAACTAAGCTGGCAATTAAACTGAAAAAGTAAATTGGTTATGGCCAATAAGGTTTCAATCTACAAAACTGAAGGAATTATTATAAAAGCAGCAGATCTGGGCGAACTTGATCGGCTGCTTTTTGTTTACACTCGTGGCTACGGTAAAATTTCCGTGCGGGCGATTTCAGCCCGGAAAAAAGAATCAAAACTGCGGGGATTGCTGGAACCGTTTACGCGGGGGCAATTTGTCTTGGCCAAAAGCAAGACGATTGATATTATAACGGACTTTGAAGTGGCTGATAGTTTTTCTCATTTGCACAAGAACTTAGAAAATCTCGCCTACGCTTATTATTTTGCTGAATTAATTGATAAATTAATTACCCACGCCGAGGCAGATGAAGACGTTTGGCGACTGGTGGCGCGAGTTTTTGAAGTATTAAATCAAAAGCGGGGAGACTTGGCGGAAATTAAAATTATGTTTGAGGATAAATTGGTGGAATTTCTCGGCCACGGAAAGATGAATTATTCAAAGCTAGCCCAGCGGTTAAACTATCTGCAATCATTGGCGGGCGAGCAAATAAACGCGCAAAAATTTTTGGCGCAGATCATGTAATAATAAGAAAACTAAAAAGCCCCGCAGGGCTTTTTAAAATTAATTTGGCGATGTCCGACAACCTAAGGTTGTCGGACATCAAAATATTTAATCATTTTTATTTTAGCATCTCAACGATTTTGTCTAATTTAACTAACTCAGTTTTTTTCTCGATCCGTTTCTTTATTTCCACCGAATTTTGGGTCAGTGTCTTTTCGGAAATAACCAGGCGCCAAGGCAAGCCGATCAAATCGGCTTCGGCGAATTTTTGGCCAGCGGGCAAGGCGCGATTATCGTATAAAACTTCCAGATTAGCATCGGTTAATTCTTCGCAGAGCTTATCAGCCGTGGTTTTGACCGTTTCGTCATCGCCCAGCATCAGCAGATGGTATTTATAGGGCGCTACATTTTCGGGCCAAATAATACCTTTGTCGTCGTGGCTGATCTCTACGATAGTTCCCATCACCCGTCCGGGGCCGATGCCGTAGCAACCCATAATCACATTTTGTTCTTGGCCATTTTGGTCTTTGAATTTCAGATCAAAAGGCTCGGAGTATTTAGTGCCGAGTTTAAAAATATTGCCAACCTCAATCGCTTTAGCTTCTTCAAAACCAATGCCGCTGCAAGCTGGACAGGTTTTGGTCTCGTTTTTTATTTCTTTATTGATCGCTAATTTTTTGCAGCTGGTGCAAACAAAGATTGTGTCTTCACCGGCTTCGGAAACCGTTTGAAATTCGTGAGAGTATTTGGAAAATGAACCACCGCTGGCGGCGGTTAAATAAGTTTTCTCGCCCAGTCCGCACCGCTCAAAAATTTTAAAATAAGCAGCGGTGGTTTGTTGGTAATAATTATCCAGATCTTCTTGGCTGGTATGAAAAGAATAGAGGTCTTTCATGGGAAATTCCCGACCGCGCAAGAGGCCGGATTTAGCCCGCGCTTCATTGCGGAATTTAGTTTGGATTTGAAATAAAGCAAAGGGCAGGTCTTTATACGATAAAACCATCTTTTTCGCTAAAGGCGCGATAACTTCTTCGTGTGTGGAGCCGAGGGCATAATCTCGGTCACCCATACCTTTTAATTTAAATAAAATATCCAATGATTCCCAACGGCCAGTTTTGACCCAATTTTCTTTGGGATGCATGGCTGGCATTAAAATTTCTTGTCCGCCAATAGCCACCATTTCCTCCCGAATAATATTTTCAATTTTGCGCAAAACGCGCAAGCCTAGCGGCAGAAAAGAATAAATTCCCGCGGCTAACTTATCAATAAAACCGGCGCGAGTCAGCAAAATCGCGTTACAGCTTTCTTCGTCTTTTGGGGTTTCGCGCAAAGTTTTGGTGGCCAGCAGTGATTGTTTCATGATTTTAGTATAGTCAATAATTTGATTTTTATCAACAAACTCGGTATTTTATAGTTATGCAAACTAAAAAATTCCAACGCAAAATTGAAGATTTTGTTTGTGTCAAATGCGGGACAAAAACAAAGGGCACGGGTTACACTGATCATTGCCCCAAATGTTTGTGGTCGCGGCACGTTGATATTAATCCGGGCGATCGGCAGTCTTCTTGCGATGGTCAAATGGAACCTCTCGACGTGGAAGTTAAAGATGGTGAGAATATTATTTATTACAAATGTCAGTGTTGCGGTTTTAAGCACCGCGTCAAATCGGCGGTTGATGATAATTTTGAAGCAATCTTAAAATTGACCGGAAGCAAAAATTAAACTAGAATTAAAACAATGGCTAATAAAATCGAACAAAAGAAAATTATTCTGACTGGTGACCGGCCAACCGGTTGTTTGCATTTGGGTCACTATATCGGCTCGCTGGCTAACCGTGTTAAATTACAACATGAATGTCAGCAAAATATTTTGATTGCCGATATGCAAGCGCTAACGGATCATGCCGAAGATCCCAGGCTCGTGCGGGAAAGCGTTTTGCAACTGGGATTTGATTATCTGTCAGTTGGCATTGACCCGGAAATCTCCACGATTTTAATTCAATCAATGGTGCCGGAAATTGCCGAACTTACTATGTATTATTTAAATCTGGTGACTGTGGGGCGGCTAGAAAAAAATCCGACTGTGAAGGATGAAATGAAACAAAAAGGTTTTGGCAAGAGCGTGCCGGCCGGGTTTTTAATGTACCCGATTTCTCAAGCCGCGGACATCACGGCTTTTAAGGCTAATTTAGTGCCGGTGGGCGCGGATCAGGTGCCGGTGCTGGAGCAGGTTAATGAAATTGTGAAGACTTTTAACCGAGTCTATAAAACAGATGCTTTGGTTGAGTGCGAAGCTTTAATCTCTCAAACGCCGCGCTTGCCCGGAATTGATGGTAAGAATAAAATGGGAAAATCGCTGGGCAACTGTATTTTTCTTTCTGACTCGCCGGACGAAGTTAAGAGAAAAGTTTTTGAAGCCTATACCGATCCGGGCCATATTAAAGTTGATGATCCGGGCCAAATTGAAGGCAATATGGTTTTTATTTATCTGGATGCTTTTGCGTCCGATAGAAAGAAAGTTCAGGAATTAAAAGAGCATTACCGGCGTGGCGGACTGGGAGATGTTGCCGTTAAAAATTATTTAGTAGAAGTGCTGGAAAATTCTTTGGCGCCAATCAGAGTCAAAAGAAAGGAACTGGAAAAAGATCCGGCTGAAGTGATGAAAATCTTGAAACGGGGGACGGAACGCGCGCGGCTCGTTGCGGCGCAGACATTAGAAGACGTCAAAGAGGCGATGGGTATTATCTATTAATATCTTGTAAAATTAAAAACCCCTGAACAATATCGGGGGGTTTTGTTATTCTAATGTTCTCAAGAACATTAGAGGGTTAAATTAAAGCAGAGACTTTATGAGTTCAACAACGAATTTATTTTCAATCAGAAGCGCTTCGTCGGAAGAAACAAGATAAATTAGTTTGTCGTAGATTATCAAATTTCCGGGAATATCTTTTTTAACTTCTTTTAATTTTATTTCACCTAGCCGCTTTTTGATTTCCGGTAATTTATCTTGCCAGAGCTTGAAAGCACTTTTATCGGTGCCGATAAAATAAATATTGGCAGTTTGGCTTTGGGAAAAATCATCTAGCAAAATCTTGATTTCATTTTTGCCTTCAAATGACCGGATTTCCGATTGGCCGGCGATATTATATTTGGCGCGAAGGGCGGAGATGATGCGGACAAATTCCCGTTCTTTTTCTTCTACCTCACGTTTTTGCACCCGCAGAAGCCCGAGCAGATTGTCGGGCGATTCGGCGGCAAAAAAAGTCCGCTCTCCTTGAGTTAGTCCTTGCCGCTTAATTTCTTTCATTAGTCCTTTGCGAATAAGCTCCTTGATAACTTCGTAGACGGTGGGGCGGGAAATAGCGGCTTTTTTGGCAATATTTTGAACCGAGCTAAAGCCTAACTCCAGAGCGGCCAAGTAGACGTTGACCTCTTTTTCTTTTAGGCCTAATTTTCGCAATTCCAAGTTAATCATATTTTTATTATAATCAAGCCTCTAAACTTTGTCAAATTTTATTTTACAAAAGTTCGTTCGGCTATTGCTTTCGAAAACAGAAATACCAATGGACACTTTTGCGGGTTTTTGATACCATATTTATATGGATTTAAAGGAATTGAAAAATTTAATCAGCGAATTTAAGGCTGACGCCAAGAAAATCTCTTCGGTGGCTGATTTTGAAGAGTTGCGCCAAAAGTATGCCGGTAAAAGGGGTAAAATTGCGCAGCTTTTTGAGGTTTTTGCTAAGCTTGGTACCGAAGAGAAAAAAGAATTTGGTAAAAAGATAAATGAGCTGAAAAAAGAAATAGAACTTGAGATTGTTGATTTACAAGAGAAATTTTTAAATAAAAAAGTGGTATCTCCGTTAGATAAATTTTTAAAAACACTGCCGGGTAAAAAAATTGAAATGGGTCACTTGCATGTCATTACACAGGCGATTCGAAAGATCGTTGAGATTTTCAAGCCGCTGGGCTTTGTGCGGGTGCGGCACCCAGAAATTGATTGGGAATGGTTTGCCTTTGAAGCTTTGAATATTCCAATCACGCATCCGGCGCGAGATGAATGGGAAACTTTTTTTGTAGATGCGCCGGCGGATGAAAAATACGGGCGCTTAGTTATCACGCCGCACACTTCCAATGGGCAGGTCCACGAAATGTTAAAAGGTAAATTGCCAATTCGGATGCTGGGTATTTCGCGCTGCGGCCGGCGACAGGAAGACATAAGTCACCTTCAAACTTTTTTTCAATTCGAAGGATTAGCCGTAGACAAGGGAATCAGCATTTCTCATTTAAAAGGTACGCTGGATTATTTTGCCAAGAATTTTTTTGGACCAGGCCGAGAAATTCGTTTGCGGCCTTATGATTTTCGTTTTACTGAGCCAAGTTTTGAGGTGGATATAAACTGCGGATTGTGTTTGGGCAAGGGTTGTAAGCTTTGCAAGGGTGGTTGGATGGAACTAGGTGGCGCCGGCATGGTTCATCCTAATGTTTTAAAGGCCGGTGGCATTGATTCTAACGTTTACACTGGCTTTGCTTTCGGCTGGGGCGTTGAGCGAACTTATATGATGAGATCGGGCACGCAAATTGATGATATTCGGCATTTATTTAATAATGACTTGAGGTTTTTGGAACAATTCTAGAGAAAAATTTCTAAATCCTAATTTCTAATTTCTAAACAAATCCCAATGACCAAAATCTAAAGTTCAAAACGGTTTTGGGTTTATGATTTTGAATTTAGATATTATTTAGGATTTAGTGTTTCGAATTTAGGATTTATAAAACTATGAATATTCTCGTTCCGCAAAACTGGTTGAAAGATTATATTAAAACCGACGCTCAGCCGGCGGAGATGGCTAATGCCTTATCCTTGCACGCTTTTTCGGTGGAAAAAATCATAGAGACACCCAGCGGAGAGCCAGTTTTTGAAATTGAGATTACTCCCAATCGCGGCGATGCCCTTTCGGTTTTGGGAATTGCGCGCGAACTCCGAGTCATTTTACCAAGATTGGGCTTTAAAGCCGAGTGGCAAACGATAGAAAATAAAAAAATAAACGAAGTTGATAAACTAAAATTAGACGTTCAGATAGAAAATAAATCTTTAGTACCGCGCTTTTGCGCTTTAGTCTTAGAAGACGTGCAAATTAAAGACTCTCCTGATTTTATAAAACAGCGGCTGGAAGCAGTTGGACAGCGGGCGTTAAATAATATTATTGATATTACTAATTACTTGATGTTTGACAAGGGTCAGCCCATGCATGCTTTTGATTATGATAAAATCAAAGGCGACCGAGCTGAGCTCGGCTCAGGTCAAGCTAAGCTTGACGCTAAAATGATTTTACGGGAATCAAAGAAAAGCGAGAAATTGGTGACGCTAGATGGAATGGAACGGGAATTACCGGCTGGCGTGATTGTGATTGAAGACGGCGAGGGTCGCTTGATTGACCTATGCGGGATTATGGGCGCCAAAAATAGCGAGGTGGATGAAAGCACTAAGCGAGTTTTATTATTTGTTCAGGTTTATGATCCGGTGCGAATCCGCAAATCTTCAATGGCATTGGGCCACCGGACGGAAGCGGCGCTGCGTTTTGAAAAGGGAATTGATTTTGACGGGGTAGTTCCGGCGTTGTGCGAAGCGGCGGATTTAATGAAACAGTATGCCAATGCCAAAGAAGCTTCAAAATTAATTGATATTTTAAATGTTGAGTATCAGCCCAAAGAGGTGGTGGTTGACTACGAAAAAATAAATTTGGTGGCAGGGGTTGAAATAAGCAAAAAAGAAGTGGATGAAATTTTGACGGGGTTAGGCTTTGAATTCTCTGGTTCAAAGATCAAAGTTCCTTCTTGGCGCCATGATGATATTGACCTGTCCGAAGACTTAGCCGAAGAAGTCATTCGGTTCTATGGCTATTATAAATTGCCCAATAAACTATTAACCGGCGATTTGCCAAAAAGAGCTGACCAGGGATTATTTTTCTTAGAAGATAGAATTAAAAACTTTTTAAAGCATCAAGGATTTTTCGAGTGTTATACCAATTCGGCAACTAATGAAGAATTAGCCGGCGCAGAAGCTCTAAAAATAGCTAATCCCTTAACCGAAGAATTTAAATATTTTCGAACCTCGCTTTTGCCGCAACTGACGGAGGTAGTAGCCAAAAATCTTAACTACAGCGATAAAATTAAAGTTTTTGAGCTGGCGAGTGTTTACTTATCCAAAGAAAAAGAATTGCCGGCGCAACCGTTGAGATTGGGTTTAGTTGTTAAGGGTGTAGAATTTTTAGAACTCAAAGGTGTTATTGAGGCTCTGCAAAAAGAGATTGGAATTAAGGAATCTATTGATTTTGAAATCAGAGAGCAAGGAGATAATGTTTTAGCGGCCGAATTGGATTTTGAGGAATTAATTAAAAAAGCGATATCAGTTAAAACTTATCAACCACTTAACAGCTTTAATTCAATTAAAGAGGATCTAACATTTATTATTCCGTCAGGTGCAGGTGGCCAAATAACTTATCCACAAATTGAAAAAATAATTTTGGAGAGTGATGGGCGGATTTTGAAACTTAATTTTAAGGGTATCTACAAAAATTTTTTGACGCTGGCAATTGAATACTTGGATACGGCTAAGCAAATTTCATCCGAGCAGACGCAGGAGATTAGAAAGAAAATTTTTGATCGGTTGGAAAAACAATTGAGCGTTAAGCTGAAATTATAGTTTTATAAAATTAAAAACCCCCTAGTTCCGCATTTTGCGGAATTAGGGGGTTTTTGTTAGCTTGGTTAGATTCTTTCTTTTATCTCTCGATCTATTTTATCAATAAATTTTTCTGTTTTCATTGGCCCCAAATCGCCCTTACCGCGCTGGCGCACGGCCACCGTGGCGGCCTCAATTTCTTTATCGCCGATGATTAAAAGATAAGGAATTTTTTGCTGTTCGCCGGCGCGGATTTTCTTGCCAATGCTCTCGCTTTCATTTTTAGCTAGAACGCGGAGCCCGGCGACGCGTAATTGCTCGGTAATTTTATCAGAGTATTCAATATGTTTTTCGCTGATTGGTAAAACCCAAACCTGTTCTGGCGCCAGCCACGCCGGAAAGGCGCCAGCATAATGCTCAATTAGAATACCCAGAAATCTTTCTGGCGAACCAACAATGGCGCGGTGAATCATGACTGGAGTTTGTTCTTTTCCTTCTTCGTCTATATAGGTCAGGCCAAAGCGCTGGGGCATGATGAAGTCAAGTTGGATGGTGGAGATTTGCCATTCACGGCCGATTGAATCGGTTGAAATCAGGTCCATTTTTGGACCATAGAGAGCGGCTTCGCCTTCGGCCTTAACATAGTCAATTTTATTTTCTACTAATATCTTTTCTAGCAGTTCTTGCGATTTTTCCCAAATCTTGGTATCGCCTAAATATTTTTCCGGATGATTTTTATCCCAGAGCGACAGGCGGACAGTATATTCCATTTTGTAGGTTTTCATGGCTTTCCTTATCGCTCCCAAAACAAGTAAGAATTCTTGTTCAATTTGATCTTCGCGGCAGAAGCAGTGGCCGTCGTCTTGGCAGAAGCAGCGCAATCTAGTCAGGCCGCTAAGTTCGCCTGGTTTTTCGTCGCGGTATAAATTGGCAAAATCAGCGATACGAATTGGCAACTCCCGGTAACTGCGTTTTCGAGCGGCATAAATTTGAGTGTGATGAGGGCAATTCATCGGTTTTAAGAAATATTCTTCTTTCGTGTAGTTGGAAACAACTTTGAACATATCTTCTTTATATTTTTCGTAATGGCCGGAGACTTTAAATAATTCAGCCTTATTCATATTTGGGGTGTGTACTTCCTGATAGCCGATTGCTTTTTGCAATTCATTAGAATAATTGATGATTTCTCGGCGAATGGTTGCTCCTTTAAAGGTATAGAGCGGCATGCCCGGGCCAACGAGGTCTGAAATAACAAAAAGATCTAGTTCTTTGCCAAGTTTGCGGTGATCGCGTTTTTCCGCTTCTTCTATTCTTTTTAAATAATCATCAAGCTCTTCTTCGGTTTCGAAGGCAACGCCGTAGATCCGCTGCAGCATGGTATTTTTTTCGTCACCCCGCCAATAGGCGCCGGCAATTTTGGTTAATTTAAAAGCCCCGGGATTTATTTCTTTAGTTGAGGCAACATGCGGTCCGGCGCAAAGATTATCGAACGGGCCGGATTTGTAAAAACTGACTTTTTTCTCGCCGGCGGCTTTTAGATCGTCAATGAACCCGGTTTTGTATGGATCGTGTTTATAAAATTCATAAGCTTCGGCAAAATCCATATCATGCTGTTTGAACTCTATGTTTTTTTTGATGAGCTCCTTCATTCGTTTTTCCAGCTTAGGCAAAAGATCCGGGGTGATTGTTTCGGACAGGCCGTAATCTTGATAGAAGCCGTTCTCAATGGATGGGCCAACGCCGAGGCCCACTTGCGGATATAATTCTTGCACGGCCATGCTCATTAAGTGCGAGATTGAATGGCGTATGATATCCATTTTGTTTTGTTCTTTTTCCATAAATTTATTTTATTTTAAAATTTAATAAAAATTGCCCAAAAATTACCTGATGCTGAGACCCCGTACAAAAGGGTGGTTCCACTCAGCTTCCCGTAATTTCTGGGCACTTTGCTCGCCTTTATCGTTGACGATGAACGGTGGCTCGGCAGGTGGTTAGTCTGCTTCGGGGCCACATTTAATTGGTAGCTATATTTTAGTTTTTAACAGAAAAATTGTCAATGAATGGTAAAATTTTTTAAAATAGACAATGGTTTAAAATCTTGATATTATAAGAGGGTATTATAAACTTGTTATATGTTGGATATAAAATTTATCAGGGAGAACAAGGAGGCTGTTGAGGAGAACGCCAAGAATCGAGGCGTTAGCGTTGACATTGATAAGATTTTATCTTTAGACAAGCAGCGCCGGAAAATTATTGTGCAAGTGGAAGCATTGCGCGCCAATCAAAATAAAGCCAGCGATGAGATTGCCAAAGAAAAAGAACCGGCAACGCGCCAGGCTAAAATTGACGAAATGAAAAAAGTGAAAGAAGAATTAGCGGCGCTGGAGCCAAGCCTGAAAAAAATTGAAGAAGAATACGCAAAACTATTGGGATCTGTTCCCAACATGGCCATGGCTGATGTTCCAAAAGGTAAGGACGAAAACGAAAATGTTCCAATACGCCAAGTTGGTAAAATACCGGAGTTTGATTTTAAGCCTAAAGAGCACTGGGAGATAGGTGAAGCGCTGGACATAATTGATACTAAGCGAGCAGCCAAAGTTAGTGGAGCAAGATTTGGATATTTAAAAGGCGGAGCAGCATTAATGGAGTTTGCTTTAATCCAATTAGTTTTTTCGGTGGTAACCGACGAAAGAATTCTTAAAAAAATTATTAAAGCGGCGAAATTAAAGATTGAGTCAAAACCATTTATTCCCGTTGTCCCGCCGGTGCTAATAAAAACCGAACCATTTAAGCGAATGGCGCGCTTGGAACCGCGGGAAGAGCGTTATTATATTCCGGAAGACGATCTTTATTTGGTTGGCAGTGCTGAGCATACTCTGGGTGCCTTACATATGGACGAAATTTTTAACGAGTCAGATTTACCTGTGCGCTACATTGGCTTCTCTACCGCTTTTCGCCGTGAGGCCGGCTCTTATGCCAAGGACTTGAAAGGAATTTTGCGGGTTCATCAGTTTGATAAAGCGGAAATGGAATCATTTTGTTTACCGGAGAAATCAATTGAGGAACAAAACCTATTTGTGGCTATCCAAGAATATTTAATGCAACTACTAAAAATTCCGTATCAAGTGGTGATGATTTGCACGGGCGATATGGGCGCGCCGGATGCTAGGCAAATTGATATTGAGGCTTGGTTGCCGGGTCAAAATCGGTACCGCGAAACACACACCGCTGATTTGATGATTGATTACCAATCTAGTAATCTAAACACCAAGGTTAAGCGACCAAACGGCAAAACAGAATTTGTGCATATGAACGACGCGACAGCTTTTGCTATTGGCCGGATGTTGATTGCCATAATAGAAAACTATCAGCAAAAAGATGGCTCGGTAAAAATTCCCAAGGTTCTGCAGCCGTATATGGGTGGGATGGAAATTATTAAAAAATAAAATATTTTATATATGGAAAGATTGCTAATTAAAGAAGTTAAAGAAAAATCTGGCCAGACAGTTTTGCTGGTGGGCCGGGTAATGAATGTCCGCAAATTAAGCGCGGTGACTTTTGCGCAACTGCAAGATTATACAGGCTCTATTCAAATCGTTTGGGAAAACGTACCCGCCGAAGCTTTAGCGAAGGTGGGAGATGTGGTTGAGATTACTGGTCAAGTTCGAGTTGACGAACGAGCCAAGGGTGGTTGCGAAATTATGGGCGGGGAATTTAAAGTGATCAATACTAACATTGAAGATTTACCGATTGATTTATCTAAAAAGGATCTTAATTTACAATTGCCAACATTGCTTGACTGGCGGGCATTGTCTTTGCGTCATCCAAAAATTCAGGCGATTTTTAAACTTTATGATTTATTGCTAAAGCATTATGGTTTAGTATTGCGCGCTAATGGCTTTACGGAAATTAAAACTCCAAAAATCTTGGGGGCGGCTAGTGAAGGTGGCGCAAACTTTTTTAAGATAAAATATTTTGAGCAGTCAGCTTTTCTGGCGCAAAGTCCGCAGTTTTATAAGCAAATAATGGTGGGTGTTTTTGAACGAGTATTTGAAATTGGTTCTACTTTTCGGGCCGAGCCGCACTTTACCACGCGCCACGTTAACGAATATATTAGCTTAGACGCGGAGATGGGATTCATTAATAGCTTTAAAGATGTAATGGCGATGTTGAATAAGGTTTTGGTTGCGGTTTTTGAACAGGTCCAAAAAGAAGGTTCTGATTTTTTAGCCATGTATAATATTGAAGACATTTCTGTTCCTAAAGAAATTCCAGCCGTTAAGTTATCGGAAATCAGAGAAATCATTAAGAAAAAATATAATCACGAAATTGCCGAAGGAACGGACATTGATCCGGAAGGCGAGCGACTGGCTGGGCGCTATGCCAAAGAAGAATTTAATTCCGATTTTGTTTTTATTACGCATTATTTTTGGAAAGATAAGCCTTTTTACACAATGCCTTCGGCCGATAATGCAGAAGAGACAGAAGGTTTTGATTTATTGTACAAGGGCATGGAAATTACCACCGGCAGCCAGCGTATTCACAAATATGATGAATTGATTGCTAATATGAAGAAGAAAAATATCAAGCCAGATGGCATGGAATATTATCTGGATGTTTTCAAGTTTGCCATGCCGCCGCACGGTGGTTGGGGAATGGGCTCAGAGCGTCTTATTCAGCAAATGTTGAATCTTGGCAGTATCAAAGAAGCAATTTTATTTCCGCGAGACGTTAAGCGGTTGAGTCCATAAATCGGATAAGTAATAATTAAATATTAAAACCCGCTTTTTAGCGGGTTTTTTGGTTAATAATATAAATTTAAAACTTATATTATTA
>Ga0208373_1004520_pt1 | contig 12436 bp, 9 predicted proteins | sample RifOxyC2_FD_184036 | JGI IMG/M metagenome (GOLD analysis project Ga0208373, IMG submission 184036) | Soil microbial communities from Rifle, Colorado - Rifle Oxygen_injection C2 (SPAdes) | ecosystem: Environmental > Terrestrial > Deep subsurface > Rock core/Sediment | place: Rifle, Colorado...
GTATCGGATCTGTGAAGTTCAGATTTAGCAGGTTAATTATAACACTTCGCTTAAAGCTTGTAAGGCCGCTTATGTTTACAGCGACACTGTTATTTGTTATCGAAACATGGAAATCAATATCCACAACATCATTTGGGATATATCGTGAATGACGAGAATCGTCATAAGAACTCACAGCGTCAACAGTAATGTCAGCAGTCGGCAAAAAGAATATTTTTCCGTACGATGTAACTTCTATCGTCATATTGCTGATGTTGGCAAGTGCAGTGTCGTTCATCAGTCTGAAAACAGTGGTTGCCCCATTGAATTCGTCCCTTATGACGATTATGCCGGGATCTATGGAAGCAGATGCACGAACACTCCCATCAGCTGAAAACAACCCAGATTGGTTGCGAAAATACAAAGCGGTAACTGCCATGAATATTATAGATATCACTAATATGTGCTTGACGTAGTCCCGTTCCGACATGTTTGATCCAAGAAATAAATAGAAATCTAGCTAAATAAAAGGAACAGAGCTATAATGCAGCAAAAACTTCTATTATTCTATATTGAATTTTATATTTATCAAATGCGTGATAGAATTTTTCTTTATAGATTATTGGTATCAACATAGCGCTTTTCCCTATTTTTATTCCGCCAAAGGTTTCTATCATACCTTTGTACATTTTCTTTTCGATTTTGTAACCATATAGTTTGTTCAAAAACGCGCCCCTATTGCCACCGCTTCCTTCCCAAAAAATTATAGCATAATGACTCAAGTCAGTTTTGGTCATTGCGGTTTTATATTTGCCATAAAGAACTATACCTGTTGCAGATACGCTTCTATACAGGTCTTTCCATTCTGATAATTTTCCAACAGAGAAATTGATTTCGTTATATATGCCCTTTAATTTAAATTTCAATGCACCTTCAGAAAGTCTAAATTCTGATATAGCTTCCTTGATTTCAAGCCGTAACTTTCCCATCTGTTTCTCGCTTATACTGGTGTCAAAAAACAAATCCACATCAGATTTCTCATCTCCGCGTTCTTGTGCTATGCTTCCGAAAAGAATAATGTTATCTATCCTATCAAGCCATTGGGAAAGTTTTGTAATTATAAAGTATGAAGATTTCAATGCATAGGATTTGAGATTATCCATTTTCAATCACCACCCATCTCGATTATATTTTTTAGGTCAAGAAAATCATCAATCTTCTCTCTGAGCTTCTTACCATCCTTCAAGGGCGCACCATAAATAAGATCGTTCCTATCGGTTTCGATTTTATAGGCGATAGCATTTATTTCTGCTATTTCAGGTATCTGAGAAAAATTGGTTGTAAGAACAGCTGACAATTTAAGGCGGAGTTTTTTATCTTCCATTTTAAACCATTCATGTTTCACCTGCGCCCCAGGTTTTATAATATTCAATTTATGAAAGTATATTTCAATAAGCTGTTGCATACCAATAGAAGTCATTGAAGCTATTCTTCTTTGATGATTCAAAATACCATTCTTGTCGTTCAAAGCTTCCTCTATAGTAGCATCAACTTCCTTAAGAATTTCTTTATGTTTTTCTATTCTCATGCTCTTATTAAGACACTTGTCTTTAAATAGTTAATTACACAAAATTAAGACACTTGTCTCAAATCCTAATCACAAAATGAGGCTTTCTCTTCTTTCCGCCTTTCTTGCCTTTGCCTTTTGAATGACGTCTCTTGACAGCAGCCAATGTAACTATGCCTGCTATCATTCCGCCTGCATAATACAATGGAGTCAAATCTCTTTCCTGATCACTACAACCGACAATTAATCTAAGAGGAGCAGCTATGCCGAAAGTCGCTCCAGATCCTGTAGGGCCAGAATCTAGTTCTCTTGGTGCCTCTTCCACTATCACCTGCCCTGAATATTCAAATCTATCAGCAGGGCAAACTCTTTCACAAAAGAAATCTCCTATAAGGCATTCTTCTTCATAAACATCTCCAATAGTAAAGCATAAGTTAGATGCAAGTGCCTGCGTGCTTGATGTGGCTGACTTAACAAAGACAGCATCACTTTCTTGCTTTTCAACTACGGCTGCAAATTCATCAGAAACCTTGAGGATCGCATTTACATCCGTGTCCCAAGGATTGTAAATTCCATATTCCAAACAGCGTGTGGACTCTTCGCCAACAATCTCTGCTTCGCTGTACCACTTGATACCAACGCCACGTTCTGCATGCACAGGCATGGCTAGTGTAATCGCCAATATCGCCACAATCAATAGTATCTTTTTCATAGTTTCAACCTCCTGTTTCTAGTACACGACAGCCTTCAGGCTGTCATCTGCCTTTAAACAGGCATGCACCTAAAACACCTTCTTATGCTGTTTTCGATCTGCAAAGAGCGAAGCTCTTTGAGCAAATGCCAGAAGATTGTTTTCTTCTGTGCATTTCATCACATTATTTTCAGAGCGAAGCTCTGTTTCGTTTCTTTTGGATAATGCCTAGCCTTTTCTTTACAAATCTTCGAAGAGCAGAAGCTCTTCGGGACATTGAAGAACTTTCGTTCTTCACATGGAAAAGGATTGGCATCAGCTTCCACACACATCTCCAGTTGTTACCCCTCTAAATGAAACAGTATTATTATAATCTCCTGCTCCTTGCGCAGCGCTTACATTAAGCCAAAATCTATAATGATCTGCTGATCCTACAGATACGCTTAGTTCACCTTTGACATAAGCTGTAGTAAATCTTCTTCCAAACACAGTGGGTGGGTATTTCATATCATAAGGACCTCCAGGACTTGTTTTGTTATTTGCTGTTTTGTTGTCAGCCCACGTCATATTTCCCAAGCCTATTACAGCTGCTCCACCGCTGGTTTCAAGTCCGGCATTGGCTTTAAGACAAAAATCTGCAGCTTGATTTGAGTCCGACGATACAGTAACGTTGTAAAGTGTGGTGTTCTGGTCTGACCCTGCTGGCAAGCCGCTTGAAGTATTGACAAAATTCAGCGTCGCATTAGTATTGTTCGCTGGAAGAAGGGTAATGGTTCCAAAACTTATTCCATCTGCTGATAAATTGTTGGACAGCGCAATAGCAAGATAACCTGATATAGTAACATTGGATTTTGTGCTTTGGGTTGCAGAAGCAAATCCAGTGATACTGGTAGCAGCCATATCCATAATTCCAAATCCCGATATTAGAATAATCAGTAGAGAAATACCTATTATATATGAGCTAAAATGAGGTCTGCTTGTATGTCTAGCCAGCACTAACGGCAAATCTAATGTCATGTTAAGCCTATATTGACTTTTCTTGGTAAATAAAGATTGTGGAAACGGAAAAACAGAAGTATTATTTTTAATAGTTTGTGAAAAAACATCAAATATTCACTAATTTTCTGGAAATTTATCTGGAAAGTTTCGCTTCTTCTGCATATAGTGAAACCACTAGTATGATATGTAGTTTACTTAGTGGTTTCATATATCTTCAAAGAACCGAAGTTTTTTGAGATCTCGAATAACTTTGTTATAGGCGGAAGCCTTCTATCAAAACCTCCACTTTTAAGTGGAGGATGGTATTACAGAGAGGCTTCCGACATGCTTTGCTCAAAAGAAACCCCTGCATTCAATCAGAAACATATCATAAATTTTGTTTCTGATGTCTCGAAGAACTTCTGTTCTTCAAAGATATGCAGGGGAGTATATGGAGCAAATCATTCGAAGATAGCAAACAACTAAGTATTATAAGTGGAAGCCTTCTATCATGAAGTAAACCTCCAGTTTTAAAGCAAGCCAACTAATGAAACGGAACTTGAATGTATAATACTTAGTTGGTTGCTTTATGTGAAACCACTAAGTATTATATTTCAGTGGAAAATCTTTAGTGGTTTCACTTTAAGTGGTGGTTTCCCTGTGTGCACAGCATCACCCCGTAGGTTTAGTTATAGGTTCTGTAGAATTTCTGATGTCTGTAGCCGTCCAAGTTTCTGTTCCTGAACCTGAGGTTTGATATTTCATAAAAATCGGCATGCTTGGGATGCTTTGATCTGTAGGAAAACAATAACTATGCTCAAAATCTTCGCCAACCAATCTTTGTGTAGCAGATATCAAGTCACATTCGGTCCCATTTATTGTCTGACGGCCTTTGTATTGAATGTTCTGGTAATCTGTCAGTGGAAAATGCGCAGGCAAACCTTTGTACTTGCATCTGCGTGTAGAATGTACAGCAAATTGTTCCGGAGCCCAGACAGACTTTTCAGGTGCGTCTTCTCTGCGCTCATTCCATGAATTTCCTCGAACACCGCGAATGTATTCGTAAAGAATGCCATCAACAACCATGAAATGGCTTGAAGTATTGAATTCTCTGCCGTTCTCAATCACTACTCTGTGTTCAGAATAGTTAGTTTCCCAGTTATTTCCGTTTCTCCGAAAATGTACTGAAGTTTCTTTTCTGACAGCAGGATTAGGATCTTCTATTCTATAACTTATTTCATAACTTCCATTACCAGTCTCATAGTCGCATAGCCTTGTAAAATGGTAATTAAGGAGCTCTTCGCCTTTGTTTGCATTTCGCAAGGACGGCAGCCCTAAAGCAACTCCTGCTGCAACTGCCAAAACCAATACACTACCAGTTATCAATTTCCTAAATGTCATAAAACCACGAAGGACTTATGGCCCTTCCCCGTTGCATAGCGGAAGTCCTGGCCGTCCGGTTCCGCCTGGTTTAGAATTGTCCAGAATTACAATGTAATCATTATTTACGCCCAACGGTGATTGAGTTCCAACATATGTACGTCCGTTAACAGAGTCCATGGTAGCGGAAATCGCATAATCTTCCCCTCTCCTAAATCTCACCCTATCAGATATAGTAAGATTTACTGTATCAATTTCAACGCCATTTATCGGAGCTGTGTAGGTAAAGAAAAAGGCTTTGTGATTCGATGTGTCTATAGATGAGGCTTTTAGTCGGTCCTCGCCCCTTCTAAGTTCAATAGTATCTACCTTGGTTAATTCACCAGCATCTCCATCAACAATTATAATTTTTCCAGGAGAGGTATCCGTTCCAAAAAATATATAGCCTGTTTCAGAGTCTGTCACAGCAGTTGCGATATTGTTTTCACCAGCATCCAGCGTGAGTGTATCAACAACTTCATTTGTGTCAAGGCCTATTTTCGCTATTACAGCAGGGCTTCTGTAATTTCCAACTAAAATATATCGATCATTTTCATCACCGACAGCATTCGTCTGTCATATCCTAATGCTGTGTAGCAGTCGGCATTCCAATTGTTATGTCTTCTATACTTTCTTTGGGCATTCTTTTGGAAGCATCAAGAATTTCTATTCTTATAACCTTACCTTCTTTTGTGTAATCTACAATTATACCTTCTGCTACTTCTTTGCTTATACTGTACTTGCCTTCCTGAAATTTGATGTCCATGACATCCCCCTTCGAATCATATTTTATTTTCATATAATCACCCATATCTTTCCGGCTTTGTATAATACGCCGTTATAACTATAAAAATACCATTTTGTTTTTCATGCACGACTCGCAGTAATTTGCCATTAACAATTCTCTGAGCAATCTTTCTGCCAAATTTTGAAGTTACAATCTTCTCCGGATTATTTATGACATCTTCTGTAAGCTTTTTAGAAATATTTCTTTCCTTAGCCATATCCTCGGCATGCTGTATGTAAACGAATTTCATAATTTAATTCTGTTTCGACAACTTAAAAGACAAAAAAACGTTCAAATGATATCAGTTCCCTTCTCCATTGCAGTTCACGCCGCGAACAGAATAGAAGATCAAGTCATTTCCATCTCCAACAGCATTCACATCAGTGTATCCAGTTGCAGTTACTGTAGAAACTCGTGTCGGTGTAAACGCTCTGTCAAGCCCGACACGTGTAACATTTGCTTCGCGGTCTATTCCATATGAATCAGAATTCACATCGGCACCCCACGTTAACTCAACATCTCTGCCGTTTCGGCGTACGCGGAGATCTGGAGTGGATGATGGATATGCACATGGGCAGATTCTGAAAGTATTTTTATCAACTCTGATAAGTCTGCTCGGTGAAGTATCTGTGGCAAAGTATACAAAATTACCATATGAGAAGGAAGCATTTAGCAATTCTTCATTTGGCAAATCTATAGAATCTACTCTAGTCATGTCACGTAGATTTACTTTTATTATTCTACCCGGAGTTGTATATGTTCCCAAATAAGCAAAATCTCCATCTTGCACCATTGTGCGAACATTATTGTCAGTAGGAAGTTCTAAAACTCTTTCATCTTGGAATGTTTGTAAATTAACTTCTGTCAGTCTGCTAGGATTTAACATTGTAGCAAAATAAGCACGATTATTTGTTTCATCCACAGAGGATGACATTAGAACAGTTTGCCACACAGATAAGGGAAGTGTAGAATCTACTGTGAAGGTTTCTGTGTCTAATTTAGTTACAACACCACTTTCAGATCCAAAATAAATTTTGCCATTCAATTCGTCAAAACCAGAAGATCCTAGAAACTCATTTTGCACCACAAGCCTTATTGTTCCTGTTGGTGTAAAGTTATTCAGATCTAGACACAGAATTTTCCCTCCGGTAGTCCACGTTCCAAAGTAAGCAAATCCATTTCTATAGTCGATAGAACCAGTAGATATGAAATTTTCACTCGCAAATCTATTGTATGCAACACTATCTTCTTTGATTGGATTAACAGAACTTGATCGAACAACTCTGGCAGGTTCTGTGTCCGTACCTGCATACAATTTACCTGCTATAGGATCAAGCAAGAGAGTTGATATGTAGCTTTCACTTGGGTCTAGAGTTAATTTTCCCTCCTCGCGACAAGTTGGTAAATCAAAATAAATTATTTTTCCTGGAGAAGTATTAGTTCCAAGGTATGCCTTGCCATTAATTTGGTCGACAGCAACAGATCTTACACGGTCTTCACTTAATTCCATAGACTGGGGTTTTGCAGAACTAGCCGTGAATAATGATGCCAAAAGAGCCGCTGCTATACCAGCCTTTCTAAATACCATGAAAGTAATTGTAGCCGAAACCTTTTAAAATTCAATTTTAAGGGTCTTGCCCAGCTTCTACCGCCTTTATTTCAACAGTATTGTTGTATGCCCCTGCTGCTTGAGCACCGCTTACATTCAGGAAGAATTTCAAATAAATGGCAGATCCATTTATAAGACTAGACCCAATTTTATTATTTGAAAAGTTTGTTGTAAGGGTATAGTTGCTGGCACTTGGCACTTCATTATTCGTTGAGTTAAAACTAAATGTCTCATTTCCAAGTCCTATACGATTTATGCCGCCACTTGTTGTTATATCACCACTGCCCCTCATGTAAACATCTACAGATGTATCTACAGCGGATATAGTAATTTTGAATTCAGTAACATTTGTGCCATTATTACCCACCGACCCTTGTTGGGAAGCCGGCAGTATTGTTATATTCCAATTTATAGCAGCCGACAAAGCATTCGACAAAGCTAAAGCAATAGCTCTTTGTCCCCCAACCCCGGTTATGTTAACTTGGAAGTCAGCGCTTTGATTATCTCCTGCAAGCGAAGAATTAGCAAACCCATCTACAAAATGCTGCTGCCCAACATAGCCTGGTGCACGAACAGTCCAATCCACAAGACAAGTCTGCCCTTCGTCTTGAGAAAGCATGCCGCAGCTGAATGGATTTCGTTGGCGGAGATTAATCTTTACGATTTGTGAAGGAGCTGTATCTGTAGCGAAATATACAAATCCGCGCAAAGGATCTATTATTGAAGATGCAATTACATTTTCACCAGAATTCAAAGTAATGTTACCGGCATGGTTAAAGTTTGAAAGGTTTATTTTAAAAACGGTAGCAGGAGTTTCACTTGTTCCGAAGTACGCAAAGTTATTTGATGTATCTATAACCGCTGATAATGGACTATCAGGAATGGCAATACTTCCAACCTTTGTAAAGTCTGAAAGATTTATTTTCACTATATTTCTGGATCCTGAAAATCCACCAAAGTACGCAAAGCCGTTGGAAGAATCTATAACTGCTGATGCGAGTGTTCTATCCCCTAAATCCAAAGTCAAAGTCTCAATCCTTGAGAAATCAGACAGATTAATCTTCATAATTTTAGATGGGTTTCCTTGCCCACCCATTCCAAAGTATGCAAACCTATTGCCAATATCAATAACAGCAGATGATAAATTATCTTCACCTACAGTAAGTGTAACGTTGTTATCTCTTACAAAATTAGAAAGATTTATTCTTACAACAATTCCTGACTGTGTAAATGTTCCAAAATAAGCATAGCCATTAATCGTATCTACAATAGCCGCTCTCAAGTCGTTTTCACCTGTATTCAAAGTAACATTATCTGTTCTCGTGAAATCCGAAAGGTTAATCTTTACTACTATCCCCGGTGACGTCGCTGTTCCAAAATATCCAAACTGGTTTTTTGTATCTATAACTGCCGATCGCAGATTATTTTCTCCAGAATTAAGTGTTATAGTTGCAATCTTTCTGAAATCCGAAAGGTTTATTTTAATAATTTTACCAGGCACGGTATTGGTTCCAAAATATCCATACCCTCTTACACTATCCACAATAGCTGCCTGAAAACTAATATTATCTTCGCCAACATCAAACGTCAAATTCTTTACTCTCTCCAATACATTCCCCGGCTTCACTACTTGATCTGCCTTTATTCTTCCCACCCTTCCAGGATTTGTACTTGCAACCGATGTTCCAAAATACACAAATCCATTCTTTGTATCAATTACAGATGACGCAAGATAACTCATATCCAAAGGAAAAGCAATCGTTCCTAATTTACTAAAATCACTCAAATTAATTTTGGATACACCACCAGAGTCTCCTGTTCCAAAATAAGCTATGTTGTTGACTGTATCAATTGAAGCTGACCTTATACCGTCAACACAAGAATCCACAACATCTGATAAGAATATTTCATTACTAAAGGTAAAGTCAGCTAAGTTTATTTTCACAATGTAGCATCGTGAGCTACTATCTTGATCAGCACCAAAATAAGCTAGTTGTTTCTCACTGTCTATAACACCAGCTTTGAAAAGAGATCGGCGTGATACATTTGCAATTCTTGAGAAGGCAGAAAGATTCATCTTTACTATTTGTCCAGGTGCGGTGTCTGTGGCAAAATAAGCGAATAGTTTATTCACATCAATAATAGCAGCTGTAAGATTACTCTCGCCTGCGTTCAATGTGAGGGAATCTACTCTACTAAATGACGTTAAGTTCACTCTGATTACATTGCCAGGATTGGAATATGTCCCAAAATAAGCAATGTTAGTATCTTGATCTATAATTGCCGATGTAAGGTTATCTTCTCCTATGTTCAATATTATACTTCCGATTCGTTTAAAATCGGCCAAGCGTATCTTAATCACCTTTCCGGGAGATGTTTTTGTTCCAAAATAAACAAACCCATTTATATTATCAATTATAGCCGAACTTAAGTTTTCTTCTCCAGTGTTTAGCGAAATACTTCCAACTCTTGTAAAATCTGAAAGGCGGACTTTTATTACACGTCCAGGAATTCCTTCACTACCAAAATACACAAATCCATTGTTTGTGTCTATCACAGCGGTGCTGAGATTATCTTCACCTATATTTAATGTGAAATTTCCTGTGATCGAAAAATTCCTCAACTTCCTCGCCACAACATCATCGACATAGAAGCTCTCATTGCCCCTCTGCGAATCATTCATCATAATATCTGGAAGCGTTGAAGAAGTAAGATTGTATCGTGCAGTTGCATTAACCACACCACATGAAACATTTCCATCACCAAGACATCCTGTAGTTGTATTTATTGTGAATGTTGTATTTTGCTCCACAGTTATATTTGCTCGGGTGGTTTCCATGAGTGTGATTGTAAGATTTCCTATTGTAACAACAGTTACAGTGAAACTTTGCGTAAGACTTTGGTTGACATTATTCAGCGTGTCATTAAACCAGAATTTGTATGTGTGCGCGCCTTCTGCAACACCAGTTTTTGTCACGTTTGAATAAATATTTCTTCCTGTTCCATTCTTGGCAGCAGTCTCGTTTACAGCATCAAATTCAAACTGCACTCCGTCTATAGGAAGCAAAGAGTCGTTTATAGATATGTTAAATATCCATGTTGTGTTAGTGGAGCTTGTTCCGTTAGCCGGCGTTGGGATCACATAAGTTCCTTGCGGCGCGATAGTGTCAATAGTGATGTTTCTAGTCGCAGAATAATTGGAATTACCGGCACTATCATTGGCCCAGAATTTTATGCGATGAGTTCCATTTCCAAGTATTGTGATATTGTAGCAATTTCCAGCATTGCCACTCCTTGATACAAGCGCGGTGCTGTTGGTTCCACCGTTTATTTCAATCAAGCATGCGCCTATGGGAAGCAGCGCGTCAAGGTATGTGACATTGTAAGTATTATTGTCTGCTGTGGTATTTGTTCCTTCTGCAGGAGATGGAGACATGAAAGCAACGAATAATGGTGCAGCGGTGTCAACAGTGATATTTCTCAATTCTGTGGAGTTATACGCTCCAGATGCATTTGCCCAGAACTTGTATCTGTGGGTCCCGTCGGTTATCGAAGAGTTTGTAAAATTCGAATAAACAAATCTTCCTGTCAAATTGATAGGGATTGAAATATTTGTCCCGTCCCATTCAAACCACATCTGATTTATATTTTGGCTGGAATGGTTTGCCGTAGCATTGAATATGTGAGATGTAGTACTTGTATTAATTCCACTGGAAGGCGTCGGAGATACAAAAACCACGCCAGGCACTTCTCCCATTATAAAGGACGCTGTGGCAGGCGTCGAATTTTCATATGTATCAGTTGCCCACACAGTAATTGTTATGAGATCTCCTGTTGTATAATTGCCTTCTCCGATGCTGGAATTCACAATGGTTCCATTCAAAAATCCCGGGGGAAGTACAGGATTTGAATAATTCAATTGGAATAGGAAAACACCATTCCTTGACCAGTTGAAAAATACTTCTACAATGCGTTCCAAATCCGCATCCGTCACAGTTGTGTTCGCAGTTGTGTCGATGTTGGGATCAGTGCTGTTGAGTACAGGTGTTGTGACACGCGGCCGGCTATTTTTCTGCGCAACTATAACATCACCAGTTGCAGGAACATCTGTTTCTGCGATGTAAGAGACACCCACGCCATGTATGTGCGCTGGATTTGATACATCTGTAGTACCAACAGGATCGTAACCAGTTGTGTTAAGTGAATTTCCAGTGACAAATGTATCGGAAGTGTGATTGTGGATTCCTTCACTGCCGCCAACTTGGCCGAATGTAGTATTGCCAAGAAGAGTGCGATTATAAAACAACTGTCCTGGATTGCTCACAATTTTCCATCCTTGCGGAGGAGTCCCATCAAAGAAAGCATACGCTTTTTCAGGCATGCTTGTGTCAGACGTTGCTACACCAAGGATAACAGAGGTGTAATTTACTGGATTAGGCGTATTCGAGGTTGTTGCATCGGCATTTGGAAATGAATGAGAATGATCATTGAGGGTTGCAGTAGATGCTCCACTTGCAACAGCTGTAGAACCTACATCGTCAACACCTGTTGTAATGCTCAATGAGGAAACAATATGATTGTGAGTAGCATTTCCTATTTCTCTTTCAGATGTTCCATTGCCTATTACATAGAAATTATCCCATGATGAAAGCCTGGTCCAGTTTGTTGGAAGCGCAGAATTATTGAAAATAAGTATCGAGCCTGCCGGAAGAATTATTGTATCAGAATATGTTTTGTTGATAACAAGAACAGATTTTGATCTCGGCATGATGGTTGCACTTAACGTCGTTCCGTTTAAGCCCAATGAATGACTATGGAAGCTGGCTATTGAAGCCGAAGATGGAAAAAATGTGCTGGCATCACTGAATCCAGTGAATGTTGCTGTTATTGAAATTTGCGTGATGTTATGTGTTTCCGCAAACTTTCCTTTCTGCCCACCATATACATCATTTCCTCTAATTAGTCTTTGGTAAAATGTATCTGTAGTTGCGCATGACTGGCACGTCCATGTGCTAGGAGTTCCAGTGCCGTTGAAAAGCACAAACAAGCTTGCTGCAGCAGCATTGTATGCATATCCTTTCTGTCCTGCAAAAGTGAACTCAATGTAGTGTTTTCCATAAGAAATAACATATAATGTAAGTTTTCCAATTCCATCGCATTTGTAGTTTTTGATTATATAGTGGGTTCCATTGAAATCTGGTTTCACGATCTGTGTTTTATTTCCATTAGTACAGCTAAGCTCCTTGAATGAAACATCGCTATTCCACACAGTGTTGTTGAATGCCTTTATTGTAAGCTCTGAAACTCCCTTTGTCTTGAAATCAATTACCCAATCGCCAGTTACTCTGGGGTAGCTTTGGACAGTAAGAATTTTTATTCCAAACTCAATTTTTTCCTTGCCAACGT
>Ga0208373_1004521_pt1 | contig 12435 bp, 19 predicted proteins | sample RifOxyC2_FD_184036 | JGI IMG/M metagenome (GOLD analysis project Ga0208373, IMG submission 184036) | Soil microbial communities from Rifle, Colorado - Rifle Oxygen_injection C2 (SPAdes) | ecosystem: Environmental > Terrestrial > Deep subsurface > Rock core/Sediment | place: Rifle, Colorado...
TGAAAAGCCAGAAAGAAAGGCAGTTTTGAGGCTAACAGGGAAAATATTAAGGGAATACCTGGAGAGGACTATTGATCGGCTAAAAGAGGAGATCGAGGAAGCGGAAAAAGCAGGAAAAGGAGCTGAAGCTGATGAAAAGTATGCTCAGGTGGCGATGATGAATAAGAAAATAAGTGAAACAGCGGTACTTTTGGCCTAGAATCGAGCGTTATTTGTGGTAAACTTGGGGTGAACCTATGGCGCAAAATAAAGGTAGTCTTTCCATACAGCAAAAAATTGACGAAATTGTCCGTCTGGGTAAGGAGCAGGATTTTGTTACCCAGGATGATATCTTGGAGTATTTTCCTCATGCTGAGACTCAGGTGAACGATCTTGATTACCTTTATGAACTGCTTTTTAAGGAAGATATCGATGTGTTTGAGAGCGTTTTGGCAGGCCAGGACGCAGAGATTGCCGAGGCAGCTACCGATTTAGAAAAAGAGCTGGAGTCACTGTCGAAGCTGGAAGAAACGGAGGTAAACGACCCGGTGCGGATGTACCTAAAAGAAATTGGCAGGATTTCTCTGTTAAAACGGGAAGAAGAAATTTCACTGGCCCAGAGGGTGGAACGGGGGGATCTTGATGCCAAAGCAAAGCTGACCAAGTCAAACTTGAGGCTGGTTGTGTCGATCGCTAAGAAATACATGGGGCGGGGAATGAGCTTTTTGGATTTGATTCAGGAGGGTAATAAAGGATTGATTAGGGCGGTGGAGAAGTACGACTGGACCAAAGGGTTTAAGTTTTCCACTTACGCTACCTGGTGGATTCGGCAGGCGATCACACGGGCTATAGCCGATCAGGCACGGACGATTCGTATTCCGGTGCACATGGTGGAGACGATCAATAAGCTGATCCGGACTCAGAGAAAATTGATGCAGGACTTAGGTAGGGAGCCGACTGATGATGAAGTGGCGAAGGAGCTGGAGATTGACGCAGAGAAGGTGAGAGAGATACTAAAAATTGCCCAGAAGACTACCTCGCTTGAGACGCCTATCGGTGACGAAGAGGATTCGCTTTTGGGCGACTTTATACCTGATGAGCGGCAGGCGACGCCGTATGAGGCTACCAGTAAACAACTAATGCACGAAAATCTGGAAGACGCACTGGCATCCCTGACCGAGAGAGAAGCTAGGGTGTTGAGGATGAGATTTGGGTTGACGGACGATGGTGGGTCTAGCGGCAAACCGTTGACGCTAGAGGAGGTGGGCAAGTTTTTTGGGGTTACCCGGGAAAGGATCAGGCAGATTGAGAGTAAGGCACTTCGCAAATTGCGGCATCCGTCACGGAGGAGAAAGTTGCAAGATTACTTGGATTGAGTATTTCCTGATGATGGTAGTTTTGGTTGAGGTTTTCCGGGAACGATATGGTGTTTGGGACAGCGAGCGGCATAGTTTTCTTGTGCACCGATTAAGACGATTGGGTCGGTGTAGTTAGCCGGCTGGTTGTTTATCAGGCGTTGGGTGCGGGTAGCTTCGGCGCCACATTTTATACCGTCTGTTTCCTGAGTGCAGATAGCAGTTGGTCGGTCGAGTTCGTCGCAAAGCGCAAGAAGCTGGGGCATTGATCCGAATGGTTCTCCCCTGAAGTCGAGTGAAAGGCCAGCGAAGACAACGCGGACGTCAATTTCCAGAAGTAGTTGAATGACACCAACGATACTATCATCAAAAAACTGGATTTCATCGATGGCAACCAAATCAGTATCTGGATTGAGGTGTTTGAGAATTTCCAGCGGATTCTGGATGGTGATGGCCGAGTGATCTCCGCCTGAGTGGCAATGAATGTGGTCTGTGCCATAGCGGTTATCGAGGACATGCTTAAATACCTGCACTTTTTTGCCAGCAAATTCCGCTCGGGTAATTTCTTTAAGCAAAAGTTCGGTTTTGACGGCAAACATAGAGCCGGAAATTCCTCTAAGCCTTTCAGTCATGCCGCCATTATGCTGCTTTGACAGATAGATGACAAGATGTTATACATTAATTATGTTACTGAACCTAATAATCAATGCATTAGCATTTTATATTACAGCTTATCTGGTGCCGGGGGTGCGGATAGCCGACCTGCAGGCATTGGTGGTGGTGGCGATTGTTTGGGGGTTGTTGTCGATAATTCTCAAACCGATTTTGATTTTTCTGACTTTACCGGTGAACATTCTCACCCTGGGGTTGTTTACTTTCGTGATTAACGCATTTCTTATTATGCTGATGAGCCAGCTAGTGCGTGGGTTTAAGGTGGACTCGTTTGGGGCAGCCCTGTTGTCGGCGGTTGTGCTGGCCCTGCTCAACATTGTGCTGGGAAGGTTGAGATAGACCTTATTCAGAAACGACCTTGATTTTTTCTGCTACTTGGCCGATAAAGTTTAGCTCACTGTTTTGGACGCTGATAGATTGAGCGGAGAAATTTGCCTGGTATTTGCGCATCAGGTCTTCAAGAAACAAAACAGCTCCCTCGGCAGCAGAATCGGTGATATTTTGAGGAACAGGGACGACACCGATTTTCATGGTGGAAACCGTGAGAGAAACGTCATTGTTTTTTACCTCCCCTGAACCTTTGATGTAATACGGAATTTCGATTTGGGGAAGCTTGTATTTTTCTATCGCCTCCTTAACCTGACTAGCAGAATAGCCGAACCCTTCGGCGAAAGGAATGGCTTTGGCGACAACGATAATACCAGAGCTTTCGAGAGTGTTGTCGGGGTTGACCCTGATTTGGACATTTTTTACAGGAAAGTTTTTCCAGGTGCGGTTGTTGGCCAGGGCGGTGAGCTCTTGGCTGTTAAAGGAAGCGCTGAGTGGCTTTTTGCCCTCAGCAATGAGGCCTTTGTTGTTGGGTGTAGTTTTGGGAAGAGAAACGACTTCGATGCCGGTTTTGTTTTGGGCGGCTAGACTGTCGGCTAGGGTGATTTTCTGGCCGAGGTTTTTGGGAGAGGCGCCAAGGACGCTGGAAATTCCGGGAACAAGACCCAGAGCCCCACCGACAAGGAGAGAGATTATGAAGATAGCGGCAAAGAATCCGACAAGGAATTTGATCATGTAGTTATGATAGCATCCAAATATATCTGGAGGAGTGTTAGAATTTGTGGGTAAATGGCTCGTTAATATATTTTTTGGTTCTGAGCAAAAGGAGGATAAAGTGAGTAATGGAAAATTAAGAGCATTCTGTGCCTGGCCAGGATTTCGCTGGTTGGCGGTAGTTATTTTGCTCATTGGATACGCTTTCGTATCTCAGGGTTGGTTGAGTGGCGAAGGTGAGGTTTTTAATCTGATGAACGCTGTGGGATCATTGCTGCTAATTGTGAATTCATTGGCAATGAAGCCGAGGGATTGGGCTGTCGCCGTGTTTAATATGGTGTGGTTGGGGATCGCGGTGATGTCGTTGGTTGGATCTTTGCCCGGGTAATACCGGGTTTTTTCTTTGGATAGGCACAAAACAGGGGTTTTTGAGGTATAATAGTGCTGTTCCTTTATATTCCCCTGTAGCTCAGTTGGTAGAGCGCCTCCCTGTAATACATAACTTGCAGCGTTCGGTAGTAATGCCGGATGGAAAATCGGGTTAATTGCCCCGCCGATAGTTTTCGGTCGGGGTCATTGTGACTTTGGTCATGATGATCGGGAAGCCTGTTGGTCGAAAGATCATGGTAATCCGCAGCCAAGCCCCCCGCCACAGGCGGGGGGAAGGTTCAGAGACTATACGCCTGATCCCCTCCTTTTATTAAAAAGAGGGGAATGAGATAGTCCAAGCCTATGTGAAAATGTAGGGCACTTGTAAGGAGGATGTCCCAGGTTCGAGCCCTGGCGGGGGAGCAAATTTCTACGGATTTCTTCGGAATTCCAAGCCTTGAAATGATACCTCTTTTTTTGATAACCAAAAACAAAAAGCCTCCAAAATAGGAGGCGAATGATCAGTTTCCGTGCAGTTGGCGATTGATCTCGTTAAGCTCTTGATTGATGTCGTTGATGGAACGTTGAAAGTCTTCTTTGGAATATTTGAGGCCTTGAATGGTATTTTTGATGGCATCTCTGTCGTAACGACTTAGACGGGCTCCAGAGTTTAGGATTGAGTATTGATCTTGGATTTGGGCCTGGAGGCGGTTCTTCTGGTCAAAAAGGTACTGCCGTCTACTCTTAAGGTCTTCTCTACGCCACTTTAATCTCTGTCTCTCATCATAACTTAATCTCATTGTTCCTCCTGTTGGAAATGTACGATCAGGATTATAGCACGATGCTATAATGCTTTGAAATGAATTCTCGGATATACAACGATTTTGCTAATTTGATTAAGGAGGTTTCAACGAAAGATAAAACCTTGACATTTTTACACAATTTGGGGTATTCAGTCAGAAACGGTGTAGAACAGCTTGGTGTTTTTCAGGTTGAGAGCGAAGGAGTAAGGATTCCAAGTGTTTGGGTAGTGGCATACCCTGAGCCAATAATGGAGCGCAATCAGGAGGTTTCGTTGGTGATATCTTTGCCTACATATGACTCGATACATCGAGTTATCTCATCAGACATTAACCCATTTAGAGTAGAAACCACGATTTATTTCTCGTCTGAAGGTGAGGTGAGGAAGTTTGTTAGGCTACCTAATTCAATAGAAGATAAACGCGAGAAAGTTGATGGAGATAGGCAGGATAGTCTATATGGTGATAGTTTAAGTGATGATGATAAAAGATTATTGATGAATATATCCGGGGAGATAAGAAAAAGATTAGGCTAATTAGAGCTAGCCTTGTTTGATAAAAATATAAAGTCTAATTTAGGTTTGATTGAAGATATGTTTGAAAGTACTTTATTTAAGTCGTGATGAATTGATATAGTAATTTCAGGACTAGAGCAAATTCTACGGTTTTCTTCGGATTTCCAAGCCTTGTATAATTCAGTTATGAAAATAATATTCGTGACTGGAAACAAAGGAAAGTTTGAGGAAGCCAAACAAGTAATTCCTGATCTAGAACAACAAGACATTGATTTAGTCGAGATTCAGAGTATAGATTCGAAAGTAATAATTACTCATAAATTAGAAGAAGCCAAGAAACTTTTAAAAGGAAATTTGGCTGTTGAAGATAATTCCTTATACTTAGATTGTTTGAATGGTTTGCCAGGCCCTATGATTAAATGGTTCTTGAAAACCATTGGAAATGACGGTCTTGTAAAGATCGCTAAATCTTTTGGAAACATGAAAGCCAGAGCCACAGTCGTAATTGGACTTAGCAATGAAGATGGAACCACAGATTTCTTTGATGGACTTATTGAGGGGGATATAGTGGAGCCAAGGGGTGAGAATGGTTTTGGTTGGGATCCAATATTTCAACCAATTGGATGGTCCAAAACATTTGGCGAGATGACTTTAGAGGAGAAAAATGAGATTAGTATGAGAAAGATTGCCTTCCAAAAGCTTAAGGACTACCTAAGCTAACAATCTCTCGATTTCAAAATATTTTGTTTGAATAGTATTTGTTTGAGAAATATCTTGAAAAACATTGGTAATAGCTTCAGAAATTGATATTATAATTTCAGGACTAGGGAGCAAATTGGTATCAATCTGACTATTATCTATCGTTCTAAAAAATGAAACTACTGCTTACATCAGCCGGATTGCCCAACAAGGCAATCAGAAGTAAATTCTTACAGATGATGGGTAAAAACCCCAAGGATATTTCTGTGGCCTTTATCCCGACTGCTGCTGACCCAGAAGAAGATAAACGGTTTGTAAAATCAGCCATGGATGAAATTAAAGAGATTGGTATGCAGTTGTTTACCGTTGACCTGAAAGAGGAGAATGAGCAAAGCTTAAGGAGAAAACTGTCAGATTGCGACGTTGTCTATGTTAACGGAGGCAATACTTTTTATCTTTTGGATTGGGCGAGGAAATCTGGTTTTGACAAAGTAATTATAGATTTAGTTGGCCAGGGTAAGGTTTACATCGGTACTAGTGCAGGCAGTTTACTAGTTGGTCCAGATATTAGTGTCTCAGGTTGGATGCCTTCTTGGGACAGGAATATCGTTGGTTTGAAGGATATTAGTGGGTTAGGTATAGTTCCCTTTGTTGTTTCGCCTCATTTTGTTGAATCTGATCGACAAGTGTTGGAAAAAAACATGAAAGACGTAAGCTATCCAATTATTGCTTTAACTGATAAGCAAGCCGTAATAGTTTTTGACGACGAACAGGAGCTGATTGGTGAAGGTGATCCAATTGCATTACACGGAAGCAATTAATCTTAATCAAGCCAGAGCGGTGTTTATTATTCCTACTGACGGACAGGATCTAAGTAGAGTTATTTACAGTAGTCGCTCTGTTTGCCGTGTTCGTAATCGGATGACGGCAAGGCCAAAACCCTGGTTCGATCTTCAGGAGAAATCCAGTCAAACCAACAGACAGCATACTGATAAATGTCGTGAGAGTATTTTTGGGTCCACACTGGATCTTTTGAGGCCTCGTTCTTTTGGCGGTAGTCGTAAACCCCCCAATCTAGAAATGTATTAAGCCCTCCAAGAGCTGCCGGACCGCCACGATTTAGACCAGCGGCTGTAGCAATTACCTCCCCCTGCCTGACACTAACTGGTGGACGGACTTCGGTTGTCCGAGAATCAAGACCTGTGGGGAGGGGAAATTTGTCCGCGATGGCTTGAAACTTTGGAGTGAGAGTCAGAAGATGACCGAAACGATAACGGATTCCGCAAGGATGGGCGAAATCGAAAGTATATTGGATCTCACCATTGACTGGGTAGCGAGCGCCGGCTACGACTTCCGCATCATAGGGGACAGTAACGGTAATCTCATCGGGGCGGGATTTGTCAAAGCGGAAACCTCCATGGGCTTTGTATTCTCCACCTCTGATCTGACCGGGATAAAGAACTGAGGTGGCTTTATCGATATCGATCGGTAACTTAAAAATAAAGGGCTCGGGGCATTTTCGGCCGATCACGGTCGACCGATCAAATTCAGTTTTCGGGATTGAGAACTTGTTTCGCCCGATAACGAAGATCGCGACAGAACCGAAAACAAAGGAAACAATTACAATAGCTAAAACTTTTTTCACTAATTCCAATGTACCATCAATTAAATTTCTCGAACTGTATACTTTACTCAATGCAAAGATTTTTTTTACCACTCTTTTTAACCATAGCGGTTCTGATTGTGGCAGGGGTAGGCATGGTTTCCTTTAAATATCTTAATCGTGACTCAGGTGAATTTCAAAACGGAAACGTCAAGGAGAAGTTTGAAATTTTTCCGGCAAGACTTGAGGATTTTTTGGTCCCTCCTAAAATGTATGGTTTATGGCCATATGGTGTAAGAGGAAACGATAGCGGCTCGCACAATGAAGGCCATCCGGGCTGGGACTTTGAACTTAAAAAGGGATCTAAGCTTTACGCGATTGCTGACTTGAAGATAAATCAAATTCACGATGGCGATAAACAAACTGGAGATGGGCAGGTGGTACGAGTAATTGAAGCGAGCGCTAGATTGAAGGAAGGTGGTTTCGGCGTCGTTTATCATTCGGTTATCAATATAGAAAAAAATGTTATTGAAGGAGCGATCGTTAAAGAAGGTTCGATACTGGCTGAAGTCGGCTATCCGATCTCGAACAAGTCCGCTATGATCCATTTTGGGATATTTGCTCCGAAAGATAGTGTCGGGATTTGCCCGACGGGATATTTTTCCGAAGAGGTTCAAAAAATCATTGAACAAATAGTAGCAAACTCAGTTGATGACAAAACCGGAAAACCATATTCTTCTGCGTGTGTAGGTAAGATCGACAAAGAGATTTACTATAAAAATTTCCCCGACAGGATCAAATATTTACGTGGTGGGGAGATTTGGGAATAGGGGCGAAGCCGATGTTTTTTGCTATACTTGAGATGTAATGAAAGTTACCGGAAAGGAGGTGAAATAGAATGGATTTACTTTGGACAATCGTAGTACTGCTAATAATCGGATGGTTCTTGGGTTTAAACGTGTTTGCTATCGGTGGAAACCTGATCCATATTCTCTTGGTAGTTGCGCTGATAATCATTGTTTACAGATTGGCAACCGGACAGAGGATATAGGGAAACTGTTAGGGTTTCGGATAGGTGTAATAATGCTTGCTATTGATAGAAGATGGTTTACACTTTAGCTAGTTACGCATTTAATTGAATAGAATGAATATAAAAGGACTAAGCTCGGATGAAGAGATCAGTGTTTTGAAGAAAAGAATTTCTGTTTTGGAGGAGCTGAACTCTCATTATAAAGAGATGGAGGGTAAGGTAAACGAGGCACGGTTGTATGCGGAGAATATAGTCGAAACGGTGAGAGAACCCTTGTTGATAATGGACGGTGAGTTAAAGGTATTTTCGGCGAATAAATCATTTTTTGAAACCTTCAAGGTAAAAAGTGAGGAAACTTTGAGTCATTTTATCTATGACTTGGGTAACGGACAGTGGAATATTCCCGAATTAAGAAAGCTCCTGAAAGAAATCATTACAAAGAGAAATACGCTGGATGACTATGAAATTGAGCATAATTTCGAGACCATTGGCCGGAAAATAATGATGTTAAATGCCAGACGAATACCGCCGACACCAGCAAAACCACGGATAATTCTACTGGCGATCGAGGATATTACCGAGCGCAAGAGTGTCCAGCAAGAAATAAAGATCGGTCTGGAGCAGAGAGTTGAGGAAAGGACAAAAGAGCTCGATGCAGTCAATCGCGAGTTGAAAGAGAAGATCATGGATCTGGAGGTAATTAAAAGAGCTGCAGTAGGCAGAGAGCTGAAGATGATAGAGTTAAAAAAAGAAATTGAGAGCTTGAAAAGCATGGAAAAGTAAATGATGGCCAGCTCGGATTCAATTCGAGAGATTGAAGACACTCGGAGAGCGACACTAAATTTGTTGGCTGATCTGGAAGAAGAAAGGACTGCACTGGCTTTATTGGTGGCAAAGAATGAGGCGCTACTGGAGAGTTTGGGAGATGGGATACTGGCTACTGATAAAAACGGGGTGATCGTTAATGTTAACCAGGCTGCGGAAAAATTATTGAGGGGCAACCAAGATGATTTTTTGGGTAAGAAGGTTACTGAGGTGCTTCATATCTGGAACGATAAGGGAGAGTTGATACCGAACGAAAAACATCCATTCCAAAAAACCTTTATATCGGGAAAGAAAGTCATTGGTACGTTTGTTTACGAAAGGAAAGATGGAACGAAGTTCCCGGCTGCAATTACCATGACGCCAGTAATTTATGATAAAAAGATCGTTGGTGTAATTCAGGTTTTCAGGGATGTAACTAGGGATCAGGAGTTGGACAAGGCAAAGGACGAGTTTATTTCTTTGGCCGCTCATCAGTTAAAAAGTCCAATCACCGGAATATCATGGAATTTGGAGTTGATGCTTGAAGGAAAAGAAGGGTCGTTAAATAAAGAGCAAACAAACTTGCTGAGACTGGTCCATAGTAGCGTAAAAGGTTTACTGGATTTGGTGACAGGGTTTTTAGATGTTACGAGAATTGAATCGTCGAAATATGTTGCAGAAACGGGAGAGGTTGATTTGGTGAAGATTATGGATTCCGTACTGGAGGAATTGAGTGGTCAAATCTCAAAAAAGGAAATCGAGGTCACCAAAAAACACGAAAAAGATATCCCTCGTTCAGATATTGGGGAAAAGACGGCGAGGGTCATTTTTCAGAACTTACTGTCAAATGCAGTAAAATACACACCGGAAAAGGGTTCTGCGGAGGTGAAAATCGAAAAGTCAGGGAGAGAGATTAAGATTACCGTAAAGGATACCGGATATGGAATTCCCGAAGAAGCCAAAAGCCAGATCTTTACCAAACTTTTTCGGGCGAACAATGTGAGACAGATTGAGCCGACCGGAACAGGGTTGGGGTTGTATCTTCTCAAAATTCTGGTAGAAAAACAGGGCGGAAAAGTGTGGTTTGAGTCTGAGGAAGGGAAAGGGAGCACTTTTTTTGTTACTCTACCTTTGTAACCGGCTTCAAAATTGATTTGGGAGTGAAACAAGATAGATTTGTGTTTAGATACGCCCTTCTGTGATAGATTATTGATATGAGTGAAGAAAGTGATGTAGATAAGAATTCAAAGATTTTCCATTTATTCCAGATACGCGTCCGATAGCGGAGTCTCAACTGGAAAGGAAAATTCAGTTGCGTGCTCAAAAGAAAGACCCTGATTTCAAATTGGAAGGGGAGTGGAAGAAGTTTGTTCGAGAGGTGAATGGTGTGAGGATTTACCAGATTGATAGTGAGTGGATGAGAACGAATTTGCTGGGTTCTTGGAATCATGGGGGTCATGGTTATGTGTGCGAATTTATTCCTATTAATGAAATATGGATTGGAAATATACATCCAGATAATTGTCCGTGTAAGGGGGTGAATGATAAAAGGGAAATTTCCCCCCGTTATTTTGAGAGTTGTGCCATTCATGAGGCGAGAGAAAGGGAGCTGATGTCGAGAGGGATGGTTTATTGGAAAGCACATCAAATTGCCACAGAGCTTGAAAAGCAGATTGGCTTATTGCCTGACGGTTATTCCGAAAATTACGAGCCGTTACCCGGGTAATTTAAAACAATCTAGTTCCAAAGTTTGTATACTAGAGGAAACCTCATGTTTTAATTGAGAACAAACTGCGTATTTGATAAGTTATTATCGTGAGCAAACAACTACTTAAGGATACAATTGGTTGGGGATTTTTACTTTGGTTGATTGGCTATGTACTGGGAATAGTCCTGTTTGTGATTGTGCCCCCCTCAATGATTGGTTGGATTATTATGCCTATTGGAACAGTGATTACTCTTTGGGTCTTGTTAAAAAAAGTTAAAGGCAACAACTTTCAGCATTATTTACTGTTATCAGTTGTTTGGACACTTATTGCGATTATTTTCGATTACTTCTTCCTTGTCAGAGTATTTAAGCCTGATGACGGATACTACAAACTTGATGTTTACCTGTACTATTTTCTGACTTTTGTACTACCGCTTATCGTTGGATTGAGGAAAAAGGACAAGGATTATTTGGGTTAGTTTAATACTACAAGCGCTGCATTCAACAGTGTGGCAAAGCTGACCCACAAGAGATACGGTATCAGCAGATAGAAAGCCGGCTTCGATAATGGATAAAACTGTTTCATCGTCATTACGATAAATACCCACATTGCCACAATCACAAGCAGCCCCAGCTGAGGGGCTCGCAGGCCAAAGAAAATCGGCGACCAGATAAAGTTAAGCCCGAGTTGTGCTAGAAAGAACAGGCAGGCGGTCCGCACCCGTCTTTTGTTAAAGCCTTGTTTCCAAATCAGATAGAAAGCTAGACCCATCAGAAAATATAAGAGTGTCCAGACGGGTCCGAAAACCCAGTTTGGCGGAGCAAAAAAGGGTTTGTTTAGAGAAGCGTACCAGGCGGGGATGGCTGGGATTGTAAAAGGAGTACCAAGAACTCCCACTATTTCACAGCCAATCACCGAAATGAGGAGTTTAGGTAAGTCCTTCATCTGGTTACATAGTATGCATTGAAACGGCAAAAAGAGCAATCAAGACCGCTGGAGAGTAGTTATTGGGTCATGGTAAACTATTGGTGAAAGCGAAGATGTGCTAAATTAACTATAAATTAATATTTTTTTGAAAATATGTCTCTAGATAATTGGGGCAGAGAGGAGCGGTTTCAGCCAGAAGTTGTCAACAAAGCATATGACAGATTGGGTGGGATTAACGATGATTTTGGAGTGGTTTTTCCTAGAAAGGATAGTAGGTACGGCAGAGGATATTCAATGACAAACTCTGAAAGAGGTGGTCGTTTTGAGGCAGCCAACAAGATTGTCGCCATAATGAACGGGCTAGTTGAAGTTGCTGGAAATTTTGAGCAGCTGATGGACGCTGAGTCTCAGTTGGCACTTGGAGTGGTGTTTGTGGCGGAGTTAAGGAGTTTTGTGGTGAAGAATATTGAGCCGAAAGATAAGAAACCTGAAGGTGGTTTAGTTAAAGCGTCAAGAGGTGAAGATGATGAGATGCCTGAAAGTTGGGGAAACTCGATAGTCAGATTAGCTTTTGAGTGGGGAGTCTTGAGAGTTTTGCTAAAAGACGATCAATTTAAAAGCAAATTCTCATCCTATGCAGGAGAGAATGGTATTGATTTGAGCCAAATGGGAAGAGACATTAAATACCTGCTAGCTACGGAAGACGGAGATCGAGTCGATAAACTAGCTAAGGCATTCTCTGAAGTAATTGAGATGCAGGACCCGTTTGACTGGGTGTAATTAAGGTAGGGAAGGTAGGTCGAGTTTGATATAATTTTGGGCATGACGAGAGAGGTAGAAAACGAGGGGTCGCGAATGACAGACGTAGAGGTGTTTGAGAAAAGTTGGGATCAGAATTTTTCCATTTGGCTTCGGAATATGGTTGGGGCGAG
>Ga0208373_1004526_pt1 | contig 12420 bp, 11 predicted proteins | sample RifOxyC2_FD_184036 | JGI IMG/M metagenome (GOLD analysis project Ga0208373, IMG submission 184036) | Soil microbial communities from Rifle, Colorado - Rifle Oxygen_injection C2 (SPAdes) | ecosystem: Environmental > Terrestrial > Deep subsurface > Rock core/Sediment | place: Rifle, Colorado...
CCCCAGTGAGAGCAAAGAGAGAACCAACAAGAGATTGTCAGTTTTAACGAACCGCCGTATGCCGAACGGCACGTACGGTGGTGTGAGAGGACGGTAAGGGAAATAATCCCTTACCTCCTACTCGATTAACTTTTTTGAATAAGAATAAAATAATTTATCAATATAATAACATGAATTACATTTTGAAAAGAAATTTAATGAGTAATTTTTATGGATAATAAATTAAAATTAACAATTGTATTTACCCCTAGCGAAGAAGGAGGCTATACTGCCTATATTAAGGAAATGCGAGGAGTAATTTCCGAAGGAGAAACAATTGAAGAAGCGAGGGAAAATGTTATAGATGCACTTCAGTTAATGCTTGAAGTTGAAAGAGAAGAAGTATATAATTAATTATGAATTCTGAATGCTGAATTATGAATTTAAACCACCACCGCCATAGGCGGTGGATTTAACAAGGATAAATAATTATATAATAAGGTATAACCAAAATCGGTTATTACTACCGCCAAAGGCGGTAGATTTCTTTGATTAAAAAAGTAAATATGAAAAGTGAAAATGTAATAGTAGATAAATCATATAAGTTTGCGATAAGAATAATTAAACTATATAAGTTCTTAATTGATGATAAAAAGGAATATATAATATCCAAACAAATTTTAAAATGCGGAACATCAATTGGTGCTAATATTAACGAGGCTCAGTCTGCTGAATCAAAGATGGATTTCATTCATAAATTAAGTATTTCTGCAAAAGAGATACGTGAAACAAAGTATTGGTTAAAATTACTAATTGAAACTGATTATATTTCAAAAAAATCTTTTGACTCAATAAATAAAGACTGTATTGAATTAATGAGAATTATTAATAGTATTATTCTGACTTCAAAAGAGAAGATAAAGAATTTGAATAAATTGTAAAATTAATTATAAAAAACAATTCAGCATTCAGAATTCATAATTCAGAATTTGTATTATTGTTAATGCAGCTTCCAGACTCTATCTGCCCGATTATTGCCTTAGCATCTGTTTCGTAAATACAAGGAACGTATATCTTGACAATGGCTAAATCGCCTATTGTTAACTGACGGGTAGAATCAATTTGTGATAAAATTTGAACGGGTATATCTGCACTTTCGAGGTTTGCTTTGAACATTTCTGCGTCAATAAGAGTGTTTGTCGTGTATATCAGAAGCCAGGGATACTGCTTCCAATCATGATTTTCCAGCTCAATTTCTGTACTGCAAACAGGACAAACTGTTACAGCTTCGATTTCGGAATTACAAATTGGGCATTTCATATTCATTAAACCAGATTATTTATTTTTTTTTACTACCTCAAAATCAAGTGCGGTACTGTCATTCTGAGGAGTGAAACGACGAAGATTCTGAAATTCTTCTTAATCCCCTTTTGAAAAAGGGTGGAAAGATGCTTCGACTTCGCTGTTAATGACACATTTCCAGAAATCTTGATATATTATGAATAGCCACGACTTTTAAGTCGTGGGATGGTTACTCACCACAATTCGGGATTTATCCCCTTAATATTAGTGACTAAAGTCAGAATCGGGTGGAAATAAACCACCACTATCTGAAGATAGTGGCTATTCAAATAAAGAACGATTTTAATTTGTCAAATTTTTGTTTTACCATCGCATCGGCGGTGGTCATGGAATCAGTATGACAATCAGAAACATATCTTCATTACTATTGAAAAATTTAAGTTAAAGTATGAGGATGATTTTATCAGTTTCCTCAGCCTGAAGAATTTCTTTAGTACCATTATCATGAACGAAGGCAACTATTTTTAATTTCTCGGGTCTCCAGTCCTTTCCTGCCGGAATTGTATATTTGTAGCTCTTTCTGAATACTGAACCGGTTTTTATGTCACCTGCATAAAGAGCCTCTCCCCATGTACTGTTCAAAGTTGCTCTTAAAACATGATTATGAACGTAATCCTCTATATCTTGTGGTGTATGATTGTAATAATGTTGATATTGCACTATACTGTCTTCTAGAATACATACAACAATCTGATGGCTTGATTTTCCGTCTTTCAGGTATTTAACGACAGCTTCAACTGTGATTTCTTTGCGGCTCATGCTGTAATAAGCTTTCAGTTCTATATTCATCACAGGTTCGGATTTCAGGAGAGATTGCACTACGGCGTCCCACTTGGCATCTGAAATCACTCTGGAACCGTCATATTCAATTCTGTTAACCATACCATTTGGATTTCCGATTTTACTTATACCAAAGAACTCATCCCACTCAGTTCCTTCGGTTGTTCTGAAATCATAAGTATGAACTTTATCCGGTTCCGAATAATAACCTGATGCATGAACTGCCATTACAATAACCCTGCCGGGGTACAATGCTGCAATGTCACGAGCCTTTTCAGCAGCGCGTGGACAGTTCCCGCATTTGAAACCTGTGTAATCTTCGATTAAGATTTTCCTTGGATTTTGAGAAGTGTCAATGTTCTGATTAATAGACTGCTTATAATCACTTGTAATTTCATCACAGCTAATCAGAATCACTGTGAATAAAATTACTAACGAAAATTTATATAATATTTTCAATTTTATCTCCTTATTAAAATGTTGACGATATACTTAAAAAGAAACCGTTTGAAGCAGGTACAGGCCTGCAGACACCACCTACACAAACCAAACCTCCGCGCTGCCTTCCGTAGCCAAGCTGCACCCTCGTTGCTTCGTGTATAAATGCGAATGAGCCATTCAAATAGTGTATTCTTCGTTCGGGAGCATCATTACCATAATTATACTCATCAAAAACGGTGAAATACCAGGATGGTGCGATTGTATATTCTATTAGAAACATAAGCCAGTTTCCATTTGTGTTATCGGGAACTTTAATTACAGAATCCTGCTTAGCCCATAAGTGCTGGAACTCCGTTTTTACAGCATGGGTTTTGGAAATCAAATAAGTCAGTTCTGCTATGGCAATAGTTGCATTTACTTTTCCATACTTTGCCGAACCCTCATTTTCCATCACATCTTTATCATATACAAGATTAATAAAAGTAAGAATTGATTTTAAATCTTTTGACAATTTTTTTGTTAGTTCGAGATTTATATCCCGAAAGAAAAGCTTTTCACCAAATTTGAACATCGAGGACTCATAAGTATTCTCATGGCCGGTTGAAGTATCAATATCAAGCGGAGTTTTATCCATTGAATTTATTTGTGAGAAATTCAGTGCAAGCGTGGTTCCGTAGTCCCCTCCGATGAATGTTTTCTTAGGAAAAGTATAGGTGAGTTCAGCCTGCAAACCTATTTCCCCTTTTAATTGTGTTGCAAACGGATACAATGTAGCAAGCCTGTAAATATGTTGTTTTGTCAATGGAGGTATAAAGTTCAGATTCAAATTATTCCCTCGTGCATCCCTGTCGCTTCGGAAATCCATATTGTCAATAGTATGGAAATTCAGTGAAGCACCGAATCCCGAAGGATAATAAGATGCAGTTAACATCAATGCTTTGCCAGGATTAAAACTGAAATTATTCGCTGCACTCGGGTCGTTATATTTATAAGCATATTCGCCTTCAACCATAAAGTCACTTGCATTAACAGATAGCTTGCCTGACCATGCGAGAACATTCTCAGGCAGATTATAGAACGATTCCTGGTCTGCCTGGTATTTGCTGACGAGACTTCCTTCAATAGTAGTCTGGAAAGGAAGTAAATCAGGGAAGATTGTATTAAATTCAAATCTGCTGTTTCCACCCCTGACAATTCCGGCACCGCTTGACCAAAATGAGCGTTGGTTACCTATTAATCCCGTAAACTCGATTCCATCTTTTGGCCTGAACTTCACACGGAAACCATCGACTGCATTGTCATATCCAAGTAATCTTTCTTCATAAGCTCTGAAAATTAATCCACTGCCGAATTGTTCATAGAAATTTCCGGCAGTAACATCAATCATGTCCGATTTAAATTCGGCAAACCTATATGCTATGCCGCTTCCTTTATAACGAGGGTCAATGCCGAGTATGGGATTAAGATATGATTCATATCTCATTCCCATCGAAAAATTTCCTGAAGTATAGTTGAGGTAAAGGAAGCCATTCGACAAAATCTTTTCATCTACTTCCTGAGCGCCGATTATTGAATCCTTTTGGTAATATTGAGCATCAAGCTGGAAGTTGCCCGATAGCTTTCCATTTTCAAAAATATCCTGCGATAAAAGTGAACTAAGGTTTAATAATAAAATAATCAAAATTAGAAATTTAGTTTTCATATTAATCCAATTATATAATAGATTCACACAATCAAAAATGACAGCAAGTATAAGATGATTGAATTAACAAATTCTTTATAACATACAAATTGCTATTCTTCTTCCTCTTTAGTCTCGGCTATCAATCTGTAAACTTCCCTCTCCAATCCATCGTTGTTGTTATTAAGCTGAATGTATGTTGTAAAATCATTAATGGCGTCTTGTTTACGGTTCATAATTTTATTAACAACAGCCCTGCCGTAGAAAGCAACGCCATTTTTTGGATTCAGTTCAATTGCTTTGTTATAATCAACCAGGGCAGACTCAAAATTCTTCTGCTGGTAATATGCGATTGCACGGGCATAATAATAATCCGATTCCTTTGGTTCGGCAGCAATAGCTGAGGTAAAATTGGAAATTGCATTTGCCATATCACCGGTTTTATAATATACTAATCCCCTGCCATAATAAGCCTGGTGATAGTTACCGTTCAATTCGATTGCTTTCGAGAAATCATTAATAGCATCCTGATTCTGTTCTAAATAAGTATAAGCAAGCCCTCTTCCATAGTATGTCGGAGCATATCCCTTAAACTTTTCAATTGCAAGCGTATAATTGGCAATAGCTTTTTTATAATCTTTGTTGAGGATTGCCTTATAAGCAGTTTGCACATAGCCTTCATCTTTTTTCTGAGAAAATGAAAGCCCTGTTAATAATAACATAGAAATAGTTGCGATTATTATTTTTCTGATTTTCATAAAATTACCATATAACTAATTTCACAATTTTATTCTTAATCCTAAATTATCAATGTAATTTAAAAAATTTTGGACATTAATGAAAAAAAATGTGATAAGCTTTTGTTTTATTTCATTACTTTTATTAGTATTTTAAACATAAAATGAAAGATGAAACAATCAAAAATTTTAATATGAAAAAGATAATAACAATTATTTTACTGCTTATGACGGGAGCAGTAACATCATACCCGGCTGATTATTTTTGGGTAGGAGGCTCAGGAAACTGGTCGGAAATCAGCCACTGGGCTATAACTTCGGGGGGTACGACAACACACCTTGTCGTTCCTACACAGGACGATGACGTGTATTTCGATGCAAATTCATTTAACCAAAACGGAAGCATAGTAAGAATTAATTCTTCGGCAGTCTGCAAATCAATGAATTGGACGGGAGCCAGTAACAATCCAACTCTTGCAGGTGATTTTAACAATCTGAGGATTTACGGTTCACTCACATTAATTCCGGCTATGAATTTAACATTTGCAGGCCAGATATATTTCGAGTCAATTAATTTGGGAAATACAATACGAACAGCCGGAAAACAACTTAAATACAATGTTACATTTAACGGCACCGGTGGCGGCTGGACTTTGCAGGACAAACTTGACGTTACAGGCAATATAACTTTGATTAATGGCAACTTTTACACCAACAATCAGCCTTTAGCATGCTCGAGATTTGTTTCGAATAATACCAATCCAAGAATTTTGAATCTTGGCTCTTCGGTAATAACCCTAACAGGCAATGGCAATAATCCCGAATGGAATATTAATTCGTCATATTTAAATTTTTCGGCAGGCTCTTCAAAGCTGATATTCACAGGTTCATCGCTGAATATTGTTCCCGGGAATGGTTTGATTTATTATTTTGTAACAATCGAAGATACCACATCCACCCATACTCTGAATGATTCATCATCATACAGAAGATTTGAATTTAAGGGTAATGGCATAATAATGAAAAACAACTACTTCGATACATTAATTTTCGCTCCCGGTAAAATATACGAACTCAATTCAAGTAAAGTTCAGATTATCGGAAATTCATTAAAGGCTGTTGGTAATTGTACCGGCTCGATTATTATTCGTTCCCGAATCCCCGGTTTTCATACAACATTCGCAAAAACATCCGGAAGTGTTAACGTTGATTATGTTACTTTGAAAGATTGTCACACCCAGGGGCTTGCAATCTTTACGGCAAGGAACTCTGTTGACCTTGGTAATAACACCGGATGGATAATATTCAGGGCAACGCCACTCAATTTGTACTGGATTGGAGGTTCAGGCAACTGGACTGACCCTGCTCACTGGTCGAGAGCCAGCGGCGGTGCCGGCGGAGCATGCATACCTACGCCTTATGACAATGTGTTTTTTGACAATAGTTCATTTACTGCCGATTCACAAACCGTGTTACTGAATACAACAAATGCTTCCTGCAATAACATGCGTTGGATTGGCGTAGGGTTTACCCCTACTCTCGATGGCCCTAATACAAATTCATTAAGTATTTACGGTTCACTTGAATTGAATCCTTTGATGAATCTTAAGTTCCAGGGACTGGTTTATTTTGAATCCCAGTCAGCAGGCAATACTGTTTATTCAGGAGGAAAACAGTTTATCAACAATGTTATATTCAACGGTGCAGGCGGAGAGTGGATTTTGGTTGATGCCTTGAGTTGTGCATCGAGCGTCGTTCTGAATAATGGCACATTAAAAACCAACAACCTGGCTGTAACATGCGAAAGGTTTGTTTCAGACGGCAATAAGCCAAGAGGCTTAATTCTCGGCTCATCACTAATATCTTTGATAGGAAGCGGTAAAAACGCCCAGTGGAATGTCAGTGATATAAGCCTAACCTTCGATTGCGGAACTTCGACAATTCGATTTATTGGTAAAGATGTGAGTATGTTCTCAGGTAATGGCTTGACTTACAACATAGTTGAATTTTTTGACCCGAAAGAAACTTATTCGCTGTATAGTGCTTCAACATTCAAACGGGTTACTTTTTTCGGGAATGGAATCATATTCGACAATAACATATATGATGACCTTATACTCTCACCGGGGAAGAGTTATATTCTTTACAGCAATTCAATACAAACAATAAACATCAGGTTGAGTGCATCAGGCACTTGTGCTGCACCCATTTCAATAAGAAGCACTACAACAGGTTCGCATGCAACGATAGAGAAAAGCACAGGGTCGGTTACAATAGATTACGTTACGCTGAAAGATATTCATGCACAGGGAGCAGCTACATTTATTGCTAATAATTCTATTGATATGGGTAATAATACAGGCTGGACAATAAATTCACTCAATCCAAAAAATTTTTACTGGGTAGGCGGTACGGGTAATTGGAGCGACGCTACTCATTGGTCATTATCAAGCGGAGGTGTCGGAGGTACCTGTACCCCAACAGCTATTGACAATGTTTCTTTTGATGCAAATTCTTTCAGGATGCTTGGACAGACGGTTTATCTTGATTTCAGAAATGCTGCATGTAACAACATGAATTGGTTGGGTTCAAACTTTCAGCCAACATTCGCCGGCGACAGCATTGACATCAGAATTTATGGCTCACTGACTTTCATTCCAGCTATGAATATAACGTACAATGGCCAGTACATATTTGAGGCGGCCACTTTGGATAAGACAATCTCTACAGGTTTAATCCCTGTAATAAGCAATTATATATTCAATGGCGTTAGCGGAAGCTGGTATATTCAGGATGGAATAAATACATCAGGCAAAATTTTCCATTATCATGGTATCCTAAATACAAATAACAAACCTATTACCGCTTCACATTTAGTTTCTGACCAGGATAACGCAAGGGCACTTGTACTTGGAAATTCAACCGTAACATTAACGGGAAGCGGAACGAATCCCGAATGGTATTTGCTTGACAGAAGTCTCTTTTTCAATTGCGGTAAATCAAACATATTTTTTACAGGTTCGGATATCGCAATGGTATCTGGCAAAGGCATGAAATACAATAATGTAGAATTCACAAATCCGGCTACAAATGTTCAGGTTTATGATTCTGCTTTGTATAATAAAGTCGTTTTTCGTGGGAATGGAATAATTTATAACAGCAGCAGGTACGACACTCTGACCTTATCTCCCGACAAAACTTATAGGCTGCAAAGCGGCTTTACACAGTATATAGGAAAACAATTTAATATCAGGGGTAACAATTGCTTCCCGATTGTACTTCGTGCATCCACTTCAGGACAGCAGGCGCTTATATATCAGAATTCAGGTATAGTATCGGGTGACTTTATTGAAATGTCAGATATGCAGGCAACAGGGGAAGCAACCTTTTATGCAGGGAAGTTTAGCAAGGATATAAGTAACAATACAAAATGGATATTCAATAATTCGCCGGGTTATATATACGGGTTAGGCCCTGATATGGATATTTGCCCGGGTGAAATAATCAAAACGAATAATTTTAATGGAGCTATTTCTTATCTCTGGCAGGATGGCAGTACCGATTCAGTCTATACAATTACAAAACCGGGAACCTATTGGGTTGTTGCGTCTTATGCAAACAATTGCTCATATACTGATACAATTGTCGTTAGCATGAAATCTACGCCTATCGTAAATGCAGGAAGGGACACAGTTTTTTGCCAGGGGGACATTGTGTCAGTTAAAATGAACGGAACGGCTACGGGAGGAGTTACTCCTTATCAATTAATAAAGTGGACACCTTCAACCGGGCTGAGTAATCCCAATTCGCTTAGTCCTTTGGCAACACCTGCCGTTACAACTTCGTATGAACTTGCAGTTACAGGAGCTAACGGATGCGTGGGACGCGATACAATAACAATTTCAATAAATCCGAATGTTGTACTTGAATTTCAGAATGTAACCGACTCTCTAGATTTCAAACCGGTCTGCGTTTCAGGTACAACCGATACACTTTTGACAATACATAATGCTTCGCAAGGAGAAACAACAATCCTCGCTGATATTAATCCAACTTCTCTTTTCTCTTTGGATAATAATCCTTTGTCAATAAAATTTTTAGCTGATGAAACTAAGAACATCAGGGTAAGAAGTTTCGGTAACGGTACTGAAGGCTTCTATACAGGTACTCTTACTTTTACAGATGTGTGTAAAAACGTTCGTACAATTGAATTGAAATCATTCATATTAGAGCCTTCGATGTCATTCGGCGATACACTCGACTTTGGGATAGTGTGTATAAATCAAACATCAAGTAAATATTTCAGCTTTACTAATTCATCTTCGAGAGCTACATCATTCACGGGCAAAATTGACAGCTCATCACTTTTCTCGCTGATGGATTATTCCCTTACAGCACTGTTTACTCAAGGTGAAAAACGAGATGTACCGATATACTTCAAAGGCTTTCCAGTTGAGAGTTTGATGATAGATTCTCTTGTAATTTTGGATACATGCGGAAATACTAAAACACTTATTCTCAAAGCAAATGTCTTTCAACCTAAAATCAGTGTGCAGGATACAGTTGATTTCGGTGATGTTTGCTTAAACGATACAAAGACCGTATCATTTAATCTCACCAATTCCTCAGTGATTTCTACCAGCTTTGGCAGCAACAATCCTTCGGGACTATTTACCATAACCGGTAATCCGCTTGCTGCAGGATTCGATGTTAACGAAACCCGTAATATGGATTTATTATTTAACGGTTCATCTACACTCGGTTCATTGCGGGACACATTGCAAATTATTGACACATGCGGCGGAATAAAAAATATAATCCTTCTTGCAAGAATTGTTGACCCGCAATTAAGAGCCGATAGCTTATCACTATTAATTGACTCCGTTGAAAACGGAATGACAGCGACAAGAAGGATTGTCCTCAGAAACAATGGCAATTCTGTAATTCATATTGACAGTATTTCCACACCACCGCAATTATTCAGTATATCTGCTGTCAATCCGGCATTGCCTGTTGACCTATTACCGGGAGATTCGCTTGTATTCAATCTTGTATTTTTTGCTGACGATGATTTACTGCATACATTCAACCTGATAGTATTTGCATCTCAGCCTTGCCGGTTAGACCAAACAATTCCTGTCAACGCTCAGGGTTTACCGGTGACTGCTAAAGCATATCTGTTAATTCCAACCGATAGTGCTTCGGTCGGAACACCAATAACAATTCCAATCATTCTCACTTCATCAGAAGGAATGGTTCAAAGCGGTGTTACAAGATATACAATCAGAATAAGTACAAACCGTACAGTCCTGAAGCCGCGCGGCAGCACACCGCAGGGTATTTTTGTGAACGATAGGAGAATAATCGAGCTTAGCGGAACATTGAAGGATACTGCCGGCACATTAGCTCAACTTCAATTTACAACCGCACTTGGTGATGAAGAATGCAGTACAATAGAAATTGATACTATAATATGGACTGGTGGATTGTGCCGTTCAAATATTACAAATGGACAATTTTGCATTGAAGGTTTATGCAGGGAAGGCGGAACGAGGCTAATATCTCCCGGGCAGATTACCCTGTTTGATGCTAAGCCGAATCCTGCAGACGAGAAAATTACATTTGAGTTCGAAATAATCGAAGAAGCTCCGACTTCACTTGTTATTTCCGATATGTATGGCAGAACCAAAGAAATTTTCGTTGAATCAAATCCAAGTGCAGGAAAATACAAACTTGAATACAAGACAAACGCTCTTGAAAGCGGAGTCTATATGTACATGCTTCGTACACCAACTGTTTTATTAACTAAATTTTTCAGCATTGTGAGATAACAATTAAGGAGAATAAAAATGGTCCTTGTGGAATTTTCGATGTTTCCTACTGACAAAGGAGAAAGCGTCAGCACTTATGTTTCGCAGATTATCGGTTTGATTGATAAAAGCGGAATCACATACCAGCTTACACCTATGGGTACAATACTGGAAGGCAGATGGGATGAAGTGTTTGGTGTAATTACATCATGCTTTAAAGTGCTGGAACCACAAAGTAACAGGATTTCTTCTTCCATCAAGGTTGATTACAGGAAGGGTGATAAATCACGTATGAAATCAAAGATTGAAAAGATTGAAAGTTTGCTTCAAAAAGATATAAAACATTCATAATAATTGCAATGAAACCGGGAAAAATAAAGGCCACACTTTCAATCCTAAATTCGTCATTTGTTTTTTCATTTCAATATTATTTTTTTCAAATAAGTATGGTACGTTATGGAAAAAGATTTAAGTAAAATATACAAAAGGCTGAAAAGCATTTTGAAGAAATATGAAAATCCGCTAAAACCTAAAATGGACCTCGACGGCAAGTATGATTTGTGGTCTTTCAAAGCTCTTGAAATCGAAGGCAGAAAGAGGACAGAGGTTTATTTTGCAGGATTAATAATCCAGAGCAAATATGTAGGTTTCTATTTTATGCCCGTTTATTCGGATGTAAATATTCTTGACGTCTTCAAACCTGAACTGCTTAAAACATTAAAAGGAAAATCTTGCTTCCACATTAAATACCTGGACGATACCCTGGAAAAACAGATTAAAGAAGCATTAGAGATAGGATATAAGCTATATAAGAAAAGAGGGTGGATTTGAAAAGAGTAACATCACTCCGAAGCATATCTTTTTAAAATTCAAAAAAACTTGAGAAATAATTGAAAAGTTTACAATTCTCTATAAACATCTTTACGATGCTTAATTTTGATGACCTTAATTATCATTATTCCTTTGTCAATTGTATATAGGATTCTATAACTGCCAATTCTGATTCTATAACCATCAATAAATTTAAGTTTCTTACAGTCTTTGGGAAATGGATTATTGGCAAGGTCATCAATTCTTAATTTGATTTTATTATAGAAATTTTTAGGTAAAATAGATAATTGTTTTATGGCTTGTTCTTTAATTACAATTTTATATTTCATCTTTGTTCTTTGCCTTCAAGAATTTTTTTTGCTTCGTTCCAATCAATCTCCCTATCATATTTAGATTTTAATATGTCGAGGGCATCTTCAATTTCTTCGAATTCATCCAAATCCTTGATGGTTTCAATGATGAGTCTTTCTTTATCTTTTTTCCTTAGCTTTTTTGCTTCTTTAATTAATGTTGCAGTATTCATAATACCTTTCAAATATTTTTTATCTGATACGGTACTAATATAATAATATTTTACAAATTCTTATTGTAATGTTTTAAATCTATCTATTCAAAATATTCCCTTCTAAATACTGTTATAGTTCATATAATTTAATAAAGAAAAATATTTTTCGGTGTTATCTTAAACTTAGTTGAAAATTAAAAAATAAAAAAAGGTTCCTCTTAAAAATTGTTAAATTTAAAATTACCAAAAATTAATGTTTAACAAATAGGAGGAACCTAATGTCAAAAATAGGAT
>Ga0208373_1004528_pt1 | contig 12415 bp, 9 predicted proteins | sample RifOxyC2_FD_184036 | JGI IMG/M metagenome (GOLD analysis project Ga0208373, IMG submission 184036) | Soil microbial communities from Rifle, Colorado - Rifle Oxygen_injection C2 (SPAdes) | ecosystem: Environmental > Terrestrial > Deep subsurface > Rock core/Sediment | place: Rifle, Colorado...
CTGCATCCGCTGCTCCAGCCAGTCCTTATAATTATCGTAAAAGCGGTTATTGCTGACGATAAATATCCGGTCGATTTCCTTGCGCGGCAGCAGCGCATCCAGCGACCACTCGATAACCGGCTTGCCGGCAATCGCTAAAAGCGGCTTGGGCGTGTTCTTTGTCAGCGGATAAAGCCTCACCCCGTAACCAGCCCCCAGAATTATTGCTTTCATAATGATTAATTGCGGTTATATAAAAACGCCGCCTGAATATCAATAAAAAAGTGACTACTTATCAGACAATTTCCCGCCGGCAAATAAACGGATGGCCTCCGGGAACGCCTCTTTCTCCGCCTCAAACACCCGGTCCGCCAAAGTATGGACCGTATCACCGTCCAGAACCGGCACCTTCTTCTGTAAAATAATCGGGCCGGTGTCATAGGTATTGTCCGCGAAATGGACCGTGCATCCGGATTCCTTGACGCCCGCATCCAGCACCGCCTGATGGACCTTGTCGCCGTAAAAGCCATCGCCCCCGAAATCCGGCAACAGCGCCGGATGGATATTCAGCACCTTGCGATAATACTCCGGCGGGATGACATATAAATGAAGGAACCCGGCCAGGGTAATCAGGTCCACCGGATATTTCTTAAGAATGTCATTAATGGCCCGGCTAAATTCTTCTTTGGATTTATATTGCTTGCGGTCAACCACAAATGCCGGGATATTGTGTTTCCGGGCCCGCTCCAAACCAGCCACCCCGGCCTTACTGGAAATCACCACCTGTATGGTAGCCGGCAGTTTGCCCTGGGCTATCAGGTCGATAAAGTTTTGCAGGGTCCGGCCCGACCCGGAAATCAGCACAGCCAAGTTTAAATTCTTCATATTCGTAATTCGCCTATTAGTAATTCGTAGGGCTATACGTACCCATGCACCAGCGCATCCGGCTTCAGGTATTTGACCGTGATATCATCTAACTGCAAGGCCTGGGCTACCCTGAATATCCCGGCTCCGGGATTCTTGTTGCCCAGGGCCTTGGGCGCGATAAAGCAATAGACCTCATCCACTACCTTATAATAGAAAGCGCTGGCTAAGACCTCCGGCCCGCCTTCTATCATTAACTTATTGATGCCGCTCTTGACCAATATCCTCATCACCGCCATAAAGTCCAAGTGGCCTTTATGAGATGGCACCCGGAATACCCGCACGCCCTTCTGCTCCAACAAGCGCACCTTCTTCTCCGGCGCAGATGAAGAAACCATTACCCAGACCGGGCCTTGACCTATGGTCTTAACCAGCTTTGAATTTAACGGTAACCTGGCCCGGCTATCCAGAATGACACGTACAAGCGTAGAGCGTGGAGCACATTCGCTGCGCTCAGTGTAAACTCCGAGCGTATAGTCCCCCGTTCCACTCTTTGCTCTATGCTCGGAGTTTATCCCGCCTTCAGCGGGACTCTTAGCTAAAAGCCCCGGGTCATCCTTCAGCGCCGTGCCGATACCGACCATCACCCCCTGGCACTGGCCCCGGATGGACTTGGCATACTCGCGCGATTTTTTGGAGGTAATCCAGCGCGGCTGGCCCGGTTTAGTCACCAGCTTGCCGTCCTCGGACATGGCCCACTTGGCAATGACATAAGGCAGACCCTTTTCCTGCGCCTTGAAGAACGGCTTGTTAATCGCCCGGGCCTTAGACTCCAACACGCCTTCTATTACATTAATCTTATGTTGCTTCAACAGACGCACGCCCCTGCCTCGGACCAGCGGATTCGGGTCGCGCACGGCCATAACCACCTGCTTAATCCCGCTGTAACATATCGCCTCAGCGCAGGGCGGGGTCTTGCCGAAATGCGAACACGGCTCCAGGGTCAGATAAAGGGTCGAGCCCTTGATATGCTCTGGATTCTTGACTGAGTTAATGGCATTGATTTCAGCATGCGGCCCGCCGAAGTATTGATGATAGCCCTGCCCGATGATGCGGTTATTACGGACTATGACAGCCCCGACCATGGGATTGGGACTCACCCCGTTAGAGATACAACTCTCTCTATCAAATGCATTCTCTTTAGTTTTGTCACTAACTAAAACAGAGGTTGGGGTTGCCGATTTACGGTCACGCCAAAGGCGTGACCTATCTCTAACGGGGCGGACACTGCCCTGTCCCTTGATGGCCAATCCTAACGCAACCTGCATGTAATCTTCGTGATTCATACCCCTTAATTAACATCAACCCGGGAAAATACAAGAAATTCTTCACCACAAAGCGCACAAAGGACACAAAGAACTCCGCAGAGACCGTCCGCCCTTTGGGCGAGACCTCGCCTCGGCGGGCGAAGTGAATTACATTGACACTCCCGGCTGGATTTGGTAAGAATTACGTACACGGATTTAACAGATGAGACGGATTGAGCAGAAAAATCTGTTTAATCAGCACTATCCGTTAAATCCGCTTACGCAATTGAATTATATGAATCGCACTATATTAATTGCAATTGGAATATCCTGTGCTCTCATTTCCGCCGCCGGGATTATGTTCTGGCATAACAGCCCTATTAATACCGCACTCAGGCAACTCCATAGCAAAAACCCATCGATACGGTGTGACGCTATTTATACACTTGGCAATCTCGACGCTAAAGAAACCATTCCTATAATTATCAATTTATTACAGGATGATAACCCAAATGTTCGTGTGTCGGCTGTTGACACATTAGGTACACTTCATGCTAAAACAGCTATCCCTGATATCACCAAATTATTAAAGGATAATACTCCATCGGTTCGTGGTCTGGCTGTTCAGTCCTTGAAACACCTTGACGCTAAAGAAGCCATCCCTGAAATAAAGCAACTCCTTAATGACAACTATGAGCGGGTGCGTAAAGCCGCCGACTGGGCCCTTCGGAAACTCGGCGTGCCGGCGGAGGAAATAGAAAAAGCCAAACAAAAATAGTTATCGCCACTAAGACACCCCGCCCGAAGGCGAGGCTCGCCAGAGGCGGCAAAACACAAAGAACTCCGCAGAGACCACGAAGTGAATTACATTGACATCACCGGCTGGATTTAGTACATAATAGTCAGTATGAAAAAAATAGCCGCCCTTATTATAGCGACTATAGCAATCATGATCGGCATCTTATCAGCCTTTATTGGAATCCGAGATTTGGCTCACTGTATAACGAAATCAATCAAGATGCCCCCATGGTCTTCATTCGCCATATCTATCACAATGATAATCTTAGGGCTATCTTTAATTACCGCCTCAATTTGTCTTGCTATCAAGAGTCGGCAACAACTCGACACCACAGGAAAAGAAATAGGTACAAAAAGACCTTCTCTTCCGTTTATAGTTCTTTGGGTTATTATAATTTTAGGCGTTGTAATAATGGTTACTCCTCTGCACGAAGTAAACCAAGTCAGCAAGGTAAGAATAAAGGCATCTAAATTAGAGATGCTCAATATTAGCATGGCGTTAGATATGTATCAAATGGAAAATGATGCCTACCCCACTACAGAACAAGGTTTGAAGGCATTATTAGAAAAACCAACCATTCCGCCAATCCCTCAGGATTGGAAAGGTCCCTATATATCAGACGATATAAATGACTGCTGGGGAAACCCATATCAGTACCGCTGCCCATCGCAACACAACCGTCCGGATTTTGACTTATGGTCTTTTGGCCCGGATAAAGCAGAAAGCGCCGATGATATTCGTAACTGGACGGATGGCAAAACAATCTCAGCCAATGACAATTCGGTGCTGATTTATTCCGTTATCGTCATAATTATTATCCTAGCCGGAGTAATCATATTATCCGTAAAATATCAGCCGGAATGGTGGCCAGACCTCTAAACTAAAGCCTCACAACCTTCATCCTTTCGTGCCTTGGTGTCTTATGGCGCCGAAGCGCCATGGCGCCAGTGACAAACTTCTTCTAAGCTATCACCACTTGCAGTCCATTGGTCCAGGAACCGTTGTTGGCCGGATTAGACAGATTGACCCAGCGGAAGTATCCGTAGAATTTCATGCCAACGCCCTCGGAAACGCATTTGATGATAAACCGCGCCCGGGTTGAGTTCTGTACATAAGGACATTCTTCCGGCGTCGGGAAGAAAAACTTCTTGCCTTCTATCGGTTTTAGATGCACCGGCAGAAACGTATACCGACATTCTATCACATCTGCGTCATTATGCATACTCGGACTGTCCTCATCTGTCCACCTTCGGCAAGTGACCTTTATCCAGCCACCGCCCATTGGGCTAAGTCCCACCCAGGGAATGTCGTCAATCTTTGGCTTGGGACTGAGCTTGGTATCGTGTTTCCGGCCGCTCAGTATCAATAATTCTGATATCGGGATACGGCGGTTATTCAGAACCCATTCCTTGTGAAATGCCCGCCAGGCCTTTTCGTACCGCTTGCGGCAGTCCCGGTGCGCCCCAACCTGGGCGCTGGTCCGGTCCTTTTTACTCCGAATCTTCATGTATAACGGCTCATACTCCGCGCGCAGGTCTTTAAGCACCTGAATATCCGCATCCGGGATGCCCCAAGCGGCCTTATTTGTATCCACCCGGTCCACATATGAGCCTTGCTTGTCGAAAAACTCACCATCCTGATTCGGAATCCAGTCACTGCCTCTTTTACTGGCCATAACAAACCTCTCTTAGGGGCTGTTAGACCTCGTCGTTACAGCCCCTTAGACCCCCGCCACGGCGGGGGCAATCAGAACCAACTAAATCCCCTTTTAATTCATCTCGCCAAAGCCCATAAGCCTGCCTGCCGGCAGGCAGGGGCGTAGGCGGGCCATATAAACAACCATCTCCGTCAAAGGCGTATATGCCTCCGTCTGGCAAACTCCTAAATCACCCTTAAAACCACTTGATTAAACGGTGAAATGCGCTGATTTAAGCACAAAATCACCTTACTTTAGCTTGTAACGTTGCCGTTATAACTCGTAACGGTGCCGTTATAACTCGTAACGGTGCCGTTACAACTCGTAACGGTGCCGTTATAACCCGTAACGGTGCCGTTACAACTCGTAACGTTGCCGTTACAACTCGTAACGGTGCCGTTATAACTCGTAAAGGTGCCGTTACAACTCGCAACGTTGTCGTTACAACTCAGTATGTTAACCTCACAACCCCCATTGCTATCATCGTAACCTCAGGTGCGGTAGCACAAGGTTACGAGGTCTTTACCCCGACCTTCAGGGAGTCCGTTAGGGACAATAGTAATATAACCATTTGATTTGGTTTGACAAGTACAATCTGAAATTTCCTGACGATTTGACGGAGTAAGTAGGTTAGCCCACGAACTCATGAAACGAACAGGCTACTTCAGAAAAACGATGTCATAAATGCCAAGCGATTCGCTTCGCAGTGGCTACGCGGTCACTGCGGTGTTCAATGGTTACATCGAAGGTGTGCTTGCCCGTTTACCCTCCTTTGGAGGGCCTCTGGAGGGTGTCACCGGAGCAAAAGTGTTTTTGGACAAGCTCTGTGTCACCGGGGAAGTCACCGGGGAGTCTTAACGGGTTATTGCAGTTCTTTTATATATTGCTGAACTAATTCAGTTCTTGTTGATTTTGGATCTAATTCCAAATAATAGTTAAAATCCTTTATTGCTTCTTGTTTCTTACCTAATTTCTTGTAAATCAATCCTCTAAAGTAATATGCTTCAGAATATTTAATATCTAACTGAATGGCAACTCCCAGTTCTTTTAGCGCACTGTCATTATCTCCTTTATGGAACAGGAATTTTGCTCGTATAAGATGACACTTATTATATAAAGGAGGCAACTTTATAGCATGATCAATATCTTTAATGGCATTGTCATATTCGCCCATCAGTTCATAGATAACCCCCCTGCGATAATAAATCCTTGGCAATGAAGAATTCAATTCTATGGCCTTGCTATATAATGAAACAACAGGGTTTAATTCCTCTTTTATATCATAAGGATATCCTCTTGAGCTCAATAAATCCCCCTTTAGTTCATATGAACCATAATAAGTTGGAGATATCTTTATTGCTTCATTCAAATGAGATAATACTATATTATAATCTCTATCTACACTTTTAAACTTGGACAAAAAAGAAGCAATTAAAAAGTGGGTGGAAGCAGGATTTGAAGAGATTTTAATTGCCTTTTTCCAATCGCTTTCAGCCTTACGGTAGTCATATTTATCACAATATACCATACCCCTATTTACAAATAGCATTCTTATGACATCCCTTTTTGGAATACTCTTAAGGTATCCAAAAAAAACGACATCGTCATTTGTTAATTCATTAAAAAATAGTAGTTCATCAGTTTTATTCATAAGAGGCGCTAAATAACAATCGTACGCTGAAGGTTTTAATTCGGCGCCATTTTTATTTGTTTCCATGTCTCTCACATATTTGCCATCATCATATCTGATAAAAATATGGTCCGGAGACAAAACTCCATATACAGGCAGATTTAACCTTTCAGCAAGAGCAAGATACAAAGATGATAACCCCAGACAATTCCCCGACTTGTTATCCAACACCTTATTTAATAATGCTTTTTCATCATAATTCTCCCGTTGGTCCCAATAAATAGTCGGTGCAGTTTTAAAGCCCTTTGACTCAAAAAGATAATCGTTAATCTTTTGAATAACATCTTTAGGCTCCTTTTGGCTACCAATTTGTCCTCTTATCTCTTTTGCCATACTATCCAAAATATCAAGGTACTTTTTCACCTCTATATTTGGATAATACTCCTTTGCAAGAACAAGGAGAATACATCCTAAATCAATATCTTTATCAGCTGACCTTAATACACTTTCAATTATTTCATCTTCGTTTTTATCAAGCCATTTATTTTCTGCGGCATTGATATCACCATACGAAATGACTATTAAGAAAAAAGATAGAATACTAATTGTTAGTTTTAGCATATTAGAAACGACCTCCTTATTCTGCCCGCCCTACTTTGTTTTCTTAAACTCCTCCAACAGACGATTATTTCTATACTTCTTGGTCTCCATCGGCACATCGTCCGGGAGTTTGGCGGCCCGGGTGCCGCTCCGGGGCGAATATTTGAATACATAGACCTTACTAAATCCTAATCCGGGGACACGTACCAATTACTTGGCATTGTACCCACTTTCCGGAATGAAGGCAAGGAAAAGCGTCCGCGGAAGCGGACAAGAGTTAGGTCGGTTTAGTCCGTTGGGTCAGTTGAGTCAGTTAAGCCCATCCCCGCCACCGTTCGGGCGCTTATTAAGGAGCCGGGCCTTAATTTTTCGGAAAGTTAAATATTTCTCTTGACTGAAACAAATTTTTCTCTATAGTACCCATTTATAAATAATACTATTAACCGCAGATAAACTGCAATCATATATAGAGAAGGAAGGGTAGATGTTATGAAAAGAGCCATTTTAGGACTGGGAATCGCCGCTATCCTGTTTGTGATGGTAGCCGGTTGTGAAAACCCGGAACTGGATAAAGCCAAAGCCGATTTAGCCGATACCCAAGCCAGATTGGAACATACCCAAAAGGTATTAGACGAGACCCAGTTAAAATTGACTGATACCGAGACTATATTAGTTCAATGCCAGACAGACCTGGAAACCGCCAAGACCGAACTGGCCAAGAGCAAAAAGTCATCAACCTCAACGAAGAAAAAGGCGGCACCGGCTAAAACGAAAAAGAAAAAGGCTCCCGCTAAAAAGAAGTCAGCCGGGCAATAATCAAGGTTTGAATCCGGGGATAAGTGTCTAAAATAGCAACTACTCCGCCCCGGCCCGGATTACTTGCCGTCTACGGGCTTATCTTTAGTTGGCTCATCAGGCGTTTTATTGCCCTCTGTAGCTACAGGAGGTAAACTCTTAAACTCGGCCTGAAAAGATACCTCGCACCCCTTATCCAATAATTTCTCTATATCTTCTTCAGACAAGTGCAAATCCCTTCTTGTTACACCAGGATTGATTCTTGCCTTTGTTTTGACCTTTACCGTTAATGGCATATTGATTGGCCTGCCTGGAGCATAAAAAAACGCTTTTCCATGGTGGGTCGAACAGGAAATATTACCGATTATCACACCTTCATCACCTGGCCAAGCCGAAATTTGCTTTAATTCACCATCCTTGTCAAATAGACCGACTATAACTTTACCCAATAACTCAAACGCAGAAACATTAACATTTACTTCAAATATATTCTCTTTTTGCCTGATTAAGATGATCTGAAATCCAGCAAGATAATGTTTTTCGGCATTTACCCGATAACGCACTTCATCTTCCTTTACCACTTCTAAAGATTCAGTAATAAGGAGCGGATGAGCTTCACTTATGGAATCAATTATATCTATCACTTGGCAACCATCTTCAGTCACCCTCGTATCATCTGTGGCCCATGAACTGAAAGGAAACCAAAAATGTTCTATTTCAATACCCGCCTTTTTGATTTCCTGATTTATTTCGCTGGCGCCCGCTCCTCCAAAAGAAACAACCTGATATCTGGCATCCGGGTGAGCTGCATGGTATTTTTTAAGTTCCACGGCCAAGTTATTAATTCTTATATTCTCAACCTCATTCCCAATAGAAAAATCAGGGCCATCTGAATAACGGGAAGTAATCTGAACAATACTTTTATCAATAAGCAATATTTCAACACGTTTCCCTGCCCCATTTGTCGTATAATATGGACCTGATTCTTCATGCTCTAAACATACTGCATAATATATAATGGCCGAGGCTGATAAAACCATCACTACAGCGATAGCAACAAATATTTTCTTATTCATCTTATTTTAATCCCCCGCTCAGCCCGAGATTATTCATGATAATAAGCCCAGTCTTCCACTCGTTCCAATGACGGACTGTTGGTAAAATCATTATAATTCTGTTTCGGGAAATACATAAACTCGTCGAAGCCAATACCACCGGGTCCGCCGCAGAAAACCCTGATTATCCATGGATTGTTGTAGCAAAGACCTGGATCGGTTTCGTATTTGTAATCATGATAAGCGCCCATGCCAGTTTGGGGCACCTGAACCAGAAACTCCGGCACCAGTTTTTCCAGCGTCTCAGGTGGCCGCCCGTATTTATTTTCATAACTCTTTACGGCATCTACCAGCGGCTTGCTCCTTTTAGCCAGTTCGTGGAACGCTTTCATTCTTATACTATTTCCGACATTAAAAACAAGGGGACATGTCAATACATTCACTAAGCACAAGACCAATATAGCCAGGGCTATAGTCCGTGTCTTAGTGAAAATAAGACCAATTGGGCTGACGATAATCATGAGATATGATAAGTAATAGAACAATCCTAAAAACACCCCGATAATGAACAGCCCCTCTTCACCCGAGCCTTGTCCATAATGCCCAAGAATAAACAGCCCATCAAGGAGTACGATACAACAAACCATTAAAACGCTAATGATTTTAACGACTGGACTGAAGGATAGTTTCCAACTGAAAACGCGGGAGTTTTTAGCCGCACCACTCCCGATGTCCGAATGAATTTCTATACTGGCCGGCTCTTCGGTTGGAACGGCCTGGGCTGGAACAATAACATCAGCATTGCAACTACGGCATTTAGCCGTCTCGCCGACTTTGAGATACTTGACGACTATTTCCTGCGAGCATTTAGAACAATTGAATTTCAGTGCCATAGATTAATCAATCTCCCTCCCCCGCCCGGCCCGAGACAAAATCAGTTCAATCAGTTTAAACTTGTAGTGAGCCCTTCGTTAGGACTCAGGATAAACTCAGCGAATCTATCCCGTTGTTTACTCCCCCGGCCCGGGCGCTATGGTTCAATGCGTCAAGATTTAAGAATCTTGGCAATCCTTAGGCAACATTCACCAATCTAATATTATGGCTTATCCACGGCAATCGAGAGTTTTCCCTGAGACCAGGTTTTGCCGTTACCAGTATCAATGCCGCTGACGGGCTTGACAGTTTTATAGCTGTCGTTGCCGGACAGGTCTAAGAATATGCCGGCGGCGTATTGACTGTTTTGTTCCGCCCCGCCATACGCATTGATATCGGCAAATCCGGGATAGTGCGTGAACATCTTATAGGCATCGTTTCCGGACCCGTCAATAAAAAGCCCCAACCCGCCGCCCATAATCATTCCCATCGAGTGCTCCAACGCATCGTAATTATCGTCTCCGCTGGTGTCTATATGGATACCGATGGAGTAATCCTTGCCGGTGCCTAAGGTAATAGAAGCCAGGTTACGGTAGGAGTCGTTGCCGCCGAAATCAAACTGCCCGGCCGCGGCCAGATGGACGCATCCGCCCTGGGCGTATTCGGTAGCGCGATAACTGTCGTCGCCGGATACATCAACCAACATTCCCAGCGCATCCCAGTAAGCCGTACCCTGGGCAAAGCCGCCGGCGCTATATGAATCATTCCCCGAAAAATCAATAAGCATGCCGATACCGCCGGCCATGCCAATGCCCTCTTTTTTGGTTGGGTATACCACAGTCCGGTTGCCGTGCCCGGCGCCCTGGCAGAAATTGGAATAATCCATCTTGCCGCGGATGTCATCCGGATAAAGGTCGTTGGCGATGTAGCTGTCATTCCCGCCCTTATCAATCAGCATGCCTAATCCGAGGTTGCTGGCGAATCCCTCCGATGCGGTCAGCGCGGAATAAAAGTCGTTGCCTCCGTTTTTCACCAGCAGTCCGATTCCGATATGCGCGGCGCCCTGGCTGTAGGAATCGGCGTAGAAATGGTCGTTGCCGCCGTCATCCCAGAGCAGGCCAACGCCGGCAAACGCCGAGCCCTGGCCGAATTCCATACGCGAGTTTGTATCATTGTAATAGTCATCGCCGGCCAGGTCCACCAGCATGCCGACTCCGAAGACGCCGGCGCCCTGGGCATAATTACGGCGGGTAATATACAGGTCCGAGCCGCCGCAGTCAATTGTCAGCGATATCCCTGATTTAACCCATTCGGAACTGCCGGCGGTGTGGGCGTGGACGTCATTACCGCCCAGGTCCACGAGCAATAGAGCATCCTTGGTGTAGATATTATCAGCCGGCCCTCCGATGACCACCAGTCCGATTGGCGTTTCTAATTCGAATTCGAGAGAATGGTTGTCCATCTTGGAAATGCCTTTTAGCAGCAGAGGCCTGGCTACATCAACGCCGGATGCGATACTCAGGGCTGATTCAAGGAGCTTGGGGAACTCAACCTTGGCCAGCAGTAAATCAGTATAAAGCAGTTGGTCTTTTTCCGGGTTGCCCTTGACGCTATGTAACAACAGCCAGTCTTCGGGTGTGAGCTTGGCGAATGCCTCGCGGCGCAGGCGAACGGCCTGAGCCACGCTGGTTATTAATATAGACAGGCCTGATTTTATCTCATCCGGCAAGGAACCCAGTTGCTTTGTAATCAAGGCGTCGATGTTTTCCGGCGGTGGCTGGTTCCCGGCTTCATAAAGCAATCTGAAACTCTTTTCTAACGACAAATCTGTGACCGCAAAATCTTTTTTCTGAGAATCCTTAAACCACAGTGCATGCTGTTTGAAAGCATTTTCCAGGGTCAGCTTGATTGAATTGCCGCCGGCATCGTAGCTCAGGCATAGGTCACGGACATCTTTTTCCATGGCAAATGGATTGTTAAACGCCTTTTCTATGCCGGGCAGGCGATACCTGGCACCGCCCAGACATCTTTCTGCGCTTAATGAAAGTTTGGCTCTGGTCGAGCCGGCTTTAGAAATACACTCATCAATAATCTGCTCGCTGACAGGCGGGTTATTATCCAGCATGGTTTTTATATTAAATCCGCCGCTGTTCGTCTTATCTGCTACCTTGAAAGTCATAGCCGGCTCCTGAACAGCATCGGCCAGATTCAAACCTTTATCAAGTTCCAGAATCTGCAAGCCCCGGTATTTTCTGGGCGCATAATAGGTCGACATGTAAGCGTAATTCCCGTGTATCTCAACGCCGAATGACCGGGCGTAATCGCTGCCCACCGGACCGGTAGTATTAGACCGTCCGATTAGCTTGATTGTTTTGGGATTGCTGATATCAACAATCTCCAGCCCGCCATAAAGACAGGCGCCGAAAAGGTATTGCCCGCTGATTTCCCCATCAATCCAGGGGTTAATCAATAATTCAGCCGGAATCCGGCTGGTTTCCCTGGGATTCAACGGGTCGGTCACATCGATGGCTATCAGTCCGGCTGAAGGGTCGCCCAGGAATACATAATTGCCGGATGAGGCCACATCAAGAGCCGCCCGGTCGCTTTTGTACTTGGCCATTAGTTTCGGCGCGGCTGGATTGGCAATGTCATAAATGTGCAGGCCGTCCAGCCCGCAGGCCAGATAGGCATATTTATCAGTGAGGGCAATATCGTAGGCCTTGTCATCGCAGGAACGCTGGGCAACCTGGGCCGGCGCATCTAAATTAGATATGTCGATGACGACCAGGCCATTGGCGCCGTCAGCCAAAAAGGCGA
>Ga0208373_1004529_pt1 | contig 12415 bp, 10 predicted proteins | sample RifOxyC2_FD_184036 | JGI IMG/M metagenome (GOLD analysis project Ga0208373, IMG submission 184036) | Soil microbial communities from Rifle, Colorado - Rifle Oxygen_injection C2 (SPAdes) | ecosystem: Environmental > Terrestrial > Deep subsurface > Rock core/Sediment | place: Rifle, Colorado...
TTAAATAGCCCCATCAAAGCTTCTTCTGGTTTTCGTAAATGATGAATAACGCCAATACAATAGGCTATATCAAATTCATTGTGCCACTCAATATCGTAAATACTTTTAAAATAAACTTCTTTGTTAAAAAACTCTTTTAGATTTTCTCTTGCGGCATTTATTGACCCTTGATCAAAATCAAAAGCAATTACCTTATTTGCACCCCATTTGAGTGGCCAATAGCTGTTTCTGCCCATGCCGCAACCAGCATCAAGTATTTTTTTCCCAAAAAAACTTTCTTTATTCAACGGATATACCCAACCCAAAAATTGTGCTTCATATTTTGGTATAATTTTATCATATTTCCTCCACTCGTAGCCGAATCTATTTTCTGAAGACATAAACTATTTGCAGCAAATAAATTTAAATTCTATTTCGTCAAATCCCCCTGCCCAAAAACACCAAACTCGGCTGCAAAAAGCCGGAGATAAGTTGGCAAAAAAAGAAATAAATTTATTTATTATTTTAATTAAAATAACAGTTAATTTCCCATATCCCATATAGGGAAGCAGATGAGTAAAAGCCATCCAAGTCAGCTTTGTTTTGTCTAAACTAAAACCTACACCAAAATAGCCTGATTTGGTAAAATTTTTATTAAAATACAGAGGGAAAGTAACATCAAAACCGTGCACATGCTCAGCATGAGTAAAGCCGCGGCTGAAATGAGGCACCCTTACTATTAATTTACCGTTAGGCTTAAGCATGCGATGTAGTTCTTTCATTATGGCAAAAGGTTTTTCTAAGTGCTCTAAAACATGCGAAGCGTTAATTAAGTCAAATTCATTATCAGGAAATGGGTAAGGCAATATATTCAAATCATGAACGATATCCGGTTCAATCAGTTTATTCCAATCTAAATTTATAAATCCTTCTTTTTTCTCTTCACCACAACCTAGGTTTAATTTTTTTTCAGTCATATTAATCTAGCCATTTTCCCCGCCACATCTGAAACACCATTAGAGTCCAGATCAATTTTCGATTATCCGTTCGGCGATAAAAATGATTATCTAATAATTTATTTATATATTGGTAATTAAATAATCCCTGATTTTTAATTTTATTCTCGCTTAATAAATCCAAAACTAACGGTTTTAATTCTTTCGTCAACCAGTCCGCCATCGGCAGACCGAAGCCTTTCTTTTTGCGATAAACAATTTCCTTTGGTAATTTATCCGCCATTAATTTTCTTAGAATATACTTAGTTTTAAAACCGTTCATTTTAAAATTAAACGGCAAACTATTTACAAAATCAACCACCCTATAATCCAATAGTGGCGCCCGAACTTCCAATGAATTAAACATGCTTACCCGGTCTACTTTTACCAATATATCATCCATCAGGTACATTCGCAAGTAAAGATAAATCAACCGATTAAAATATGATTCTTCTTTTAGACTGATTAGATGATTATCAATTTCAATAAACTCATTTTGATTTTTTAATTCTTGCCAAACTTCAGGCAAAAATAATTTCTCTCGCTGATTTTTATCAAATGAACCAAGCCATCTTTGGTCGCGATATTCCTTTTTTCCGTAAAATCCTGTGATAAATTTTTTAGCTCTAAAATCAAAACTAATATTATTAAATGAGGTTGGTAAGCTTAAAGCTACTTTTTCAATTATTTTTTTTCTAACGGCTAAAGGAATTTTTTCATAAATTTCAGCGATTTTATGAGCGATAAAAGTATCATAGCCGTAAAATAATTCATCACCGCCATCTCCGCCTAATGCTACCGTCACTTTTTCTTTAGTAAACTTAGATAATAAATAAGTCGGAATAATGGAAGCGTCAGCTATTGGTTCGTCAAGCAAGTCAGCAATTCTTGGAATCAGCTCCAGGCTATCATCGGCGCTTAATATTTTTTCATGATACTCAGTGCCTAAAAATTTAGCTGCTAGCCTGGCGTAGCCTAATTCGTTAAAACTTTCTTCTTTGAAACCGATGGAAAAAGTTTTTATTTTTTGCGTGCTGTTTTTTTGGGCGTAATAAGCAATCGTACTGCTATCAATTCCTCCACTTAAAAATATTCCTAAAGGTACGTCGCTGACTAATCTCATTCTAACGGCGTCATCAATTAATTCTCCTAATTTTTTTTGTGCCTCATCAACGTTGATGCCGGACGCTTGATGACTGACTGATGGTTTAAATTCTATGTCCCAAAACTTTTTCTTTTTTATTTCGTCTCCATTATATTCTAGAAAATGTCCCGGTTCTAATTTATGGATATTTTTAAAAATTGAATTGGGCGTAGGCACGTACTCATAAATCAAATATTTATTCAACGAACATAAATCCAGCTCGGCTCGGCATTGCGGATGTTGTAATAGTGTTTTTAGTTCTGAGCCAAAGATTAAAGTACTATTAAAAATTCCCCAATAAAGCGGCTTTTTACCAAGCCGATCTCGCGCTAATAATATTTTATTTTTTTGCTTATCATATAAAGCAATGGCAAACATGCCGTTAAAATACTCAAAGCATCCACTGCCATGCTCTTCATAGGCTTGTAAGATAATTTCGGTATCTGAATTGGTTCTAAATTTATATCCCTTGTTTTCCAGCTCCGAGCGCAATTCTTTAAAATTATAAATTTCTCCGTTAAAAACTATGACTATTTTTTCATTTTCACTAAACATGGGCTGGCGCCCGTTAGATAAATCGATGATTGACAGCCGCCGATGTCCCAGACCGATATTATTTTCAATATAAAAACCTTCGTCATCGGGTCCTCGATGACGAAGCATTCTAGTCATCTTCTTTAATATTTCCTGGCTGCCTTCGCCAAAATATCCCGCGATGCCGCACATAATCGTTAACTCTAAAAATTTATTTTTTCTTTAATAATATATGTTGGTTTTCCCTGACTTTCAAAATAATTTCTCATAATCATTTCCGCCAATACTCCCATTAAAACCAACTGCATCCCCATTAAACAAAAGAAGATTCCGAGTAGCGGCAAAGGCGTCTGGATTAAAGTGGCATATCCTATAAAGCGTAGATAGAAAGCGCAGAGAAAACTGATAGCTCCCATGACGAAGGAGAAAATACCAACTCCGCCAAAAAAATGCATCGGGCGGGTTAAATATTTAGTTAAAAATTTTACCGTCAATAAATCCAAGATTACTCTGAAGGTCCGCGAAATCCCGTATTTGGTTTTGCCAAATCTTCGCTCTCGATGATTAATGGTAATTTCAGCAATTTTTGCTCCATGCCAAACCGCTATGGCAGGAATAAAGCGATGCATCTCACCATATAATTTTATTCCTTGCAAAACTTCCCGGCGATAAGCTTTCATGGTACAGCCATAATCATGCAAATGGACACCAGTGGTTTTAGAAATAATATAATTAGCAATCCAAGATGGTATTTTTCTAGAAATTAATTTATCCTGGCGGTTTTTACGCCAACCAGAAACAACATCGTAACCTTCGATTAATTTGTTTAACAACAAAGGAATATCTCTAGGGTCATTTTGTAAATCAGCGTCTAACGGAATTATAACTTCGCCCGTAGCGTAATCAAAACCAGCGGCCAAAGCGGCCGTCTGGCCAAAATTTCTCTTAAAACTAACTATTTTTATTTTTTCATCTTTGGCCGCTTTATCTTTCAATACTGCTAAACTATTATCTTTAGATCCGTCATTAATGGCGATAACTTCGTATTCCGAAGATAAGATAAACATCGCCTCTTTGACTTCTTTAAGCAGTTGAGCTATATTTTCTTCTTCATTATATACGGGCACGACCAATGATAATTTCATACATTTAAATTATTAAATTAATTAACAACGTTTAGACGTTCTTTCTTAAAAATTAAAATTTTAGAACTAAAAAATTACCAAAAGGAAGGATTAAAATTAGTTAGATTTTAATTTATAAATATCTATTATTGGCGCTCTAATATTGTCATTAATAATAGTATAAATAGGCTTTTCCATGTCCCACCAGGTTTGATAACGACTATTTTCATCAGCCGATTCGGGAAATCTTTTTAATAAAGTAGCATCTAATTTAAAAGACCTAGCTTGATCTAATTTTTCTTTTAACTCTTCCCCATCGCTCCAGCTAATTATTAAATAGTCATATTTTTTATTAAGTAATTCTTTAGGTAAATTATTGAAATGGGGATAATTAAAAATATAATAATTGGGCTCGGAATATTTTTCTTCAGATTGAGATAACAAATAAGCTCTTTTTTTTGTAAAATAATTGCTGGCGAATTTTTTGATATCGGCCAAAGACTGCTGATTTTCGTTTAATTCTAAAGGGGTATCAAAATTTATGATACTATTACCGGAAGGAATATTTTTATAAATCCAATCTTTAGCAGTCAATCTTGCGCCTGGTTGAATTATCCGATAGTCCCAGGCCAACGGAATAACAAAAATAATTATCATTATCGGCACGAGGATGCATATTGCCATAATTTTATTAATTCTTTTATAAAGAGCAAAGACGCCATAGCTGGCGGCTATCGCCATGAAAGGAACTACGGGTAAAATATAGCGCGGCTCCCAGCCGGAAAAACTGATAACCGAATAATAAACTATAATAAAAGAAACGATAATATAAAATATTTTTCTTTCTTTAAAAAATAAAATGGCAAACCCGAAAAGAGAAAGCAAGACCAATAAAGGTTCATGCTGGAACAAGGCATTCGGATAATAAATTATTTTATCAGAAAAATCCTGGTATGCCCCAACACTAGCAATATCATTATTAAAATCCTGCTGACTCAAATAACTAATGTTAGGCAAAATTCCGCCTTGCTTATTTATGTAATTTTTAAAACCATAGGGGTTAAGATAAAATAATAAAAAATAACACATGATTATTATAATATTAACCAGCCAAAAATATTTATTCGCTAAAAATATATCTTTTATTTTTTTAGACGCGTTTTTTAAATAATGCACAATAAAAAAAGACGCGTAAATTGCTATACCAACAACATGCGTACCAAAAGCCAGGCCGATACTTAAACCAACAAACAAATAATCTTTAAATTTATTTTCTTGCTTTTGATATAAAATTATAATCAGATAGAACGCCAGAAGAATAGTCATAACTTGGGGGATCCAAACTCTGCCCAAGTGCGCTACCTGAACGAACATTAAACTTGAAGATAAAAAAAACGCGGCTAAGAGAGAAAGCCATTTATTGTTAAATAATTTTTGGGCGATCTTATACAAAAGATAAATGGAAATCATGCCCATCAGAACCGTTAAGAATCTAGCAAAGGGCAAAAATTTTTGATAATCTATTATACCGAATTCTTTTAAGGAGTTTAAACTTGTAAAAACCCCTAGTAACCTTAAAAGAATAAAAAATAAAATAAATGGCAGCAAATAAAAATAAGCTCCCACGGGTAAATGATAAAAAGTTGGATAATTAGGCCTTAGCGTATGTTCAGAAATCATTTTTATAGAAGCTGCCATCAAGACAGTTTCGTCTCCGCCTGTATTTAAAGAATAATCATAGAATATACCGGTAATGCCTACGATAAAAAATATAATCAGAATCAAATATAGACCTTTGGCTTGTAAAAAATTTAATAATTTCAATTTCATAAGTTATATATTTAAATTTTTATTCTTTTAGCCTCAAAGATTCCGCCGATAACGGCTAAGACTAATTGCACACCAAAAATAGAAAAAGACAAAGCTATGGCTTTCTCTGGCGCTATCATAAAAAACCCAAGCAGCCCCACTAACGAACCCTCGCGGATCCCAAAGCCACCAATAGTAATCGGCAAAACTAAAAAACCGGCAAGAATGCCCAACATCCAACACCAATCCAAGAAAGAAATACTAATATTCAAACTATGACTTAATATCATATACACACCAACTAGAATCAATTGAAAAACAATACTTAAAATAATGCTGGCAAAAATGATTTTTATTTTTTTGGAATAGCCATGCCAAGCTTCTAATAAATGAATCGCCCAGCCGATAATCCTTCTTAATTTAACTGCCAAAGCTAACCAGTTCTCCAAAATTTTTGTTAAAAAATTATAAAAAAATTTTATCCTGATTAAAAATATTAAAACTAAACATAAAATTGCCGCTACGATAAAAGTCCAAGTTAGGCTTTTAGGCAACATAGTTTTAGTAAATGCTAAACCAAATATGGCCACAATCACCTGTCCAATCATGCCAGTAATTTTATCAATCAAAACAGACATCGCAATTTGGCCAGCTTCTTTTTGACCCTTGCCTAAAATGTAAATCTTAGCACCCTCACCCACGAATTGGCCGGCAGAAAATAATGAATAAAATTGGCTAATTAAATTTAACTGAATTAATTTAGCAAAAGAATATTGCGGCAATAACAGCCACCAGCGGAAAGATTTAATAATTTGATAAGCTAAACTTAAAATAATTGCCGTCGCCAGAACCTTAAATGATAAGCTAGATAAATTTTCAAAAATTTTACTAACATCACTATTATATAAAAACCAGCCCAAAAGACTACTAGCCACTAAAACTTTTAAACTTATTTTAAACCATTGTTTATTCATAACAGCCGACTAATTCACTCTAAAATAATATAATGCGTCTTTTTCAGATTAAAATGATTTAATTATCCCTCCCCATTCTCTTAAAAATTAAAATATTTTCTATCAACCAAAAGGCCGCTTCGCGATCAGATAATATTTTTCTTATTTTTTTTGTATCTTCCGCCAATAGAGAATACCCTTTTTTATAAAAAGTATCAACCCAAAATTGCGCGCCTTGCTCATTAATATGATCGCGCCCACCCTGACCCTTTTGAGCGGCGGCAAAAATGACAAAATCGCTAATCTTCGTTATATTATCCACTAGAATATCGGACTTTATCGTCGGAATATGCTCGCCCACTTCAAAACAGATCGCACAATCATACCTCTGCGGTAAGGAAAAATTATAAGTAATGTCTTGGAGCAAAAATTTATCTTTATCAATTACTAGATTTCTTAAAGCCGCCGGGCTGCCATCAACGCCAAAAATTTCTATGCCTAGCTTATTTAATTCACGCAAATAAAGACCGCTACCGCAACCAATATCTACAATATTTTTTGGTGAATAATAAGCTTTAACAACTTCGGCTATAATTTTTGGCGAGTCCTTAAGAATATATTTACGATTAACAATCTTAAAAAAATTATCATTATATATATATTCAATACAATTTTTTTTACTAAATAAACAATATTTTTTTATTATAAAAAACCAAAAATTAGAAATTAAATTAAAAATCGGCATTAATCCTAATTGGCGCACTTTATTTATAATATATCTCCTAGAAATATATACAATTGACATACCATTTAATTATTTACCGGCTTATTTATTGAAATAATCTTATTTTAATTATACCAGCAATTACTGTTTTTTACGCACCCTCGATTATCTTATTTAATAAATTTGATTATTTTCTCCGCTCTTTTGCCCCAGTCGTAATTTTGCACGTCAAGATATGCCTGCTTGGCAATTTGATCCATAATTTCTTGATGCTCCGACAAAAATATAATTTTGGCAACCAAATCTTTCGCGTTGTCAGACTTAAAAAAAAGACAATTTTTTTCGTTCAAAATTTCCCTGATACTCGGTAAATCCGAAGCGACTATTGGCCGCTGGCTAGCCATATATTCAAAGAGTTTTAGCGGAGAAGTGAAGTGGCTGGAGATTTTTTCCCGGCTTTTGTTGGGCAAAACTAAAATATCAGCGGCTTTGAGCCACCTTGGCATTGCCTCGCGCGGCTGGTGACGATAGACCACGATTTTCCCATTTTCAATCAATGCCTTATTTTTTTCTTTAAAAATAGTCACATCACTATCAACTCCTCCGACAAAAACTGTTAAATAATTTCCGTCCAGCAAAGCGGCGGCTTCGACCAAATCTTGCGCGCCTTTCCATTCGTATAGGTGGCCAATATACAAAATTATTTTTTTATCCAGCGGCAGATTTAATTTATTTCTGGCTTGCTCCCTGCTCAAATCAATATCAAATTTGGCCAAATCAACTCCGTCCGGCGCCACTAAAATTTTACCATCAAGCCAATTATTTTTTAGGAACAAGTCCCTTAAACCGCGAGCTATCGCCACTACTTTAGTATCTCTGCCAATCAAAAATTTATACAACCAATTTTTGTTTGGCCAATTATGGGCTTCAAAGACTGTCTGATAGCCCCTCAAACGAAAAATCCAGTTAATTTCCGCGTCCCTGGTGTAGATTATCGCGCTTTTATCAATTTTGATAAATATCAAATACGACAAGAACCAAAAACTCTGTAACCAAAAAAGAAATTTTCCCGGAGATTCCAAATACTTATAAAAATCAGAGCTATCTATTTTTTTGATTATAAAATTATTTTTCAAACCATAAAAAAAGAAGGCATCATCTTTAATTTGCCCTGTATCTCTGGCCGGCACCCACAACTGAACCTCGACGCCCTGACTGCTAAATTCCTCGCACATTTTGCAAATCTGATAGCCATACGCCTTTTCCGTAGGAATCCGAACGTTAGCAATATATATTATTTTCATTGAATATTCAGGTTTTTATTAAATAGCAGATCTGGTGGCCAAATAAATTTTTCCAAAGATTAAAAATTCTAAAAGGACCGACCGTCAGGCCATTAGATGCCCGACATTTAACTATCTTTAAATTTAAAGAATTAACCCAGTCCGAAAAATCAATATGGCTCCAATATCTCAAGTGTTCGGAAGGATGATAGACCCATTGCGTAAAAAAACGACCACTAAAAAAAAGATGCATTCTATATCTGTAAAACGCGCTATTGGGAATAGTGACGATAAAATAATCAGTATATTTTTTTAGCTCACAAAGGATTTCTTCGGGATTTTTAGTATGCTCTAAAACTTCGCTTAAAATTATATAATCAAATTTTCCATTCTCTTTTATCGATTTAATGTTCTCCAAATCAATCACTCTTCCATGAATTCCGTACTTTTCGTATCCGACTAACACGGCATCGGAAATATCGCCAACTGAAACTTCACATCCCTTTTCCTTTAATTTAACCGGCAAAAGAGAGTTACCACAGCCAATATCAAAAATCCGTGCCTGGCTTTCAATCCATTCTAATATAATGGCTTCTCTTTCTTTCAGTTTTTTGTTGATAGTCGCCTCCCTCATCCGCCAATATTCATTATAATCAATTTTTTTAACGGCGCTAAAATTCGGTTTTCTTGTGCAAAAAAAATAAAACATTATCTGATTAATATTATTTATTATCTGTCGTGAATTTTTTACCGAATTTTTTTATCGCAGAGATTACCTCGTCTTGCTGTTTGGCAGATAAATCCGGATACAGAGGCAAAGTTAGCAATTGAGTCCAGACTTTTTCGGCTACAGGCGTTGGTTGTCCAAATTTTTTATACATCTTATAGTGATTATTGGGAATATAATGGACACCGGTGGAAATATTTTTTTGAGCTAAATAATCATTAAGCTCATCCCGATAATTAGTTTTGATTACGTAATTATGACAAGCGCTTTTGGTATAGGGTAGCTCTTTGGGCAATTCCAACCAAGACAAATTACCTAATTCTTTATTATATTTTTCCACCAAAGACCGGCGCTTTTTATTAAGCTTATCCAGTTTTTTTAACTGAACAAGGCCAAGCGCGGCGTTAATGTCATTCATGTGGTATTTAAAACCCAATTCTTCAATATCATAATACCAAGAATAGCGTGAACTATCCGCATTTTGAAATTCTTCTCTTGACCAAGTATCTTTATTGATGCCGACCCATCTTAATTTCTCCAAACGCCGATACCATTGTTCATTGTTAGTGACAATCATGCCTCCATCGCCGGTCGCTAAATTTTTAACAGCGTGAAAGCTAAAACAAGCCAAGTCGCCAAAAGAACCTAATTTCTTGCCCTTAAATTCGCTGCCGCAAGCATGCGCGGCATCTTCAATCAAATAGAGGTTATTATCCTTCGCGATTTTTAGAATTTTGTCCATCTCACAGGCATGACCGCCATAATGAACAATAACCATTGCCTTAGTCTTGGAAGTAATATTTTTTTTGATCTCCTTGGGGTCAATATTTAAAGTATCCTTCTGAATGTCAGTGAATACCGGAATGCCGTTATTATATAAAATTGCGTGGTTCGTGCTGATAAAAGTCATCGGCGTGGTGATTACTTCCCGGTCTTTAATATCTAAAACTTTGAAGGCTAGATGCAGGGCCGCGGTGGCTGAATTAAGAGCCACAGCGTATTTGACGCCAATGTATTTGGCAAATTCCTTTTCAAATTGCTTAGTTTTAGGACCGAGACCGATCCAGCCGCTTTTTATGACCTCTGCCAAGGCGTTAATTTCTTCTTGGCCCATGGATGGCCTGAAAACTGGAATCATATTATTTTATTAATTTATTAAATAAAAACAAAGTTTTTTCAAAAGGGAAAAAATAGAATTTATGCTTGAGTCTTAATGACACCCACCAATTCAATAAGAGATATAAGCCAAATTTTTTGAATAGTACATCTTTCCAGCCAGTTTTAAGTTTAGTGTATTCCTTGCTGGTAATTTTTTTTATAATAATCAATATTCTCAATAGCAACACTTTTCTGATGTGTTTTTTGCTGGTCCAGGGGGTGACTGAATGAGTAAGGTCAATATTTCCCCACTCTTCCAGATGATCCGGATCTTTTAATCCCCTCTTCAGAGCAAGTTCATATAAAGGAGTACCAAAGTATGGAGTATACCAAAACAAAACTATATTAGCAATAGGATTTATTTCAAAAATCCTTCTAATCAAATCAACGGTTTTGTCCAATTCTCTTTTTAATATTCTAGCTATTTCCCTGGAATTGTCTGTTAGCGGAGGAAAACTGGTCATAAAAGAATTAAAGATGTTAATCCCGTATTTTTTGGCCATTTTTTCGCATTGAAGCGTATTTTCCACCAGATTTTGTTTATTGATCAAATTAAGCATATCTTGGTCGCCTGATTCAGCGCCAATCAAAATTTCTTTGATCCCTGCATCTTTAAATAGTTGCCAATCCTGATCATTGCATCTGACCAATTGATCCGTGCGGCCATTAACGCCGGATAACACAATATTGAGGCCTTTTTCAATCAATCCGCGGCAAATTTTTCTCACCCTTTCAATATCGACAAAAAAATTGGAATCTCTGATATCGATACCGTCAAGATCATATTTTTTAACTAAATACTCTATTTCGCCTAGAACTCTTTCCGCGGAATAAGCCTCCCACTTGCGGGAAAAATATGGATTAGCCAAATAACAAAAAGCACAAAGAAAGGGGCAACCCATGCTGGTAATATATGAAAGGCTTCGTTTCGCAAACTCATTTTTTTTGATGTATCTTGCAATGAAATCATTCAAAAGATGATAAGGCAAGGCGGGGTACTCATTGATGCTTTTAAAAGGGCGCGGATTATTATCGATTATTTTGTTGCCTTTTTTATAGGTAATGCCAAGCACATCATCGTAGCTTATTTTTTTATCAAGCCGATGAACAAGTTCCGTGAAAATATCTTCCCCGGGTCCTTTAACAACTATATCAACCAGCGGATGCTCAACCGTTTGGATTGGCTTAATTGTCGGATGGATACCGCCCCAAATTATTGGAATACTCGGATTTTTATCTCTGACTAATTTGGCAAATTTTAAACCATCATAGATCTGATATCCGGTCATCGAAGTGATGCCCACGCAAATGGCTTTATCTAAATGCTGTAATACTTCTTCGTAATCATCCTTGTCATATGAATGAAGAATTCTGATATCGTAACCCTCTTTGTCTAAAAGAGCGGAGATTGCCAGCAGTCCCAAAGGGGGCATCCTTCGGCCTTCTCGGCAAGAATGCGGCGTAAAAAGTAAAATAAATTTATCTCTGATCGGCTTCATGAACTAATTCGGCTATAAAAAATTTTAATTTTTTTACAATGGCTCCGGGAGTCAGACTTTCTGAGAATAGCTGATAACCATTAGCAGCAATCTTCTCTTTCAGCGCTTTATTATTCTTTAATTCCGTAATCTTCTCGGCTAAGTCTTTTGGATCTCCCATCTCTGTTAATAAACAATCCTCTCTCTCCGTTAACAGCTGTAAAACCGCCGGCGTTCTAGCTGTAATCAGAGCGCGGCCGGAAGCCAAAGATTCAAAAACTTTCAAGGGCACAACGCGAGTGATCTTCGGGCTAGTTCCAAAAGACCCCAAACAACAATCACTTCTATTCATGTAGTCGTTCAAAACGCGGTATGGCACCGGTTTAATAAAATTGACCTTGGTTAATTTATATTCCTCCGCCAGTTTTTTTACCTCGGGAAAGGTTTGGCCGTTGCCTATCAGATTAAAAATTATATTTTCGTTCTTTAAAATTTTAGCAGCACCAA
>Ga0208373_1004531_pt1 | contig 12414 bp, 13 predicted proteins | sample RifOxyC2_FD_184036 | JGI IMG/M metagenome (GOLD analysis project Ga0208373, IMG submission 184036) | Soil microbial communities from Rifle, Colorado - Rifle Oxygen_injection C2 (SPAdes) | ecosystem: Environmental > Terrestrial > Deep subsurface > Rock core/Sediment | place: Rifle, Colorado...
CTTGCCAGTATTCACAAAAGTATTTTTCATTTATCTGTTTTGTAAAACTGATATAACCGATTAGTGCGTCAAACCATACGTAAAAGACTTTGTTCTCATATCCAGTGACAGGAATTTTCACTCCCCATGGCAAATCGCGTGTGATACACCTATCCTGCAACCCTTCTGTTAGCCATTTATTTGCTGTTGCAGTAACAGCGTCCCCCCATATTTCCTTTTTGGTATCAACCCATTCTTTTAACTGTTTCCTCATTTTTTCAAGCTGAAAAAACAAATGCTTTGATTTTTTAATAGAAGCCTTACCACCGCAAAGAGCACAGCGCGGAAGTGAAATATCCCCCACATTAGGCATCGCTCCACAATTCTCGCACTGATCAGCTGTTGACATCTCATACTTACACTTTGGACAAGTTCCTTCCACATACCGATCAGCAAGATATAAATTTTCATTTTCACAATAATACATCTCAACATCACTTTCACAAATGAATCCATTTGCTTTCAATTGTTCAAAAAACCCTTGAACTGTAACTGCATGGATTTCGGAACTTGTTCTCGAATAGTTATCGTATGATATGTTAAACCATTCATATATCTTCTTATGTATTGGATGCAATGAATCTGTAACCTTTTTAGGAGAAACACCACACTTATTGGCCGCAATGAGAACTGGTGTACCGTATTCATCAGATCCACCAACAAATAGCGAATCATGCCCTTTTAGTCTACAATAGCGATGGAATATATCTGCCGGTAGATGTGAACCCACCATATGCCCCAAATGTGGCACATTGTTGATGTAAGGTAATGCGGCAGTTATCAAGTATCTCATAAGCTCTCCTGTGATGTAATGACTATACTATATCATACAATAAATCTTTGGGGACGTTGTTTCTCACTATGCATAACTCAAGCAGTACCGATGCGGCATTATAATTCTGCCAAGACTCCTGAGAGATACGAGTTATGCATAGTGAGAAACAACGTCCCCAAGAATATTAATGTGTCCAGGTGATTATTTTTATGTCTTGGCCTAGTTTTTTTTCTGTGGCTTCTTTCATTTTATCGAAATGAGGGCATGGGAATCCTATGGGGTTACCCTTTTTGATACATGATGCAAATGTTATTGCCTGTGCGCCTCTCTCAACCATCATTTTTGCCCGTGTTACGACACGTTTGCCCGGGCATCCTCCGCATGACACGAAACCGACAATTTCCACAGGCCCCGTTTCTTCAAAGGCGCACTTACCCTCAGCGGCAACCTTGAAATCCGTATTTCCCGGGCACATATCTTCAGTTTGCTGACAACGAATAACACCTACTTTTAACATGGTTTTTCTCCTCGGGTGCATTTGGGGACAACTAAGTTAGGAATACCTAATCACCTAACTCCGTCCCCAAAAATTCAGGATTTTATCCAATCATCGTAAAACTGATCCGTATATTCTTCATACACTCTATCTTTGGAAGTATTCTCCACTTCATGCTGTTTAAAAACAAACTTGTAATTGGCACAATACTCCAGCAATGTCTTATAAGCATCATTGATCTTCCTGAACATCTCTTCGCATTTCTTTTTATCCTCGTCCTGACAACGGTCGGGATGGCATTCCATGGCCAGCCTTCGATAGGCCTCCCTGATTTCGACGAGGGTAGCTTCTTCTCCGATTGCCAACGCTTTTCTTGCCTGGTCAATTTCTTTATAATCTGCCATGTTAGAACTCTTTAGACATTCCGCTTTCCCTGGCCTTCATTTGGATTGCTCTCTGCCCTTCTTTATATCTCTGGAAAGTTTTTCCGCGTGCGCAAGTTTATCGAGTAAAACTTCCCTGATTATGTCGAACGCCGTTATGATTTTCTTATTGGTAATGGAATAATATATTTTCAAGCCGTCTCGCCTTGTCTGCACTATTCCTTTCTCCCTTAATATGCTCAAATGCTGGGAAATGTTTGCCTGGCTTATTTTGGCACGGTCCGTTAATTCGGTTACGGAAAACTCTTTATCCCTTAACAGGTTAAGTATTTCAAGCCTCTTGGAGGAAGTAAACACCTTGCACATCTGGGCATGCAACTCATATACTCTTCTGGCCATGACTTTCAGCTCCTTATATAACTATATTCGCATATTATTATATATAAACATGCCCCCGCATGTCAAGAAATAGTGTCTCTTTAGCAGTTTGGGGTCATTGCGAGCGAGAGCGAAGCAATCTCGACGTTGCTTCTGATGAAAAGCGAGATTGCCGCGCCCTTTGGGCTCGCAATGACGACGACAACCCCTAAACGCTAAAAATACAAAAATGCTGAATCAGGGAAGTGTGCTTTATTTAAAATATTTGTTTTTGAAGTTTAAGGCTACGTTTACCAGCAGGATTAAGGCGGGGACTTCTATCAAGGGGCCGATGACTGCGGCGAATGCCGCTCCGGAATTAATGCCGAATACCGATATTGCGACGGCTATGGCAAGCTCGAAGTTGTTGCTTGCGGCGGTAAAGGAAAGCGTAACCGTCTTCTCGTAGCTTGCTCCCGCCTTCTTTCCCATGTAAAAAGAAATCAAAAACATCACGACAAAATATATTGCCAGCGGCACGGCCACCCGAAGCACGTCAAAAGGTATCTTTATAATGTATTCGCCTTTTAGCGAAAACATGACAATGATGGTGAATATAAGCGCGATTAGCGTAATAGGGCTTATTGCCGGTATGAATTTTTTGTGATACCATTCCCTGTCCTTAAATTTTAACAGCGTAAATCTTGTGATAAAGCCTGCTATAAACGGGATGCCGAGATAGATAAAAACGCTCCCGGCTATCTGTCTTATTGTAACATCCACCACAGTTGCCTGCAAGCCAAACCATCCCGGCAGCACGGTAACGAACAACCAGGCATACACTGAATAGAACAGCACCTGGAAAATTGAATTGAATGCCACAAGCCCGGCGCAGTACTCCGTGCAGCCCAGCGCAAGTTCGTTCCATACAATCACCATGGCAATGCAACGGGCAATTCCTATAAGGATAAGCCCGGCCATATACTCAGGATAGTTGCGAAGGAAAATAACTGCAAGCAGGAACATCAGTACCGGGCCGATAATCCAGTTTTGCACAAGCGAGAGCGCAAGAACCTTTTTATCCTTAAACACATCGCCCAGTTCTTCGTACTTTACCTTTGCAAGCGGCGGGTACATCATCAGCACCAGGCCGACGGCAATCGGTATATTGGTTGTTCCAACCTGAAACATATTCCAAAAACCGACGATAGGCGGGTAAAAATATCCCGCGCCCACCCCTATGGCCATAGCAACAAATATCCAGAGCGTCAGGTAACGATCCAGAAATGAAAGTTTTTTCGAGACTCCGTCCGTCATCGCACGCCTCTTTTTATTTTTTCACGGTATATAGCAGATACACGCCGCCCAGGAGAACTAAAATGCCGCACACTTTTTTGACTATCGCCACGCCTTTTGATTTCTCGTTCCAGTTCAAATAGCTCTGTACAACTTCAGTGAAAGTTCCAGCCAGTATAATCACCGAAACGTGTCCGGCTGCATACGCCAGAACAAGAGAAACTGCAAAAACCAGATTCGTTGCTGCAAGCGAAAAAGCCATGCCGAGCATCGGCGCCATGTACGCGAACGTGCAAGGGCCGAGGGCGATTCCGAACACCAAGCCGAGTATGAATGCGGCGAGCAACCCTTTTTTCTTAAAAGCAGGCTGGCCGGCTTTGCCTGTAAACGGCAAAGGAATGACGTCAAGCAGGTGCAACCCGACGACGAAAAACACGACGGCGACGAAATAATTGCCATAGGAGCCTATATCACCCATCATCCTTCCAGTTAAACCGGTGATAACACCGATAAGCGCAATAGTCAACAGTATACCGGCCGAGAAAAGGGATGAGAGATAAAATGCACGCCTTGTTGATATTCTCCCCTGCTCGTCAATAAAACCTACGATCAGAGGTATGCTTGCAAGATGGCACGGGCTTAACAGAACGCTTAATATTCCCCATGAAAATGAGCCGAGCAAAGCAAGCGCGGGCGTGGCATATAGTGTTTTTGATAACCAGGTGAAAAGCTCGACGATCACTATTTAACCCCGTGCTTTTTTAATATCTTTATTATCTCTTCCTTCGGAAAAAAACCCTGGTGTCGGAAAAATTCCTTGCCGTCCTTGTCTAAGAATACCTGAGTGGGTATAGCCCGTATTTTGTACTTGTCGCCGAAGGGGCTGCCTTCTTTTGTCCACACGTCATAAAAAACGACGCTGACCTGGTCGCCGTATTCTTCCTCGATATCCGCCATGACAGGCTGCATGGCTTTGCATGGAATGCAATTTACAGACCCGAGTTCCACAAACGTTACTTTAATATCGCTCTTTTTCGGTTCCACCATGTCCTTCTTAGCCGGCTGTTTATTCCGGATTGACTGCGCGAGAATGTCGCCATGGCCAAATAGCCCCGCCATGCAAATTGATAAGCCAACTAAGAAAAAATTAATGCGTTTCATTTCACGAACCTCCGTGCGCTGATTATTCCCCGCAACAACGGTTTTTATTCACGGGTTTTACACCACTGATTTTCACGCTTGCAATCAGTCCGGCAGCATCATGCAGCGCGTCCGTCATATGCTCTATTCCCGAAGAGGTTTCTTCCAGCACTTTCACGTCAATAAAACCGGCATTTCTGATTAGGCGCAGATAATCTTCTTTTAATATCGCGCCCGATACGCAGCCGACATACCCCTGGGCCGATTCTTTCACCGCTTTCGGCAGCTCTTTAAGGAGAACGATGTCGGATACCAAAATCCTTCCCCCCGGCTTCAAGACTCTTAATGCTTCCTTGAAAACATTTTCCTTCTCCGGGGAAAGATTGATGACGCAATTGGAGATAATCACGTTGATGCTGTTGTCTTCAACCGGAAGCTTTTCTATTTCACCCAGCCTGAACTCGACGTTCTTATAACCGCTTCGTTTCGCGTTATCCTTCGCTTTTTGCACCATCTCGGGCGTCATGTCAACGCCGATGACCCTGCCGCCGGCGCCCACCAGATCGGACGCAAGAAAACAGTCAAGCCCGGCCCCGGACCCGAGATCGAGGACGGTTTCTCCCTTTTCCAATGATGCCATTGCCAGGGGATTACCGCAACCGAGCCCAAGATTGGCTCCTTCCGGAATGCCGGCCAAATCCTTTTCCGAATATCCTATCTTTTTACTGATCTCTGTCGTCGAAGCGCTTCCGCAACACGAGCTTAAATGGCCGCAACAACATGAGCCGTTCTCTTTTGCCACCCTGGCATAGCCTTCCTTCACAATACTTTTTATTTCTTTTTCTTTCACGTTATTCTCCCTGTTTTGAAATTTTCTCGTTAAGCCTGCTGATTCATTTTTTAGCTCAAGTTCCTTCTCCCCGGCGGGGAGAAGGACAGGATGAGGGTGAAATCGTCGGAATATTGAACAACCCCTCACCTTAATCCTCTCCCCGGAGGGGAGAGGAAACTGATTTGGTGAAGATAAAAACCTTAACTAAACGGCATTGTCATTAAGCCATTTTTTTATCTCGTCTTTGGAAGGTATTCTTCCGGCAACCACGACTTTGCCGTCAATCGCAAGCGCAGGCGTCATCATAACGCCGTAGTTCATTATATCGTTAATCTTGTCAACCTTGCTTATCTCCGCCACGGCGCCCGTTTCGCCGACCGTTTCAGTAACCAGTTCAACAAGTTTCTTACACTTCGGACAACCGGTTCCCAGGATTTCAAGTTTCATCCGCCACCTCCTTTATTAAACCGTTAAAATAAATAACCGTATATTATACCGCTGATCGTGGCCATACCTACCACCAGTGATACATATATGAGTGTCTTCCTCGTACCCATAACGCTCCGCAGCACCAGCATACTGGGCAGGCTGAGCGCGGGGCCTGCGAGAAGCAGGGCGAGCGCCGGGCCTTTGCTCATGCCGCTTCCCATCAGCCCCTGAAGGATCGGCACTTCCGTCAGCGTTGCAAAATACATTAGCGCTCCGCCAAACGACGCGAAGAAGTTTGCCCACAGGGAATTACTTCCGACAAGCATAGCAACATATCTGTTCGGTATCAATCCATTATCAAACCCCGGACGCCCCAGCAGAATACCCGCGACAAAGACACCTATGAATAGCAACGGAAATATCTGTTTGGCAAAGGCCCATGTGGCATCAACCCAGGTGGACAGCTCGTCTTTGGAAAACCACTTCTTAAGCATTACAAACAGCACGAGAAGTAATCCGCCGGTGATAAACCAATGAACTCTATGAACCATGCTCCAAAAGCTTGCGGGATTCTCCGATTTACCCCATGTCGCAAAGATAAGGATAAGCACCATGGCCAGGAAGTAAGCCGAGGTCTGCCATAACGGCCGCGGCTCTTCGAAATCGGCAGTAAACATCTTTTCGTCCGCGCATTTCGCCGCTTCCTCTTTGCGGCAGACAACCGCCATAATAATGCCGATAACAACCGCAAAAATTATTGCGCCTATTGCGCGGGCGAGGCCTATTTCAATGCCGAGCACGCGGGCGGTAAGGATAATGGCAAGAACATTGATAGCAGGGCCTGAATAGAGAAACGCGGCGGCAGGGCCTATACCCGCTCCTCTTTTATAAATGCCGGCGAAAATCGGCAGCACAGTGCAGGAGCATACAGCAAGTATCGTCCCTGAAACTGATGCGACACTATAGGCAAGAAACCTGTTTGCCTTTGGCCCGAAGTATTTCATTACGGAGGCCTGCGACACAAACACTGAAATCGCGCCCGCGATAAAGAATGCCGGGACCAGGCATGTCAGCACATGCAGCCGGGCATATTCCTGGAGAAGGTAAAAACCTTCCATTATGGCGGATTGCACCCTTGGGATGTTGAAAGGAATATAATACGCAAGCAGAAATACTACAATGATTAGAAGCAGTTTTGTTTTTTCCCTCATGATTTTTTCCTTACCTTGCAGCAACCGCCTTCGATTCTTATGGCCTTTATGTTTACAAGCGCATCGGCGACCTTTTTATGCGCCGCCGAAACTATTCGCGCAAACGTGGGGCGCGATACCCTCATCTGCCTTGCAGCTTCTTGCTGGTAAAGCCCTTTAAGGTCAGCCAGCCGCAATGCCTCAAATTCATCAATTGACAAGTAAACGCCTTCCAGTTCATGCAACGGTTTGCATTTCGGCCTGAAACACCGTTCTTCAGGCAGGCACTTTACCCATCTTATTTTCTTTGGCCTCATTAATTCATCTCCATAGTTATGAGCATACGTTCATAATACTTTAACATTATTAAATATGCACGTCAAGATAAAATAAAAAGTGTCTCTTTAGCGGTTTGAGGTCATTGCGAGCGAAGCGAAGCAATCTCGCCGTTGCTTCTGATGAAAAGCGAGATTGCCGCGCCCTTTGGACTCGCAATGACGACGACAACTTCTAAACGCTAAAGAGACACCTTCTTTATTTTATCAGTTGTGCGGCTTTGTGGCCGGAGAGGATCATGCCTCCGAATATGGCTCCCATTCGCGGGGAACCGTAGACGGCATTGCACGCCATTCCGCAAACCCACAGGCCCGGATAGACCTCCCTGGTATTATCCATTATCACACTTTCGCCGACTTCGGCCCACATGGATTTTTCGCCCATTACCTTGCCGGTTTCGGTATTGAGTATCGCGCCGGATTTTTTTTCGGCTATTTTGCATATTTCCGTATCGTGGCCGGTTGCGTCAACCACCGCCTTTGCCCTGACGCACAACGGGTCAACGTGCAAATGCGACCACCCCACGGAACTCCAGTTTATCACTACGCCGGCAATCGTGTCTTTTCTTATTATCACATCTTCCACGCTCATCAAGTTAAATATCTTTACCCCTGCTTTGATTGCGCCCAGGGTGAGAGCGGAAATAGTTTCCAGGGAATCTGCTATGTAATGATCTCCGTTGTATTTTTCGAGGCTGATGCCGAACTCATCGGCAAGTATGGGCCTTGCCTGCTCCTGCACGACTATCCTGTTGAACATCATCCCGCCGCCGGGCATACCGCCGCCGATTTTCAGGTGCCGTTCGAAGAGAGCGACTTTCTTTCCCGCTTTTGCCAGATAATACGCGCAAACAAGCCCCGACGGCCCGCCGCCCGCAATGGCAACGTCAACGTCCATGTAATCCATGAACGTCTTCATGAAACTTTCCGTAATGGCCCTTGAGATAATCACTTCATCCAGCATACATTTTCCTCCTGTAAAAAAATAAGACCCATGCCGTCGGCATAGGTCAAGAAAATGGTGCTTATTCCTTTCCCTACGCTGGCATTATCCAGGTCAGGTTCCATCCGCTTTTTTTAGCGGACAAAGGTCTCCCGTTTACCGCACGGGACTCTCAGGCCGTAACACGACCTCCCTTTATATTGCAGATTGTACTACATGAGATGTACTTATGTCAAGAACTTCAGCGTGTCATTGCGAGGAGCCTTGGCGACGAAGCAATCTCGTCGTTTTGATACGAAACAGCAAGATTGCTTCGCTTCGCTCGCAATGACAGCAACTTTGGTATTTCCTGCGTAACATCAGTTATTCAGTTGTTTATTTATTAGAGATTATATTGAGGAATGGAGTTTTGAGAATTCTGCGAAACTGCCAGGCCTTGTTTCAAGCTTGTCCCAGTCATCCTGTTTGATATAAAGCATTTTGAAGCGCTTGTCGCTTTGAAGCTTATTTATATCCTGACACCATTGATTAAGCCTTTGAATTTTTTCAATGTCATCAAGCACCTCATTACCCTTTGTTTCTAAAATGAAAATTTCCCTGCCATTTGCATTGATTATAAAATCGGGATAGTAATACGATATATCGCCATCGGCATTGCAATAATCAATCTTGAAATTAACCGCAAAATAGTTCTTTGCGTAGGATATTATATCTTCGCACTGTTCAAGGAAACCTGCTATCTCCAGCTCAAAATGGCTGTCTCCTATTATTTTATTGAAAACGCTTTTTCGCGGAACGATAAACCCCTGCTCCTTAACCACAAACGGGCGCGTCTTGCTGATTTTAATGTAATCCCGTATTTCAGCTTCGCCTTTGTCCAATACGGTAAGCTCATTTATTTTTTCTTTGAATTTACCGATAATTATCCTCGTTATTTCAAGCTCTGACAGATTTCGCAGGATATTAAGATTTTCAAGCTCCACAACCTTGTCAAACAAGCAGTTTTTGATAAATTCCTTGACCTTTCCGTATAGAATGTCGTAGCCGCTTACAAGCCTCAGCTCTTTCATTATTACCTGGGTAAAATATCCTATTACGCTGCTGTAATCCGGAATAAAATTACCGTCCAGTTCCGTTCGGTGCGTTATTTCTCCGCTGGAAATGTCTCTGAAAACAATTTCCCTTTTCTGGCCTTCGCCGAACTCTTTCACGGAAAATTTTTCGTTGCCGAAAACGGCCGGTTCCAAACCGGACAGGTTTTTGTATTCCCTGAAAATGCGGGGTGTAAGCACCGGGATTTGAATATCAAGTTTTTCAATGTTTTTCTTTGTGTTCTCTTTATCAACTTCGACGATGATGGGGGCAACCGGTTTTGAAACAGGGTCTATCGGCCTATACTCAAGCTCTACGCCTTCGTTTTTGATTGATTCTATAAAATCTATAAAGGCATTTGTTCCGACTACGCTTACCAGTTCCGTAACTCCCGGGTCTCTATACATTCGCCTTAAACCTCTGCCCAGAGTTTGTTCGGGCAATATGTTGCTTTTGGCGGCATAAGGGCGGAGCCCGACTATTGTTGTAACGTTTCTTACATCCCAGCCCTCTTTGAGCATCAGAACAGAGACTATGGCCTTATGCGGGCTTTCCATTTTATCAATGTCATTTGCCGCCTTGCGCAATTTTTTCAATTCCTCTTCCTTCTTGCCACTTACACTCTCTGCTATTTCGCCGTTATTCTTCGTGTGTATGACAAGCACTGAATCCTCGCTCGCAAATTCCGGGTATGTATTTCTCAAATATTGGGCAACCTCGTCGCAATTTTTGGTGTCGTCCGTCATTACAAACAGCACGGCCTTCTTCCCGGCTTTTATATGCTCATCATAGGCTTTTTTCCATTCCAGATAACCTAGATTGATGTAGTCCCTGTACCTTTCGGTATATTTTGAGCTTTTTTGTTCGTGAAGTTTTCCCCTGCTTGCCGAGTCCGGTAAAACGGGATGCTTAACAACATCCTGATATATCGCTTCAACAAGCGGGTAGTCGCTTATGGTCTGGACAAATATAGCCCCGTTGGTATGTTTTGGCGTGGCGGTAACGTCAATTTGAATCGCCAAATGGCTTCCCTTCATTTTCAGGCGGTTATGTATGTCCTCTATTGATTTAAACCAGGCAAGCTTTTCATCGTGTATATGGTGCGCCTCATCGTTTAATACAACCAGTTCGTCAATATCCCTGACAATCTGGCTTAAATCAACTTTAGACTCATTTGTCGCCCCCGCAGGTTTTTTGCCGAGGAAGTAATCGCGGGTATCTTCGTCTTCAAAGGAAGCTTCAGTATCGCTGCTCTCATAAACGCGGTGAATATTTGTCAAAAAGATATTGCCTGTTTTTCTTATTACGCCGACATCATCCTGAATATGGAGAGTTACCTGAAAATCATCCCGCCAGTTTTTATCGTCGTACCCGTTGTCCGGCAGAATCGGGTCGTTAAAAAATATTTTAAGGCCGTCGAAGTCCGCCCGTATCCTGTCCAAAACAATTATGTTTGGCGTAATTACAAGGAAGTTCCTTGCAAGCGTTGAGCCTTCCTCGTAAAGCTTGTGAAAATAGCTCCAGGCAAGCGCAAGGCTCAAGACCTTTGTTTTACCGCTTCCCGTAGCCATTTTAACAATAAACCTAAGCCAGGATTCATCAAACATTCCGGCGGAAACCGCGCCGGAGCTGTCATAGCGGATTAGATCGTATTTATCCTTTGCTTTGGCAATTTCATACAGAAAGATAATAGTTTCAATTGCTTCACGCTGGGCAAAGTAGTACTGAAATATGAATGCCTCGCCATTGGCTTTTTCTTTTATATGTTCCGTCAAAAACCACCATTTAAGAAGCGCCTTGCTCGTGGCGCTTGCTCCCTCATAACCGCTATCCCGCCATTCTTTAACCTTCTTGCGAAGCTGGGCAACGAGTGGCGGAAGCAGTTTCTCGTAAGTAGTTTCCCGCAAAGCTTCACCAGCCGGGAACCATCTTACCTCGGGGTTGAGTATTGCATAAGGCGATTTAGGAAAATTGGGGTGTAATGCCATTTAATTTTTCTGTAATTTTCTTGACAATCATTAATAAAATGCTATAATGACATTGCGATCGTGTTTCATATTCAGGCAACCACTGCGTAGCGGGGGTTGCCTATTTTTTTGGTAAAATAACCAATCCATAACCGATATACTTACCGCATTGTATTTTTCTGAATTTATTTTTTATCGTGGCATAATTTATATAATAATTTTTTTTATTTATATAACGTCTTCCTACAGGCGTAACTAGAGTATCAACCAACTGAAGTCCAGCAATATTTTCCTCTTTTTTCTTAACGATAAAATTATCAATCGTATCAATTATTTCTTTGGGCCTTAAAAATCGTGTTCCTTTTATTTTAATATTCAGGAATGCCAAATTCAATTCGTTGTCAAGTTGATTCCCTCTGCTTTCCGCAATTATTACGCCTTTTTCTTTCATCTCGCGCAAAAGCATAACAAATCGCTCCACTATTACTTCCAACGATAAAATATATGGATCTATCGCTAAAAGACCATACTTGTTCTTATGTATTTCTTTATCAACAACACAAGAAATTAAAGTAAAATTCGTATTCAATATAATGCTGTTCAATCGTTCATAAAATTCTTCCCTAAATATTCTTTCTTGCATTTTTTCATAGCCGTTTTTATTTCTCGTGTAATCTTTATAGTGAAGGATTATCTCTTCTGTCCCAAAAAGATTTTGCTTGAATATTTTAATATCATCCGTTAAAACATTATGAGTATTATCGTCCAGCACACACCCGCCAAGAACAAAAACCGGATAATTCTTATCTAAAACTACCAAATTATGGTCGCCCGACTCATCTAAAAAAAGTATTTTCATATTTGTTCAATCATTGTCATTCTTAATTCTGCCTTTTGGACAGATACTCACCGTTTTTGCGGTTATTCACAGGAATTCACAAAGAAAAAAATAGCAAAAAAAGAAATAACGTCAACGACACAACAACTATTTCTTCGAAGATTCAAAGTCTTAACGTCAACAATAAAACCTTGTCAGCATTTGACTAACTGCGTGTCCAGCCGTATGGGTACACCCCAGTTTTTAAAAATTTTCAATGCGCATGAAACCTTCCAAATTCAAAGTTTCAATGTAGGGACATA
>Ga0208373_1004533_pt1 | contig 12411 bp, 6 predicted proteins | sample RifOxyC2_FD_184036 | JGI IMG/M metagenome (GOLD analysis project Ga0208373, IMG submission 184036) | Soil microbial communities from Rifle, Colorado - Rifle Oxygen_injection C2 (SPAdes) | ecosystem: Environmental > Terrestrial > Deep subsurface > Rock core/Sediment | place: Rifle, Colorado...
CATTACCGGCCTTACGCAAAACACAACCTACTACTATCGTGCTAACGCACAGAATGCACAGGGGATTGTGCACGGCAGTATTGTTTCGTTTACAACAGCGTATGTTAACAACAATACAAATACCGTTGCAAATACTACATCCAACCCAACCGTCGCCGTGACCTGTAATAGCGCTACGTTGAATGGTGCCGTTGTTACTAATGGAATTTCAACCGAAGTATGGTTTGAATGGGGAACATCATCAAGTCTCGGTAGTGCAACTCAACATCAGACATTTACCACGAACTCAAATTTCAGCCAGATAGTTTCAGGGCTTGCACCAAGCACTCTGTATTACTATCGTGCTGTGGCTTCAAACAGTGCCGGAACAGCACAGGGTAATATCCTTTCCTTTTCCACAACTGCCTGCACCACACCTGCGTCACAGTCAGCACCTACGGTGACTACCAATAATGCAACAAACACTTCGGTCGACTTCGCAGTGTTGAATGGCTATGTAAATCCAAACGGAACAAACGATACCGCATACTGGTTTGAATGGGGAACATCAACAGGGCTCGGCAACCAAACCGCGCATTATAGCCAGGGAGCTTCCGCTTCAAATATTTCGGCAACCCTTTCTGGACTTACTTCAAATACCACATACTACTATCGTGCCACAGCACAAAACACTCAGGGTGTTGTGTATGGAAGTATTATTTCATTTACTACAGGAGTATCTAATACTTGCGGTACCAGTTGCAACAGTACTATCGCTACGGTAAGTACGCGAAATGCAGATACTTCGAGTGATTACGCGGTGCTCAACGGATATGTAGATCCAAATGGAACAAGTAATACCGTGCGTTGGTTTGAGTGGGGGAGTTCGATATCTCTAGGCAACTCAACACAAAGACTTTCTCAGGGGTCGTATGCTTCAAACTTTAGTGCAACCCTCACTGGTCTTGTGTCGAATACGACCTATTATTATCGTGCCGCAGCACTCAATTCATCGGGCACGGTATATGGAAGTATCCTTTCGTTTACCACAGGATATACAGACACGCGTACGATAAATGTAGTTTCAGTAGCGCCAACCGCAACAACGCTCTTTGCCACAGAACTTACTAGCGCCAACGCAAAGCTGAATGGCCTCGTGTTTACTTCCGCCACCCAGCCATCAAGTGCATGGTTTGAGTGGGGAACAAACAGTTCTTTGGGTAACAAGACGCAAACCTTTAGTGTCGGAACTGCTCCTACGATTAAGCACTCCGATTTTATTAACGGGCTTACTTCAGGACAGACCTACTATTATCGTATTGTTGCAGAAAATTCATACGGCAAAAATTATGGAAGCATAATGAGCTTTGTGTCAGAGCGTGCGACCGTTGTACCGGATACAACCGTGATATTGAACACACCAGTGCGTACAAACACCGTACGCACCACAACGATTATAAACCGTGGGAGTTCAGCACAGTCGCTCGTGGCTCTCGCTATTGATGGCGGTGCCGAGGTGATTGTTTCTGGGGAAAAGCGCGGTTACCATGTCACTTGGAAAAATGAAAGTACCCAGTCGCTCAAGAATGTTGTCCTTCGCGTAACACTACCTCCTTCAATGAACTTTGAAAGTGCAACCAACGGATCTTATTCAAGTGCTGATAATACGGTGACGGTGGACCTCAAAACACTTGCTCCAAAGCAAGATGGCGAACTGTTTGTCTTTGCAGTTGCCAACCGCAAACTCACGCAAGGACAGCTTGTTGTGGTGACCGCCAATATGGTGTATACCGATACACAAGGAGTGCAAGGTGATGCTATTGCGTACGCGACACACCGCGGTGAGCAAGCACAGAATTCCTTTGGCGCAAATCTCTTCGGCGCAGGATCTTTCCTCCCTACTTCATTGTTTGAATGGATCCTCCTTCTTATCTTGGTACTTATTTTAGTACTCCTGGGGAACCACCTTTATGGGCGATTCTCGGACGAGAAATAGAGACAATCTGTTCAGATAACAAAAAAGCGGCACTCTTGGGTGCCGCTTTTTTGTTGCCGATGGCTTGGTTTCGGAGAGTGCTCTAAAAATGGTAAGATGGGAGCATGACAAAAGAGGTTAAAAACTTGATAGAGTTACGTGCTGTAGCGGAAGGATTTTTGCGGGATATCGCTTCGCGCCCACCCCAAGAAAGTGCGACTACCGTAGGCCTTTCGGGCGATCTTGGTGCAGGGAAGACTGCGTTCGTGAAATGTATTGCCGCGGCGCTGGGTATTACCGAGGTTGTCACCAGTCCGACATTTATTCTTGAGAAGGTGTACATCATTCCTCGTAACGGAGTGGTGGGAGACCGTTTTTTGAAGCTCATTCATATTGACGCATATCGCTTGCATAGTGGAGACGAAATGCGTGCACTCGATTGGGAGGCTATTCTTGCAGATAAAACAAATCTCATTTTCCTTGAATGGCCCGAGCAAGTTGTTGATGCAATGCCAAAAGATATGACAAAACTTTCATTCAACTATGTGAGTGAAGGGGTGAGGTCGATTACAATCGAAGGTGTTGCATAATAACATATGGCAAAAAACACATCCGTGAAGACACTCATACTCCTTGATGCACATGCGATACTTCATCGTGCATATCACGCACTCCCTGGGTTTGCTTCGAGCACCGGTGAACCAACGGGCGCGAGTTATGGTATCTCGACAATGATCATGAAGATTATTAAAGATCTCAAGCCCGACTACATTGTGGGGTGCTTTGATTTACCGCAGCCGACATTTCGTCACGAGGCTTATGACGCATACAAGATGGGTCGTGCGAAAGCCGAGGACGACCTTGTGCATCAGATTAAACGCTCACGCGATATTTTTGCCGCACTCAGCATTCCCGCATACGAGCTCGCAGGGTTTGAAGCCGATGACCTTCTCGCCACAATCGTCGAAAAAATGAAAGATGAAAAAGACCTCCGCATCATTATCGCATCGGGTGACATGGATACCTTGCAGCTCGTCGATGATGACAAGGTATTGGTGTACACCTTGAAGAAGGGAATCAATGACACTATTCTGTATAACGAAAAAGCTGTCAAAGAACGTTTTGGTTTTAAGCCGACACTCCTCCCTGACTACAAAGGTCTTCGTGGCGACCCTTCAGATAATATCATTGGCATTTCAGGTATTGGTGAGAAAACCGCAACGACCCTTATCACCACATTTGGGTCAATAGAGAATATTTACAAAAAGCTAAAAAAGGACCCCGAGGTGTTTCGTGCAGCCGGACTTACTCCGCGTATCATCAAGCTCCTTCAGGATGGCGAGGAAGAAGCCCTCTTTTCAAAAACGCTCGCCACTGTACGCCGTGATGCGCCGATGGAATTTTCACTCCCCCCAAAAACATGGAAGGAAACATTTGTGCCTGCCGCGGCAGAAAAGATCTTTGCTGAGCTTGAGTTTCGTTCGCTTCGCGACCGCCTGCATGAGCTCATTGGTATCGAGCGACCAGAGATAGTCCCCGTGGTAGATGAAGCGCCTGAACCCGCAATTGATCAAGAAGAATTCAAGCACGCGCAGATTGCGCTCTGGCTCCTCAACTCTGACCTAACGACGCCGTCCTACGAGGACATGCTCCACTATACGAAAAAGAAAACATTTGCGGAGGCATATGCAGATCTCGAGGCGGAGATTGGCAAGCAAGGTCTCGGCAGTGTGTATCGCGAGATTGAGCTTCCCCTCATTCAAATTATCGAAGAAGCGCAACACTACGGCATTCTTGTTGACACCGATCACCTCAAAAAACTCTCGGTAAAATTTCATAAAACACTCGATGAAATTACTGCACGAATCTATGAGCACGCAGGAGGTGAGTTCAATATGAATTCACCCAAGCAGTTAGTTGAGATACTTTTTGACAAACTAGGTCTCACGGTAAAAGGACTCAAGAAGACCGAAGGTGGTGCACGCTCGACCCGCGAGTCCGAGCTCGTGAAGCTCCGTGATGCGCACCCTATTATTGCCGATATTTTGTTGTATCGCGAACTTCAAAAACTCCTCTCGACTTACATCGACAACCTCCCTCATTTAATAGGGGAGGATGGGCGCTTGCATACAACGCTTAATCAAGCCGGCACCACGACCGGGCGTATGTCTTCGACGAACCCCAATTTGCAAAACATTCCGGTGCGCGGTGAGATGGGTACCGAGATTCGCGACGCGTTTGTTGCACCCCAGGGTTCGACTCTTCTTGCACTCGATTATTCGCAGATCGAGATGCGTGTGCTTGCGGCGCTTTCAGAGGACGAACACCTTATTGAAATTTTCCGCACGGGGGTCGATGTACACACATCAGTCGCGTCACGCGTGTTCAAGGTTGCAGAAAAGGATGTCACGTCTGAAATGCGTCGCAAGGCAAAGGTTATCAACTTCGGTATCGTGTACGGCATGGGTGTGAACGCACTCAAGGATAACCTTGGTTCTACGCGCGCTGAAGCGCAGGAGTTTTACGATAATTATTTTTTAACATTCCCCAAAATTGCCGCATATTTCGAAGAGGTAAAATCACACGCGAAAAAAGACGGCTTTACCACAACATACTTTGGGCGCCGTAGATTTTTTGCAGGACTCAAATCGCCTATACCATACATTCGTGCGGGTGCCGAACGTATGGCAATGAACGCGCCACTCCAAGGTACTGCGGCGGATATTATCAAGATTGCGATGCAAAAAGCGCACGAAGGACTCGCTGAGGCGAAACTTTTAGACAAGGCACACCTTCTTCTACAGATTCACGATGAACTCCTCTTTGAGGTTGAGGAGGGCTCTGTAAAAAAGGCACGCGAGGTCATTGAGTACGCAATGGAGCACGCGATAGATTTTCCTGTGCCGGTTACTGTGTCAGTGTTCCAGGGCCCACGGTGGGGTAGTATGGAAGATGTGAAATAATATGTTGTACATTATCTACGGCACCGACAGAGAAAAGGGACGCAAACGATTTCAAGCACTTCGTGAGAAATTGTGTGGTGTGTGTGCAAGTGAATACGTGACGAGAGAAGGTGATGCGACCGAGGAGTTTCTCGACACTTCTATGTCATCGCGAGGACTTTTTGGCGAGACAACACTCTTTGTCCTGGACGGCATTCTCGAGAAAAAAGCAGAGCAAGAGGTTCTTGCATCACGCGCACAAGTACTCGCCGCATCACCCAATTATTTTTTAATATTTGAACCAACGCTTGATAAAAATGTGGTGGCAGAAATCCTTGAGCACGCCACTGAAGCAGAGGAGTACGTCGGCAAGAAAGTTGATACCCGTCCCGCGTTCAATATTTTTTTACTTGGTGATGCTCTTGGTATGCGCAACAAAAAAGATTTATGGGTTTTGTACGAGCAGGCGATTACCGCTGGGTTTGAGTCAGAGGAAATTTGCGGCACACTTTTTTGGTCAGTAAAAAATATCGCGCTCATGAAAAACGCAAAGCAGGGTGACGAATGCGGACTCAATCCCTTTGTTGCAAAAAAATCACGCGGTTTTGCCACAAACTACACGCAAGAAGAAGTCACCAAGCTCTCACGCTCACTCTCCTCTATTTACCATGAAGCACATCGAGGAGGGGAGCCGATGAATATTGCTCTCGAGAAATTTATTCTGTCTCTCTAATCTACTGACTATGTATACGGTACTATAGTACCGTATACATAGTCAGTAGTGGGGAATTAAAAAAGCCGCATGTATGATGCGGCTTTTCAGTAGAGAGAAAGAACTTATTAATTTTTGAGAAACGAGCGCGATATGTTGCGCAAAGAACAATTTGGTGATTAGCGAGGACCTCCTCGTAAGGATCAATATAGGTGATCAGACCTTGAGATCTGCGAACCACTGGTTTAACCTTCTTTTATTATACCGCCCCACACGTTCTTTGCGCAAGAGGGGGTTGTGGATAACTTTTATTAAAAGAAAAACACCATAGCTTGTAAGGTGTTTTTAGTAGTCGTAACGACTGTTCTTTTTTTGAGATGGTTGTGACGCTGGCTTGTTTGATGTATCTGTGAACATGGTAGACTGCTTTTCTTCCGTATGTTTTTTGTTAGACATAAACCAAATACGTCGGGCGTTTGATTGTACAAGAACCCTTTTTTTCATGATCGGCTCCTTTGGTGGCGAGAGTACAAGGTGTCAGGTTTTAGTTTACTTGCTATTTGGGTGGATGTCAAAAGGGCGGGGCTACGGTTCGGTTACCGTGGTGGTCACAGGTTACTAAGTCTGCTCGGGTGAGTACACCCTGCGCGGACTAAGTACCTTCGACCCCGCCTCACGCCTGCTTCGCAGACTTCGCTTCGCTCGTGCGTTCCGGCTTTCGATCCCTACCGCAAGTGACGCAGGTCACTTGCTCTGGGGGCACAAAATAAAACCCGCTAAAAAGCGGGAATTTTATTTTGTGCCCCCAGTAGGGATCGAACCTACGACCGTTTGCTTAAAAGGCAACTGCTCTACCGACTGAGCTATAGGGGCATTAAGGTGAAAATCAAACTAAACACCAGTGCTCGAAATCTTACCACAAAATCAGGCTTTTGCAATTTTTATAGGGGCAGATCAAATGCGAATGCTCCGGGCCCTACGAAGAGGAGGGTGAAGGAGACCATTGAAAGAAGGAGGTAGAATGCCGCCGTATTGTGGGGAAGGAGGTTTGGACGGTGCCATTTAATGAGTGTAGCGAGAGCCATAAGTGCCCCGCCGCCGAGTTCTGCAGCTTGAGAGTAATACCCGGCAACAAGACTGGAACCAATAAGAAGCTCTAGGCCAATAGCGATGTTGAGAAAAACTCTTGTGGGACGCATTTTTGTTTTCTCAAAAAAAGAAAGATATTCGGCGCGCGCGCTAAAAATTTTTATATACGCAAACCACAAAAAGATAAGCCCAAGAGCGACACGGAGAATACCGATTGCGAGAAAACTATAATCAAACAATTCAGGAAAGAGGCTGAGCATATGAAGAGTATATCAGATTTTAATTTTTACTGAACCCGAGCTTCGTAAGCTCTTCGCGGACGACTGTTGCGTCGTCCCATATGGTTTTTGTGCCGTGAGGCCCCATGATGTAGGGATCAGTACCTTTGCCAGTAATGATAACCGCGTCGCCGGTACGGGCATCTTTGAGGGCGGTAGCGATCGCTTCACGACGATCAAGAATTATTTTTGCCTTACCGCTCTTTACCCCCGATTTAATTTCGTTGAGAATTTTTATTGGATCTTCGTCGTACGGATCTTCATTGGCGAGAATGATTTCGTCGCAGTGCGCATCAGCAATGCCGCCCATGATTGGACGCTTTGCGGTGTCACGTCCGCCGCCAGTTCCTCCAAGGATACAGATCTTTCGTGAACCTTGAAATACTTCGTACACTTTTTCGAGAGAGTCTGCAGTGTGAGCATAGTCAACAATGACATCAAAGTCCTGACCTGCATCCACGTGTTCAACGCGACCGCGGATACCGTTGAATTTTTCAAGTGCCCGGCGGATGATCTCGGGGGTAACTCGTATCGTTTGTGCAAAGGTAACCGCTGCGAGAATATTAGAAAGGTTGAACGCGCCTGAAAGAGGAGTGCAGAGTGGCGAACCCATAAAAGTAAACGTCATAGCGTCTTTCTCGAGGGTGTAGGGTTTGGCGTCTGTGAGGGTGTAGGTCGCTTTTGTGTCTGCGTCGACAGCAAGGAATTGACTTGCGTATGTGCTGTCGGCGTTGGCAACAATAATGCGTGGGCGCTTAGGGGAGCGAGCAAGTGCGCGTGCAATAGAAAGTTTTGCATCGAGGTATTTTTCAAATGAACCATGTGACTCGATATGCTCGGGGGAGAGGTTGGTAAAAATGAGCGCATCAAGGTTGACCCACTTGTGACGATATTGCCGCGCGCCCTCGGAGGTCATTTCGATAACCGCCCAGTCACACCCCGCAGTGACGGCACGCCGGAGAAACCTTTGTAAAAAGAAACGTCCTGGAATAGTCATCTTGTAAAGATTACGTTCTTCCTCTTTGTCTACCTTGAAACGAAGCGTTCCCGCGACTGCGGTCTTGTACCCGGCTTCTTCAAGGATGGCATTTACAATCTCAGTCGTTGAGGTTTTGCCCTTGGTTCCGGTAATGGCGAGTATCTTGATGTGGCGAGAAGGGAAGCGGTATACGACCGCGCCAAGAAGGGCGAGGGTGTAGTGGTATGCGGGTTGAATGTGACGAAAGAATGCACGAGGGATGAGTCGTTTAGTGAGGTCGAGAGCCTTTTCAATGGTGCTGTTTGGCTGCATAATTATTTTCCTAAATGTTTAAGTGCATATTTAATGCGCGCACTCGTGCCTTTAATATCGGCTGGTACATCTTTGAGCGCCTCACGCGCCTCACGCTCGGGGAAGCCAAGTGCCACGAGACCGGCGATTGCATCGTGCTCCTCGCGAAGCATCCCCGTGGGTACAACCGTACCTTCGTGTCCACCCAGTTTGTCACGGAGTTCAAGTACGATTTTTTGAGCACTCTTTGACCCGATGCCAGAGACTTTAGTGAGTGCGCTCGCATCACCTTGCGCAATCGCTTCCTTGAGGTGGTCGACAGGCGCAACATTAAGGATACCGAGTGCACCCTTGGGTCCGATACCTGACACACTAATAAGCATTTCAAAAAACTCGAGCTCGGCTTCGTTTTGGAAGCCATACAGGTCTAGGGCATCTTCGCGCACGACGAGATGGGTCCAGAGAGACACCTTTTTATCAGCAACACCACGGAGTGTACGCAGGGTGTCGAGAGCCACGCGGACTTTGTAGCCTACGCCACCTACATCGACAACAATAAAACGGTCACTCGCAAACAAAAGGGTACCCGAAAGGTGAGATATCATGCCTTCATACTACACGGTTTTTCACTCTTTTGCACCACAGCCCCTATTTTTACTACTGCAACTTATTAACAATACATTCTATGAGTGATAGAATAAGAGCAAAGTAATTTTAAAAAAGATTTAGGAAACTATGATATTAAAATTTTTCGCAGGGATAACAATTCTCTTTGTGGCACCATTTTTTGTTTCCGCTCAAGATATCGCTATTTCTAGTGAGTCACACACTTCTGATCAGCTAGTTTTGGACCCAGAGGGGACCGTTGATTGTTTTGATTATTATCGTTTTAATTCTGTTCAGGTTGATATTTCCCCGACCCACGGGGCTACTGTTCCAGGCACTACAATAGGATTTACAGGATTCGTTAGGAATGAGAACTCATACCCTGTTGTTGACGGGCAGGTCTATGTAAAAATTTTCCGTAAAGGAGGAGATGAAATTAGTGTTCGTCAAAATGGGCACACGCTCGTTGATCAATTTGCTCTTCCTGAAACCTTTGCCATTGCAGCAAAAGCAGAAAAGCCTGTCTCGTTCTCTTGGAAAATCCCAGAAAATGCACAAAGCGGAGATTATATGGCCGCATTCTTTTTTCAGACTTCCAAGCGGTACAATCTTCTAGGTCTCTCGTTTACCGATGATGTGACAGGAAATCAGGCTCAGTTTTCCGTTAAGAATGATCAAGGTCAGGGTGTTGTTGAGTTCGATAAAAACACGGTTACAAAAAACGGTGAGCTTCATCGTTTCGCCACACCCCTGACGGTGTTCGCAAAAAACGAGCCCATCACTATTAAAGTAAAACTTGTTAACCCAAGGAACGAAACTGTTGTCGTTCCTGTTATCTGGAAACATTATGCATGGGACTCCCTTCGCGAAGAAACACTCAAGGATACAAAAACTGAGCTCGTTCAACTGAAACCAGGAGAGACTAAAGAAATCGCTTATGTCGCTAATCCAATAGATTCCTCTGCTTCTTATCTTGTTGTGGAGACCAAGGACGGGAACTCTAAATCAATTCTCGATATTCGCTTTGCGCGCGACGGTGTCGAAGAAACACGAATCAATTTTCCGGGTATCACCGGTTTCCCTCTTACGGAAGGAAAAGAAACTTCTCTGTTTTCCTGCGCTCATTCAACCAACCTTCCTGTTGTAAAAAATAATATCCTCACCCTTACGTTAAAAGATATGGATGACAATATTATTCATACCTATGAATATAAAGGTGATATCACAGGGTCTATGATGGGGGTCAAGGATGTTTTTACACCAGACAAAACTTATGATGCCTTCGTGCTTTCTGCCACCCTTAAACGAGACGGGAAAGTTGTTGAGGAGGTTGTTGAAAAATATGACTGCCAAGAAATTGACCCAGGGCTTTGCTTTAAGTTACAAGACGGTGTCGCCACAACAAACACAAAAAGCAAAGCTGTGACAGGATTTATTTTTGGAGCAGCAGTACTTCTTTTTGGATTTTTGGGATGGAGGAAGTTTTGGGGAACTATGAGAAAAAAGGATATGTCGGCATTTTCATTCTTTTTCGCAGTCCTCCTCTCGATAAGCTTTGTTTTTGGGGCACCAGACGAAGCTACCGCAAATAGTATTTCGTGGAGTTGTGGTACCACGGCGGGGGTATCCAGGGTTCGAGATATGTCAGACCATCAAATGATTTCATTTAAAAGTTGGTCCGTAAACACGAATGGTGTTTATAACTCTAATGCATACAGGGGAGGAGTCCTTTTGCCTAACGGAAGCACGGTCGCTCCGGGGGATGTTATTGTGTTCAGTGTTCCATTTTTAGATACCGACCTCTCGTGGACGGGCACAGGAGCGACTTGGGACACACCATACGGGTCCTGGAATTCAGGAGTTGCGGCATGTAACAGCAGTAATCGCTTTATTGGTTCTGCTTCGAGTTGGTACTCGATGTATGCTCAGTATATTGTAAACAGACCAACTCCTTCTGTGAGCGGCTCTGGAATGACTTGTAGTGGGCTCACTTGTACGGTTACTGGCGTAGGTTCAGTTTCTGCAACGGTAAATTTCCCGGCAACTAGCTGTAGTGTGAAATTAGAATACTCCGAGCGTACTGTGTTCCCGACTACCTTTGTTTGTAATGCTAATCCTCAAAACTACACCAAAACCCTTACCCCAACACCTACCTCAGCTCCAGGACCAACCACCCTTACTGCAAAGTCTATTTTGCATACATTTACTTCGGCGGTTCCTAATAATGCTCCTGCTGCCCCAACCATCAATCCGCTATCTCCAACAGGTGCTCCAAGTACCCTTATAGCTTTTACGGTTGTTTCGACTGATCCCGACGGCGACACTGTTCGGTATGGAATCGACTGGGATAACAATGGGACCGTTGATGAGTATGCACCAATCTCCGGGTATGTTTCTTCGGGGACTTCTCGGCCCATAAATCATTCATGGCCTACTCCTGGAACATACACATTTAGGGCTCGCACTGAAGACAGCAAGGGTGCGATTTCTGGCTGGACCCTAAAATCAGTTACGATCATCGCTATCGTAAATGGTGCGTGTGGACCAGCAAACACTGCAACCTCAGGTGTTACTTTTACTTCTGCCCCAACCATTGGCCTATGCAGCGGTGGGTCATCTACGGCGGTGAGTGGCACAGGGCCGTGGTCATGGTCCTGTCTTGGGTCGGGCGGTGGATCAAACGCATCTTGTTCTGCTGCAGTCACCCCCTGCAACCTCCCCTGGGGAGGCACCACCCCCAGTGGTAGTTCTGTCACCGCCTACCAACTTCCTTCCGTCACCTCACCCGCAACCTGCACCCCACAAACCCGTACCTGTACCAACGGTACCCTGAGTGGCACCTACACCAACCAGAGTTGTGTGGTAGTCCCTGCACTCGCCATCCCCACGGTCACCACCCCCACGGCAACTGCCATCACCACCACCGGAGCAACCCTAGGAGCAACCGTAACCTCTCTTGGTAATCCCGCAGCCATTTCTGCACGTGGTACCTGTTGGGGAACTACCACCAACCCCACCACCAACTGTACTCCAGCCGCAGGACTAACCACTGGCGTATTCACCCATGCTCGTACCAGTATGCTCCCGGGTACCACCTACTACTACCGTGGCTATGCAACCAATGCCACCGGTAGGGGGTACTCACCAAGTGCTTCGTTTACCACCACGGCTTCTTCTTGCACCCTCCCCTGGGGAGGCACCACCCCGAGCGGTAGTTTCGTCACCGCCTACCAACTTCCTTCCGTCACCTCACCTGCAACCTGCACCTCTCAAACCCGTACCTGTACCAACGGTACCCTGAGTGGCACCTACACCAATCAGAGTTGTGTGGTAAGTACCAAGGCTGTCTCTCTTACCCCCATCACCAGTACCATTACCCTAGGACAAAATACCACCTTCTCCTCAACCGCTAGTTTCTCAGATGGCAGTATGGTCTACCACAACCTCAACTGGAGGAAACAGGGGAGTCCCTGGAACTGGGATGTTGGCTACACTCCGGTAGCTTCCGCCACTCAATCAAACTACACCTTTGCTGCTACCACCGCGCACAACCTCAGCAC
>Ga0208373_1004535_pt1 | contig 12409 bp, 8 predicted proteins | sample RifOxyC2_FD_184036 | JGI IMG/M metagenome (GOLD analysis project Ga0208373, IMG submission 184036) | Soil microbial communities from Rifle, Colorado - Rifle Oxygen_injection C2 (SPAdes) | ecosystem: Environmental > Terrestrial > Deep subsurface > Rock core/Sediment | place: Rifle, Colorado...
ATCCGCGTCATCAGTGTTATCCGTGTTCCATTGTTTTTATTTTACTAATTTTATATCTATGAAACTCTACGTTGGTACAAGCGGCTACAGTTACAATGAATGGAAGGGGAATTTTTACCCTGAAGATATTAAATCCAAAGATATGCTGGGTTATTATGCAAAACATTTTTCTACGGTTGAGATTAACAATACATTTTACAGGATACCCAAGAAAGAAGTTTTTGAATCGTGGGAAGAACAGGTTCCTGCAAAGTTTAGATTTATATTAAAAGCTCCGCAACTGATTACGCATATTAAAAGATTGAAAGCAGACACAAAAGACACGGTCGAATACTTTGCAAAAGTTTCATCTGAGCTTGGGGAGAAAAGGGGAGTGGTGCTTTTCCAGCTTCCGCCGAACTTTAAGCTTAACCTTGAAAGACTTGAAGAGTTTATAAACATAGTTCCCAAAGAAATTAAAGCTGCTTTTGAATTCCGACACGAAGAATGGTTTGTTGATGACGTGTATAATCTTTTAAGGAAAAGAAATTTTGCTCTCTGCCTTTCCGATACAGATGAACCCGTCTCGCCTTCGGCGAGCCGAGGTAAACAGTTAATTAACACTGCTGACTGGAGCTACCTCCGCTTAAGAAGAACAAACTACACAAAGAAAAACCTCACCGACTGGCATAAAAAAATTGCCGAGATGAAATGGAATGAAGCTTATATTTTCTTTAAGCATGAAGATGAAGGCAAAGGACCTGAGTTTGCAAAGAAGTTTTGGGAGTTGGGGTAGAATTTAGATCAGCAAAGTATCTTCACATTCCTTTTATTATTTTATAAATTTGATGCCGACAAAAAAATCTCTTTACTATGAATGCACTCGAAGTAACTAACCTTACCAAGACTTTTGAAAAAGTAATTGCGGTTGATAATGCTTCTTTCAATGTACCCGAAGGTTCTGTGTTTGGACTGATTGGAAGAAACGGCGCGGGGAAAACTACAACCTTAAGAATGATGATGAATATTTATCAGCCCGATTCTGGAGAAATAGTTTTTAAGGGCGAGAAAGTAGGGCAGGATTTTAAGGACTCTGTAGGATATTTGCCCGAAGAGCGTGGTCTTTACAAAAAAATGAAAGTTATTGATACACTTATTTTCCTTTCTGAGTTGAAGGGGAAAAGTGGGAGAGAAATCACTATAAAAGCCGAAGATTACCTGGAGAGATTTGAACTTGCCGACAGGAAAAATTCTAAAGTTGAAGATCTTTCAAAAGGTAATCAGCAAAAAGTTCAGTTTATTTCAACCATTCTCCACGATCCGGAATTCCTGATTTTAGATGAGCCTTTTGCAGGGCTCGATCCGATAAATACAAATCTTCTCAAGCAAATAATCCTTGAAATGAAGGATGAAGGAAAAGTTATAATCTTTTCGACTCACTTAATGGATTTTGCGGAAAAGATGTGTGATAATATTGCTATGATTGACCAGGGCAAAATTATCCTGAATGGGAAACTCGATGAGATCAAAAAGAAATTTGCAAACAGGAATGTAAGCATAAACTACGAAGGAGATATTTCTTTTCTCAGGGGAAATCCTATTATCGAAAATATGGAAGACTTCGGGAACACGACCGGCATTAAAGTAAAAAAGTCGGAACAGGTGCAGGAACTTTTAAGATCGCTTGTCGAGCATAACGTTATCATTAAAAAATTCAATGCGGATGAAATATCCCTGCATGAAATATTTGTCTCCCTTGCGGGAAAGGAGGCAGCAAATGTTTAACAGGCGAACTATTACTATAGTCAAACGAGAGTTGAAAGCAAAGCTTTTCAGTAAAACTTTTATAATAATGACATTGCTTGTGCCTGTTTTTATATTCGGACTATTCGGGATACAGATATTTATTTATTCTGTTTCGGAAGAGGAAAATCCTAATCTTCTTATCGTATCTGAAACAGAAAATATTTCCCGGAGATTGAAAAATGAGTTTGATGAATATAGTGAAGTCAAATCGGGAAACTACAGGATTAGTTATGAAACTCTGGACACATCTGCATTTGCCGAGCGATTGAAAGGTCTCAAAGCCGATCTGCTTAGTGAAACTTTAACCGGGGTTGTTTATGTACCCGAAGCAGCTTTAGCAAATAAAAACGTAAAGTATTATTCACCAAATCCTTCAAACCAGGCTTTGTTCAACAAAATAAAACCGGGAATAAATAAAGCACTAATCAATATTTATTTTGAGGATAAGAAGCTTACGAGGGAGGAAGTTGACTATGCGCGTAACAATGTTGACATAACCGGCTACCGCATTACAAAAGATCAGAAAGTGGAGGAAGAAGGTGTAGGGAACCTGGTCGCGTTGTTTCTTTTTAGTTTTCTACTTTATATGGCTCTTATATTTTCCGGGCAGACCACAATGCACTCAGTAGTTGAAGAAAAAAGCAGCAGGATAGTTGAAGTTCTCCTTTCGTCTGTATCAAGCACGGAACTGATGGCAGGGAAAATAATAGGAGTTGTAATAACAGAAGTCGTGCAAATGATTATCTGGCTCCTGCCAGTCATATTGCTAATTACAACTTCCTGGTTTGTGCTGCCCGCAGATATTATTTTTAAGCTGGACCTGAACTTTATTTTATATTTTCTTTTCAACTATACTATAGCTCTTTTTACATTTGTAGGATTGTTCGCAACTGTCGGTGCAATATTCGATAATCCACAGGATGCACAGTCCGGTGTATGGCCATTAATGATTTTGGTGATATTCCCGTTTTTAATTGCCATAAGTTTGCAGTCTAACCCCCAGAGCAGCGTTGCAAAAATAACTTCACTTCTCCCGTTTACATCTTTGTTGGTTATGCCGGCAAGATTAACACTTGTGCAGGTTCCTACGCTGGAGGTGATTGCATCTGTAGTTATTAATTTAGCGGTCCTATTTGCAATCTTTCCTCTTGCAGGTAAAATTTATAGAGTCGGTATAATGGTGACCGGTAAAAAGCCCAAATGGTCCGAAGTGAGGAGATGGCTGAAGATAAAATCATGATTACCCCTATATGATTATTTAATTTATTAGTTTAAATTATAACAGAGAAAAATTTTCCACCTGGGGAACATTTATACATATTTTATTGGCAGGTGCTGAGATAGGATTTAATCGTTTTCAAAGTTGTTTCAAAAAAGTATCTGTTGAAAAGTGCATTATTATTTAGGTGTTTGAAGAATATAAAGTTAAAATATTAATTCAGATGCAGATTCCAAGACACCTGCTTTTTAGTGGTACAAGAATTGCCGATAGTGGTTATTCGCGTTCGTCTTTTTCATTACCGATATAGCATAATATAGCATCGTTCACCCGTAAAGAATTTTTTATAAATAGGTTCGTCAACAAAAACAAAAAAGGAGATGCATCATGTGCAAGAGATTACTTTTTGTAATTCTTTTTTTCTTTTCTTTTTTCTCAACCCAGGTAATATCCCAGGAAAAAATTCAGAAAAAGGAACCTCCACTGGCATTAAATCCAAAGGTTGCTGAAAATGATTTGAAACTGCCTCACGAATTAGGGGACAATTCAGTAACTCAGAATCCTGGCGAAGCAGCGGATTACTATAGAACCATTGAGGAACTTGATGAGATGTGGGACGGCGCTGTTTGGGTTAAGGATTACAGGTATACTTATGAATATGATGAAGAAGGAAATACTACGGGATACCTGGGAGTTGAATGGGATGGTTCCGATTGGGTAAACGACTATAAGGTAGTCTATACCTATGATAACGGTAATATAATTGCTTATTCATATTACCTGTGGAATGGATCTGAATGGCTAAATTATTACAGGTATTCTTATCAGTACGATAGTTTTGGTTATTATACTTTATATACGTATCAAGAAGGCGATAGCCTTACCTGGGTTAATTATTATCGGTATCTTTATTATCGTAATGATGTTGATCATGAAACAGATAGTGTTGTAATACAACTCTGGAGTGTATCCGCCTGGGAGAATTACAGTAAAACTCTATATACCTATGATTCGGAAGGAAGAACATCTGTCTCAACAGGATATACTTATAGCGGTTCTGCCTGGGAGTATAGCAGCAGGACAACATATACCTATGATGAATCCACATCTTCTTACAATTACACGGGAGAATATTGGGACGGCACTGACTGGGTAAATTATTACCGGTACTCTTATAATTATGACAGCAATAACAAATATTTGGGTTATACCTACCAGACGTGGGATGGTGCTGCCTGGATTAATGTTAGCAGAATTGTTTACACTTATAATGAAGAAGGTAAAACGATAGAATATCTGAATCAGGATTGGGATGGTGCCGTTTGGGTTAATGATTACAGGTATACTTATGAATATGATTCGAATGGTAATAATACAGTTTCTAAGTACGAAGATTATGTTATGGATAGCTGGGTAGATGTTTATCGATATTTAGATGAATATGACGAAAATGGTTTGAATACAAGAGAGACTTATCAAACCTGGGATGGAACTTTATGGAATAATAGTTACAGATACACCTTTACTTACGAATTGGTAACAGGAGTTGAAGACGAGATAACAGTTAACCAATATCGTCTCTATAATAACTATCCAAACCCGTTTAACCCATCAACCAAAATAGAATTTTCTGTTCCTCAAAAAAGCACGGTTACATTAAAGATATATAATATCCTTGGTAAAGAAGTAGCCACATTAATTAATGGAGAAATAGAAAGCGGACTACATTCGGTTAATTTCAGTGCAATTAATTTATCCAGTGGTGTTTACTTCTATAAAATAGAAGCAAGATCTCTTGATGGAGCCGGTTTGTTTTCAGAAACAAAAAAGATGATGTTATTGAAGTAAATAATTCATCTGAAAATTTTGTTTGCATAAGAGGAAAGGCTTCTGTCTTTCCTCTTTTTTTTGTTTAGTAACAAAAGTAAAATATCTCAATCAAATTGCAGAGCAACCGGATGGGCGGTGTATCTTATCAGTATTTTTAAAAAGTAAAATTGATACTTTTTTTAATTGAAAAATGGAATTTACATAGAAGAAGCCAACTGTAATTTTCTCTTTAATGAACGGTAGTTTTCCACAGTCTTTCCAACCTTAACTAAGTTTTACAATTATTAATCCTAAGTATTCTTTCATAATAGAAGGGTTTTGCAATAAATCTTATGATTATGCCCAGCCTCTAAATGGCACCAAAATTGTGTCTTTCGAGTGCCCCTTTATAAGGGAAAACTCATTTTGTAGAATATAAGAGGTGTTCTTATGGTAATTCTATTAAGTAAAAAAATCAAGAGTTAAAATGGACGATAAAGAAAAAAACTCGCCAGAACTTCTGAAAGAACTAACCCAATTACGTCAGCGTGTTAAAGAATTGGAAAACACCGAAGCCAGCCTGCGGGAAGATGCGGAAAAATTTCACCTCATATTTGAAAATGCATTTGACGGTATTAGTATATTCGAGGAAAACTATGAGCCCGGTAAACGCAGACTTATAGAATGTAATGAACGTTATGCCGAATTATCCGGAAGAAGCCGGGAAGAGTTGTTAAAGATTGGGGATATAGAAGGAGCGGGGTTAACAGAGAATCTTACCAATAAAAATGATGTGTATATTAATAAAGGAATTAAATTCCGTGGGTCTTTTACATGGAAGCGCCCCGATAAACGTGAAAATATCGTCGAATACGCTGCCGTACCTATAAAAGTAAATGGGAAGACTTTAACAATTGGAATTGATCGGGAGGTTACCGAGAAAGTAGGTATAAACGAGGCTTTGCAGCATGAAAAAATTGTTTTAAGGACATTGATAGACAATTTGCCGGATGGAATTTACGTCAAGGACTTAGAAGGCTGTAAGGTTTTAGCTAATGTTGCAGATTTACGAAATATGGGGAAACAATCCGAAGCAGAAGTTTTGGGTAAAAATGATTTTGAGATCTTCCCGGAGGAAATAGCAAGGAAATTCATCGAAGATGACCAACAAGTTATTAAAACAGGTAAACCCGTATTAAACAGGGAAGAATATTTTATAGATTCTAACGGAGAGAAAAAGTGGCTTCTAACTACAAAACTTCCACTCAGAGATGAAAACGGCGACATTACAGGTCTCTTAGGTATTGGGCGGGATATTACCGAGATGGTTCAGACCCACGAAGTTCTTCAAAAGGAAAAAAATCTCCTTCGGACGTTAATAGACAACTTACCCGATTTAATATTTTTCAAAGATACCAAGGGTCACTACATGCTTAACAATAGTGCCCATTTAAAGTATCTTGGAGCAAAGAGCCAGGAAGAGGTTTTAGGCAAAACCACATTCGACTTTAATCCTATTGAAATTGCCGAACAATATTTCCAGGAAGAAATGAAAATCATCCAGAATGGAAATCCTTTAGTTGAAAAGGAAGAAATGATTCTTTATCCGGAATTAGGAGAGAGACTCTGCCATTTAACTAATAAGATTCCGATAAAAGACAATGAGGGGGAAATAATAGGTATTGTAGGGGTAAGCCATAATATTACAAACAGGAAAAAAGCTGATGAGGCTATTAAAAAAGCTTATGAAGAACTTGAAAAAACAAATACAGATCTAAAAAAGGCAAACAAAGTAAAAGGTCAATTCCTTGCAAATATGAGCCATGAAATCCGTACACCGCTCAATGCTATAATTGGGATGACAGGCTTGCTGATGGATACTCAATTGAATTCGGAACAGAGGGATTTTGCAGAAACAATATACAACAGCGGCGATATTCTGCTGGCTCTTATAAATGATATTCTTGATTTTTCAAAGATAGAAGCACAAAAAATAGAACTTGAGAAACAACCATTTGATGTAAGACACTGTGTTGAAGAAGCTTTGGATTTAATTGCTTCTAAAGCTGCCGATAAAGACATAGAGTTGGTTTACTCGATCGATGACGGATTGCTTACTAATGTTGTTGGAGATGTTACCCGTGTCCGTCAAATTCTGGTTAATCTTCTTAGCAATTCTATTAAGTTTACAGAAAAAGGGGAAGTTGAAGTTTCGGTATCGGGACAATTACGTGACCATTATATTTATCAGCTTCATTTCTCTGTCAGAGATACTGGAATAGGAATACCCGTTGACCGCCAGGATAAAGTTTTCCAATCATTTACACAGGTAGATGCTTCCACCACTCGCAAGTTTGGTGGTACGGGGCTTGGTCTTACTATTAGTAAAAAATTAAGTGAGTTGATGGGGGGGGCAATGTGGGTAGAAAGTGCCGGCATACCCGGAGAAGGTACAACGTTCCATTTTTCAATACTTACCGAGTTGTCTGTTGAAAAACGGTCAGAGAGTGACATGTCGGCTCTTATAGGAAAGAAAGTTCTGATTGTAGATGATAATCAAACCAATAGAAATATTCTTGACCGGCAAACCGAATCATTCCAAATGACTCCTACGGTTGCTGCATCAGGTAATGAAGCACTCAATATTCTTCGACCTGGCAATTCTAGATTATCATATGCCCCAAATGGACGGGGTGACACTTGCAGAGGAAATTCGAAAATTGACTTCCGGAAAGAAATTACCATTGATTCTTCTTTCTTCTTATGGCTACCGTGAAAAGAAAATCGGATTTTCCCACTTCGCGGCAACTCTGACAAAACCCATTAAATTAGCACATTTGTATAATGCCCTTGTAACAGTTCTCAGTAAGACCACTACGACCGCAGTTAAAGAACATGCAACCCCTGTCCACTTTGATAGTGAAATAGGACATCAATATCCATTGCGTATACTTCTTGCAGAGGATAACAAAATAAATCAGAAGGTAGCTCTCCGTTTTCTTGAAAAGATCGGATACCGCGCCGATGTTGCGTTCAACGGTATTGAAGCGCTGGAAGCGTTAAAGCGTCAATCTTATGATGTTGTTTTAATGGATGTACAAATGCCTGAAATGGACGGGGAGCAATGTACTCTTGAAATCCGGAAACATTTGCAGGCAGGAAAACAGCCCCGGATAATAGCCGTTACTGCCAACGCTCTAAGTACAGATAGGGATAGATATCTATCGATAGGAATGGATGATTATATTGTTAAACCGTTTAAACTGGAAGAACTGGTTAGAGCTTTAGTTGAAAGCCATATTCAAAGAAAACAATCTGAAGAAAAACACTCCATCAAAGAAAAAGTGTAAGCTGCAATTTCCTTTCTTAGACGTAGGAACCACACTAATTTGGTTTATTCAAATTTCAAATTGAGTTTATTATTTTATCGTTTCTTTTATCCAGCCGGTTATCATTTCCAGAACAACGGGCGACATTGTCTCTTCAATTTTTGAATATTCCATTGGCGAACCGGTTTTTGCTTGCTGGAATAAATGGTTCAAACCCGGAAGCTCAACAACCTTGTAATTTTTATTTCCGCTTTCCTTTAATGCCTTTTCAATTAGTGCGAGATTTTCCCCGGGTGGAACCTGCAAATCTTTTTCGCCGTTAATTGCAAGAACCGGAACCCGGACTTTTGTTAAAGTTGGATATGGATCATATTCAAGGAAGAACCTGAACCAGGGGCTTAACAAAACATTTACCTGTTGGTTAAAGAATGCATCACGATCCCCTATTTCTTTTTTCTCTTCTTCCGATAGTTCCATATAATTTTTATCAAACTCTTCCTTCAGCTTTTCTTTAGCAGCAGAAGTATCTTTCTCATTAACAAGTATTTCATACATTTTTGAGATTACGTTAACATCCCTTTCAATTTTCTCTTCACCATAATCGTTTGCACGTAATATTAGAGCAGTCTGCAATTTTAGGATTTCTTTTCCCGTCATCCCCGGTCCTGCCATCAGGACGATAAAATTTACATCTGGAGACTCAACTGCTGCAAAAGGTGCGATAAGTCCTCCTTCACTGTGTCCTATTAATCCGATTTTATCTTTATTAACCTCTTTGCGTAATTTTAAGTATTGAATTCCCGCCATAACATCTGAAGCAAAATCTTTGGTTGTAGCAGATAAAAAATCACCGGTCGATTCTCCAATGCCACGGTCATCAAATCTTAAAACGGCAATTCCATTTTTGGTTAAATAGTCTGCAAGCACGAGAAACGGTTTATGACCTAATAATTCTTCATTCCTGTTTTGCGGACCCGAACCGGATATGAGAATTACTGCCGGGAATGAATCGCCTTCTTTGGGATATGTAAAGGTTCCTGCTAAAGTCAGGCTTGCTTCCTTATTAGGATAAGAGACTTCCTCCTCATTATATGGATAAGGAGGTTTGGGTTCCTGTGGTCTTTTAGGAACCTCAACTGTTTCCGTTCTTTTAAGATTAAGAGGAAGTGATCCACCTTGCGTCCATGTTCCCACAATACTGTCTTGTTCAAACTTTCCATCATAAAAACCGTTGGCTGATTGAACAACGAACCTGATATTGGGATTGTCAAAAATAGTTGAATCAACCGGGATGCCATAGGCGTTCTGATCAGGACTATCCAGAGTAGTTTTTAAAGAACCATCTTCATTTTCAGAAACATTGAATACGATTCTTAGCTCTAAAGAGGGAAGCTCTAAAGTTCCGAGCCATTTGCCTTTAATTTTTTCCTGGTCTTGTGATAGCGACAATTGAAAAGGAAGAACTAATAGCATTAAAACAAATATTTTATTTTTTAAATTTTTCATAGTTGGATACCTTAATATGTGTTTACTCCCTGGATTACAAATTTTCTTCTTCATCTAATTCGGACAAGAGACCGAGCACATCAAGATGATTCGTAGTCATTTGCAGATGACCCTCAGAATCAATTGGCCATTCTTCAAGAGCCCGGTCGGTATAAAGTTCAACGCCATTTCCGTCAGGGTCTTTCAGATAAATTGCTTCTGAAACTCCATGATCGGAAGCACCTTCGATAGGATAATTTTTTTCATAAAGTCTTTTTAAAACACGTGCAAGCTCTTTCCTGCCCGGATAAAGAATAGCAAAATGATATAAGCCCGTATGACCTTGAGGAGGAGGAGCTGCTCCTTTCCCGTTCCATGTATTTAAACCGATATGATGATGATAACCTCCCGCAGAAAGAAAAACAGCAGAATCACTGTAATAAGCAGTTATTTCAAAGCCAAGGAGGTCTCTGTAAAAAGCCAGGGATTTCTGCAGATCCGAGACAGTTAAATGTATGTGCCCGATTTTTACATCAGGATGAACTTTAAATTCCAATTTTTTCCATTTTTTTTGATTGCCAAATTTAAAGGATGAATTGAGTCATATGCAAATTAAAATATTTGAAGAAGCAAATAGCTCTATTTAAGAGGGAAGTAAAGTGTAATCTTGCCGGAGGGCAATCATTCCTAATTTAACTTCCTGAGGTTTTCGAAAAATGACTGTAGTTTTTCTTCATCAAGATTTCCATTTGTTCTTACCCCACTGCAAACATCAACTCCAAATGGTTTTACTTTTTTAACAGCATCAATTACATTTCCTGGTTTCAAACCCCCCGCAAGAAAAACCGGTATGTTTACATTTTCAACTATTCGTTTGCTTATTTCCCAATTATGAATTCTCCCCGTTCCCCCAAGCTCTTTTATTTTTAGTGATTGGTTCCCGGAATCCAGAAGTATAGCGTTTACAAAAGGCGAAACATCTAGTGCTTCCCTGATTGATTCTTCTCCCTGAACATGAATAACCTGTACAATTGAAATTCCGGGTAAAGCTCTTTTAAGATCGGTGTGTGAACCATAAAGTAATTTATCAACTATTTGTATTGTGTTTACTTTTGTTCTTTTCTGTTGTTCAATTATAGAGTTGACATCCTGTTTGCTTGTTAAAAGAAAAGATGAAATACCTGGAGGAATAATTGCGGCAATTTCTTCAATCAATTTTTCAGGAATTGGTCCGGGTCCGCCCGGCATTTCTGAAACTAAACCAACTGCCGAAGCTCCATATTTAATGGCTAACATTGCTTCTTCAACGCTGGAAACACAGCAAATTTTTACTCTGGGGATAGGTATATTGGACATTATTTTTTCTAAATAATATTACGCCCGTTTATAATAAATTAATTGAAGTTTGAATATAAAATAACTATTTAGTTGTCATTGAAAAATAACAAGGAGTAAAATTGTGAAAGTATTATTGCAATTTCTGATTATTTCTTCTCTTATTTTTACAGGTATGATTACCTTTGCTAAACGAGGAAGCAATACAGATGAAAAGAAAATCCTTCCATATCCAATTAACCAGACCAAACTGGATAACTGGCTGAATGTTGTAACCGTATCTTTTGATAGTCCCGGTCTTGCAGCATTTTACATTGTTGTAAGAGTTGGTTCAAGGAATGAAGTTGAAAAGGGTGTTACCGGCTTTGCGCATTTCTTTGAGCACATGATGTTCAGGGGAACTGACAAATACCCGCGTGAAGAGTATAACAAAGTTCTTAAATCGGTTGGAGCCGGAGCTAATGCAAATACATCTAATGACCGGACAGTTTATCATATGACGGGAAATGCTGAAGAACTTGAAAAGATGTTTGCTCTGGAATCAGACAGGTTCAAAAATCTGAACTATTCCGAACATGATTTTAAGGTTGAAGCAGGCGCAGTTAAAGGTGAATACACAAAAAATTATGCGAGTCCATATTCCCAGATATATGAAGCGCTCTTAAATACGGCTTTTGAAAAACATACTTATAAGCATACCACAATGGGTTTCTTTGAAGATATAGTTGATATGCCAAACCAGTTTGAGTATTCAAAAGAATTTTTTAATCGTTATTACCGTCCCGAGTATTCAACAGTGATTGTAGTTGGAGATGTAACTCCTGAAAAAGTAAATAAACTTGCGGAAAAATATTTCGGAGACTGGAAACATGGAGATTATGTAAGCGAAGTGCCTGCGGAACCTCTTCAAACCGAGACTAAAAAAGTTCATCTTCAGAACGGGAATATTCCGCCTTACCTCAGTTTAAATTTTAAAGGAACTGCTTTCAACGATGCTCAAATTGATATGCCTGCAATTGATATCTTGAACACAATACTTTTCTCGGAGAGCTCTGAGCTGTTTAAAAAGCTTGTTATAGATGAACAAAAAGCCCGTTTCATCGGGGGAGGGGCATTTGATTCGCGTGATCCAAACCTGATTTCAATCCAGGCATCTCTTTATAAGAAAGAAGATATGCAGTATATAAAGGATGAAATAATGAAAGCAGTTGAAAACGTTAAAACCAGGGGAGTTGATGAAAATCTTTTATCTGAAACCAAATCCCATCTTAAATATAGTTTTGCAATGGGGATTGATAATCCTTCCACAATTGCAAACTCTCTTTCACATTATATCGCTTTAACCGGTGACCCGGAATCAATTAACAAATTGTATGATCTTTATGATAAGATTACTGTTGATGATATTATGAAGGTTGTAAAGAAATATTATGTTTCTACCGGTTTA
>Ga0208373_1004540_pt1 | contig 12394 bp, 15 predicted proteins | sample RifOxyC2_FD_184036 | JGI IMG/M metagenome (GOLD analysis project Ga0208373, IMG submission 184036) | Soil microbial communities from Rifle, Colorado - Rifle Oxygen_injection C2 (SPAdes) | ecosystem: Environmental > Terrestrial > Deep subsurface > Rock core/Sediment | place: Rifle, Colorado...
TCAGATGGCAGGTGACGTTTTCGAGCGAGCCGGGGGAGAGTTTGGCGGCGCATCCTGAGGCACGGACAAACTTTGTGAGTTTAGCGCTGTTGTTCATCTTGTATCCCTCTGAGAATGTCGAGCGTTTTGGACGGGCTATCGTTGTGAATAATCATGTCGGGCTTGATCGTCACTTTGTAGACTTTATCGTAATATTGGGTCAATAATATCTCGGAAACTCTAGGTAAATCACCGTTCTCAAATGCGGCGATAGAAGAAGCTTTGTCCTCACGGCTGATGTAAGGGGATATCCGCTCCATCCGCTCCATGAAAAAGGTCTCATCCATCGAATCGTACATCCGCATGATTCGCTCCACCCTCTGTTCTATGGGTGCGGTGATCTCAATGCGGAACCCTGACTCCATCTGTTTGTACAAAGAAGAGGGGAGCATGATTTTACCGATCCGTTTGCTCTCGGCTTCGACAAATGCACTTTTTGCAGGTTGTAATGCGAGGAGGGCATGGGTGAGCCGATTTTGGAACTCTTTTTGGCTCGGCTGTGCGCCGTTGACATCGCCGAATACCGAACCGTAGTGGTTCGCCATTTTTTCCAAATCGATCACATTATTCAGCTCGTTTAGCAGGTCGCTTTTCCCGCATCCCGTATTTCCACCTAGGGTTATAAAATGCTGTGACGGGAGATTGTCCAGATATCCGGTCACAAAGGTTCGGTACGATTTGTATCCTCCGATCACACGATCGATCCGATAGCCTATGTTCGAGAGGATTGTTCCCAGCGAAGAGGAGCGCATACCGCCGCGTGCGCAATAGATCGCGATTCTGGAGTTTGGGGTAAATGTCGGATAGATGTCGTGAATGTGACGGGCGGCATTGAGACAGACGTATGAAGCTCCCTTAACCCGTGCTTCAAAAGGGGATATTTGTTTGTATATCGTCCCGATTTCGTGATGCTCTTCGTCGTCCAGCGCGTAAAAATTTTGCGCAGAGGGGACGTGGGATTCACCGTACTCGTGCGGACTGCGCGCATCGATGATGAGGTCATAGACGTTTTGGGATTCTAAAAAGGTTTCAATCGGTATGGTTTGTATCATTTCGAATTTTACCATTTATCCGCTAATAGCTCCATTATAAGCCCCTTTATGCCATAATCCCACACATATAAGGGAGTTCTCATGGCGGCAGGTTCGACGATTTACAAAGCACAACTCAGTATTGCCGACATGGATCGCAACTACTACGAGACCCATGAGATCACGATAGCCCAGCACCCCTCGGAGACGGTTGAGCGTCTGATGATCCGTCTCGCAGCTTTCGCCCTCAACGCCTCTGATCGACTCGTCATTACCAAAGGGATCGGGGGAGATGATGAACCTGAATTGTGGGAGAAAGATTACAGCGGCGATATCGTGCTGTGGATCGATTTGGGACAGATGGACGAAAAACGGCTACGCAAAGCGTGTGGGCGATCGGAAAATGTCATCGTCTATACCTACAACCTCAAAAGTGCTACTGCATGGTGGAGACAATACGGCGCGACGTTTGAGCGGTTTAAAAATCTCCGTGTGATCCATTTGCACTTTGAGGAGATAGAAAAATTGTGTGAGCGCTCTATGCGTCTGCAATGCAACATCAGTGACGGAGAGCTCAGTTTCCACAGTGAACGGGGCGATGTGACGATAACGCAGGAGAGATGGCAATAAAGGTTCCTTTATTTTTAAATCCGCTTCCATTAGCTATACTTACTTACACAGATTGACATCAAGAATGGATCAAACAATGAAACGAAAAATCGGAAAATTTAAAAGCTCTATTGCGACGCTCGAACTTCAAGACCGTGTATTGCGTGAAAACACCCTCATTTTGGCGGAGCCGGGTTCAGGTAAAACACACCTCGCAAACAAAATCCGCGAATTTGTTATCGATAGCGGCATCCCGACACTCTATCTCGATTTTTCCGATCCGACCCCTGATCAGGTAGAGGAAAAATTCAAAACCAGCAGCGATTTTCACTATATCCGTTTTGATGAGAGCGATGCGTTCAACGCTGCTTTGGATGCTTCGATAGCTGCGCGTCAAAACATTTATATGGCGGTCAGCCCCTCGTTTTTTGCCAGCAAACGGGATATCAAAAGTAAGCTTTCCCAAATGATGCAAAAACGGGAACTTTTGGAAAATTACTACTACATTATGCAAGAAATAGCGAGTTTGGAAGGGTTTTATACCAAATTTGAAGATTTTATTTTCTATATTTTCGACCTCGTTAATCTTAAAAAATTCGGTCTCACCTTTTTGGCACAGCCTCATGAGATGTTTGAGAATCCTCGTATCAAGCTGTTGTTCTCGTTCCTCTTCGTGGGACGCTGTTCAAACGCTTATTACTATAACACGACAATGTTGCGCTCAATGGCACCGAATACCTTCTTGTACCAGCATCGTGTTGATAACCGTTCACTCCTTTTTAACAGTATTCAAAGTGACATCGTTTTTATCGATGAGTAAAACGATTAATTAAGTTTTATCGGCGTTGAAGATAGAGGCTAAAACCGCTATAATTTCACAATTTTTTAAGTAAATTCGAGGGAGAGCACCGTATGGGAAGAGCGTTTGAATATCGCAAAGCGGCAAAAATGAAGCGTTGGGGAAATATGTCGAGAGTATTTCCAAAACTCGGCAAAATTATCACAATGGCGGCAAAAGAGGGTGGGGAAGATCCCGATATGAACCCGAAACTCCGCAGTGCGATTTTGACGGCAAAAGCGCAAAATATGCCGAAAGACAATATCGATGCGGCGATCAAACGCGCCAGCGGTAAAGATGCTATTTCATTGGCAGAGATGAACATCGAGGGAAAAGCACCGCACGGAGCACTCATTTTTGTAGAGTGTGCTACCGACAACAATGCCCGAACCATTTCGAATGTACGTACCATTTTCGGTCGTGCCAAAGGGGAAACTCTTAATAATGGTTCCCTTGAATTTATGTTCAGCCGTAAAGCGGTATTTCGATTTCCAAAACCGGCTATGGATTTGGAAGAGCTTGAGTTCGCACTCATTGATGCCGGATTGGAAAGCATCGAAGAAGAAGAGGGTGAAGTGAGTGTTTACGGTGAATATACAGCATTCGGAGCACTTTCAGCCGAATTAGAAAAAATGGGGATTACCCCTGATAGTGCGGCGTTAGAGCGTATCGCGAACTCTCCGGTAGAGTTTAGCGATGAACAGATGGCGGATATCGAAAAACTGATTGATAAACTCGAAGAGGACGACGACGTCCAAGCCGTTTATACTAATATCGGTTAATTTTCTCCCTTTAGGGAGACCTCATTTTCTCTTTTTTCTTCGGATTTCGAATAGTGAATCTTTGCATCCAACAGAAGTGTTTTTGCAAAATGGGCTTTTGTTCCTGAGGGAAAATGAGGATCTTTGAGTAAAACAGACATTTTGTTACTGCCGTTTCTTTGTATCATACGACGCAATGTCCCCTCTCCCATGGCATAGGCAAAATCAGCTAAGTACCAGCTCCCAAACTCCCTTTTGAGGTATTTTATATAACGAATCGCCGCATCGGTGGAGCGATCGATTTCTAGCCGTTCATCATTCCCTTTTTTGACACTAAGACCGAAATTGCGGGCACTTTGTCTTGTGAATTGCCATAATCCTGCTGTTCCATACCCATGGGACGAGGGGTTGAATTTGGATTCTGCATAGGGGATGAGTGCGAAAAACGGAGGGATTCCCGCATCTGCAAATTTTGATTTAACACGCGCTAACTCTTCTGTTGTTACTAGATAGCGTTTATACAGTGGAGAAATCGTCCCCCGATAGCGATCGAGTGTGTTATCCAATACCGTGGTATCGAGGAGGGACTCTTCACTTTGAAGAGATTGGAGTGAGAGGTTGATCGCTTCCACTTCGCTGCGTGCAAAAAGGGAGAAACAAAAGAGGAGAATGGTTAGGTATATTCTCATCGATTACTCGATATAACCGTCTTGTTTCATGTGAGCTTCTTCGATGTACTCACGATAGATCAATCCGCTTACAACGACAGCGATTAGAACCAAAGCAAGTGTAACTGAGAGTTTCCAATAGGTAGTCACTTCAAATACGCTTCCCCACAGCTGGACGATACTGAGTAACACCCATACTACGAATATTCCCAGAGCGGCAGCGGCACTTTTTTTCATATTCCTCTCTCTTTCGTCATAATGACAATGTAGGCTTCCCGTTTCCAAAACAGTAACATACGGCGGATATCTTTTTCCATGGTTACCACTTCCCAGCCATCACGCGCATTGAAATTTAAAAATTCGCTAAATTTCACAGGGTTTACTTTTGATGATCCTAGAATGAGCGATCCGAGCATCCCCTCTTGGTAAATAACCACTTTGTACTCTTTCGCCATTACATTCCTTCACTAGTGTTGAGTGAGTGTATCCTATCGAAATAGGTTTAACGGGTCAATAATGCTTTTAAATCGTTCAGTGAATCGATTCGATAGGTTGCCGCGCTAAAATCATGGCTTGCTGTAAAATCATTTTTGATAATGGCACATTCGATTCCTGCATGAACAGCAGAGGTAAGTCCTCGTTGGGAGTCTTCAACTACGATTGTGTCATTAGGATGGGCACTCAAGAGTTCAAGCCCTTTAAGATAAGGATCAGGATGGGGCTTAGCTCGGGAGTAGTCTTCTTCGCAGAGGACAAACTCCATATATCGGGTGAGTTTTTTCTCATGATGGATTAGCTCGAAATCGACCCGTCTAGAGGTAGTGACGATCCCCATGCGGTAATGCTCTGAGAGTTCACGGATCACCTCTTCTACCCCCTCTATGTAGATATTTTCGGTACGAAGGTAATGTTGATAATAGCGGCTTCGCCGTTCACGTGCACGGTTCACCTCTTCTAAACTCACTCCGCGCTGCATGGCGAGTTCCCACCAGTTTCCGCCGTGTTTCATCAGCTCCAGATAATACTCCAGCTCCAGCGTCACCCCCAGTTCTTTCATCGCTTTTTCGTTGGCATGAAAATACCACAGTTCGGTTTCGACGAGTACCCCGTCATTGTCAAAGAGGATAAAATTTTTCATAGCCCGATTTTTGTTGCCGTGATGAAGAGGTAATCTTTCCCTGTGAGGGTTGCTCTAAACTTCTTTTGCTGAAGATATTTTTTACAGTAGTAAATGTCTTTTACCAAAATGGACATCTCAGAGTAGGGGTAATTGGGCGCTTTAGCTCCGTAAATCATCTCTCCGCTCATCCATCGGCAGTTTGGGAAACCGAGAATCAGCGCTCCGGAGGGGGTGAGATACTCTTGTACCAGCGAAGCAAAGAGGGGTTTAAACTCTAAGCCGCTGCTTTGGAGCGTACCGATGGTGATGATAAGGTCAAAGCGTCCGAGATTCAGTGATGCGAGATCGTTGATATCGTGGGCATAAAAGAGAGCGTTCCCTTCATTAAATCGCTCCTGAGCAACTGAAAGTGCACTCTTAGAATGGTCGATCCCGACAAGGGAGAGATTCATGTACTCTTCATGTGAGAGAATGTTACGGATAAGATCAAACTCATCTCCCGTATTGATCCCTAAGTTCAGAATCCGTTTTCGCTCCCCGACATGGACACTTCGCAAGGCACGCAGATAGGGGGAGAGAAAAGCGGGCTCTTCATTTTTATGGATCGCCGCGAAACGGGATTCGGTGCCGTATTTCTCCTCCGCAGCTTCGCAGCGGTGGAACGAGTCGCTGAGGTCAAGTTTCTCATAGGTAATTTGCACCGTATGCTCCGAGAGACTTTTCGGGGTCAGCATTCGGCAAAAGAGCAGTTCGCCTAAATCGCTCCATGCTTTGTAGCTGCGATACAGATATTCGGTTCCACTTTGCATTATGGTTTCACCCGCGTAGCGTCCGCGTCCGATATCGGGATTGAGCACTTCGAAAGTGATCGTGTTGGATTCTTTGAGGTTTTCGTCTCCCCATGTGAGGATTTCGCTAAGGGGTTCGGAGGTAAATTGTTTCATGCTATTCCATCATAAAAAGGTTATTGCTGCGATCACATGAATCGATAAACAGCCCTTTTAGCTCTCGATCAAATGTCATCACATAGACATCGGCATTTTTGAGGTGCAGTTGTTTGAAATGATCCAACAGCACACCGTCCGCTACATTTTTACCGTGGTCGCATTTGGTAAAGTTGAACGATTTGAGGGTTTTGCCGTAGTCGTAGAGGTTGGCCTCCCATTCGTCTTTAAAGAGATAGAGAGAATCGGGATTGGCGGCGATGTAGATATGGTGATCGGGGATGGCGTATTTATCGATCAGATCGTTAAAAATAGGGCCGATATTGGAAAAGTTCTCAATATCCCAGAACAGGTAGGTGTCGGAGGTAGAACTTTTCTCTTTTTTATTGACGAGGGTAAGGCGCTTGGCAATATTGAAATGGTTGTGGGCTATATCGTTGATGAGTTCAATACTGTTTTTGAGTTTGATGGCATCTGCGGTATTAAATTGGAGTAGTTTCCCCAGTTCGATATAGAGTTCCAGATCTTCCAGCTCCTGACGTGATCCCCCTTTTTGATAATAGCCTAACGCTTTGAGTTTAGAAGGTGAAAAGAGGAGGGAAATTTTGATCGGTCGTCTGGAAGCAAATGTTTTCGTGATGATATCATACACCCTAAGCGCCGCTTTGGTCTGGGGCATCTCTATCGAGCCGTATTCATGGCCGTTTATACTGATTTTTTGCATCCGTAACCTTTTATCCCTAATGGTTGCCATTTTACCGATTGGAGCTTAGAGTCTACTTCTATAAATTTTTTAGAGAACGATTTTTGCTTGTCAAAAGTATTACCTACGCAACAGGAGAATAGAATGAATGTAGCCTCTGTTTCCAGTTTATCCATGAATACAACGTCTGCTTCCTCGAAAGATGAAAGTATCGATCAAGATTATATGGCGCTTATCACACAGTTTTACCAAGCCGAAGCGTACAAAAGCCGTGATGAAATGAATGCCGAAGACGGTGAGTTAACGAAATTTAAAGATGACCTCGTAACGAAAGGAGCAGCCGTTTTTCTCAAAGAGTTGAATGAAGAGAAAATCGAAGCACTCGTCGAAGAGTACCGTCAAAAACTCCTCAAAGAAAAGGCGGAAAATCCCGACAAACCGATGGATATCAACCAGATGGTGAGCGATTTTAAAAAACAGCTTCTTGAAGAGCTGATGGAAGCGCAAAAAACGCAGGAGGAAAACAAACCGACTCAGAGTACCTCATTGATGAGCAGCGATATTCTCAAAAATATTCAAGCTGCACGCAATGATGAGAAAACAACAGGATTGGCAGAGATCGGATTTTTGGAACAGATGCTAAACACTTCTAACACGCACGCGCAGAAAAACGGAGAAAGAGTCTAAAGGCGTTTTCGCACTCAGGCAATTTTACTCGGAAGCATACTGACGTGCGAGACCCAATGATCTCTGTTTTTAGGCATTAGATGAACCTGAGTAAGATCGGGAACAATATTTTTACGCTGTGCTTTTTTGAGTAAGTTACGCAGTTCCGTATCGATGCCGAATAGGTCACAATAGGCGAATACTCCTGTGCTAAAAGCGTCTGAATCTGTTTTGAGGAGTCTTTTTAACTGGACATGATAGGCTGTTCGTAAAATATCTCCCAACCGTCCTTGCCGCTGCGGAAGGCTGATAAGTCCGGAAAACTCTTTTTTGATGTAGGTGATATTCCCTTTGATCGCATAGTGTTCTGCTTGGGAGAGTTTTTCATTCCATCTCGTGTTAAGCTCTTCACCCCATGGAAGCAATAAAAGTTCATGATGGGAATCGATGAGCCGATAGGCTGAACGCCAATGATCATTAGTTAGGGCATGATCTAAATTTTTTGCCAAGGTAAAAAGTTTTTTGAGCTGAGCATATTCGGTTTCGTATTGAACCACCTCTTTTAATTCGTTCAAAAGCAATTCAGCCCTCTCTAGTGAACGCTCATGCAAAGCTTTGGCGACAGCACTGACAATCTCTCCTGTCTCATTGATAAGGTTAAGATACGAGGGGAACTTTCGGAGCAGAGGAAAACTCTGAGTAAGATTTTTGAGCTGAAAGTAATTTTTCGATTGAATCGCTTTGGAATAGCTTATGAGGGCAGAAGAATTTTGTAGGAGCAAGAGGATAAAAGGGCGTTTGGAACTGACGGTAGTAAAGAGATGAAGCTCTTCTTGAATCTCTTTCATTTTATTGAGGAACATCAGTCTTTGAGCTTTTGAAAATTTCTCTGCCCAAAGTTTTTCCACCTGATGGTAAAGGGTCGTCTCTTGTAAAAGGGGATACTGCTCTGCATGACCATAGAAAGCCGATAATTTTTTTTGCTGGAAAAGAAGGGTGAACCGATCCATAAAAGAGTATGCTTTAAATACTTCTCCGATCTCTTTTGTCTTTGCGGCTTTAAAAGGCTCCAAAACACGTTTTGCCTCGTCGATCATTTTTTTATTTAAATACTCTTTTGCTTTTTTCATGTGTTCGGCATAAATTCGCTCAAGCACTTGGTAGAGGTCACTGTGAATCAATAACGGTTCATTTGCGCAACAAAGATAGGCTGCTGCGTAGTTTTTTGCTTTAATCAACTCTTCAAGGTGATCAAACGGCTGTAGATCGAATTTCAAAAGTTCTTTGTTATGATTTCCGCCCAAGAGAGTATCATCGATCACGCATAACGAGGTGAGGGGTGCATTGAGTTCCAGATACCGTTCTTGAATGACTTTAAACGTATCGCCGTTGATGAGGGTGACATAGGGTAAATCAGAAGCGACGATGATAAAGGGTTCAGGTCCTATTCGGCGTAAATATCGGATGTTTTTATGGGATGTTCCTAGGCGCAGGTTGGGGAGTACCCCGTTTCGATCGATCTTAATCAGCGTCCCTTCTTGATTTCCAACAATCATCGAATGGTTATAAAACAGAAGTGCCGTATTTTTTATGTACCCCGGAGTATAACGTTTCATAACATTCTGAGTACGATAGTCCGTCACGACGATACTGCCGCCGTATCCCGATGTGGCTAACGTCAGCCCCTCAAACGTCAGTGCCGAGACGTAATTCGTTTTGGGTTTCGAATACATAGCACTGTATTCGGGGAAAGAGTGAAGTCTGGCAATCAGTGTACTGGAATCGCTTCGCCACATTAACACTCGTCCATGGTTGGTTCCGCAGACGCAATAAAGACCATCAGGTGAGAAAGAGATAATCGTGGGAGTTTGCTGGTCAAGATCAAACTGGATGAGTATTTTTTTCTCATTCAAGTCTATCAGGTTGAGAGAATGTGCCTTATCACTTCCAAAAAGGAGACGATTATGCTGAGGGTCAAATGCACAGAGGAGGGTGCCATTTTCAGGTATATTTGGACGAAATATTCGGGTTGATTCTCCGCTGGAGAGATCATAGACATAAATAGTATTGTCCTCTGACACAAGACCGACGTTCGGATATTTTAACGGCTGTATTAAAACAATCGGAGAATCAAACTGCGCTAAACACGTTTTTTGAGGCATCCCTGTGAGCCTTTTAGATTAATTAATATTATAGTATAACATATTTAGTGGTGAATATCAGGTTAATCCGAAATGCTTATTCGCCGCTTCCGAGTAAGCCACTATTGTCTCATCCGCGAGACCATTTTCAATGATTTTGAGGGTGTCGTTAACGAGGATTTTGCGTCCATTGGGAGTCTGCATCACGGCAAGCTTCTTTTGGGTAAAGATTGTATCGGGGTGCGTAGCGTTAAAATAGTTGGCAAGGCTAAACTCGATCCACTCCTGAGGGGCAAGGGTAAAGCCATATTGTAATGCCCATTCATTATTGACCCAAGAGCTGAGGACGTATTCACTATCACATAGCTCCATACGAAATTTATCCCCACGCTGTTCAGTGACTTCTCCATCGGCTACTTTGATTGGCTCACGCAGACCATACCCTCCGAATCCTGTGTCGCAGAGGTAATTTTCTCCCTCGATGATGACGATGACGACGAGATGGGTTTTGGGACGGCGGCTAGGGTAGAACATCGGACGCGCCCCCGCAAAATAGTACTCAAATCCGATGGCAGTGAGTGCCATCGCGAACAGACCGTTAACTTCATAGCAATATCCTCCGCGTCCATGGGAGAGTATTTTGGTGACAATATCTTCAGCGACGAGAGAGGGAATACGACCTGCTTGGACTTCGGTATTTTCAAACGGGACGGACTGGAGCTGTGCACTCATCAGTGAGGTGAGCGTTGCAAGATCAGGACGCGTTTCACCGTTGTAGTTGATACGGCGGAGATAGTCGTTGAGAGAGAAATTGGATGCGGTCATGGGTGAGCCTTTTAGAAGGTTGGTATAGAGACTTGTATATCGGTTGATATTTTATCAATCCAATCTTTTGTACTCATAACGTTGCTAAACCGCTAGCGGCAAACAGTGCCGCTATTTTAAGTGCTTCTCTGCGATTCATCCGTTATTCTCAATCTTGAAGGTATTAAAAATAATATCCGTCGCCAACATCCGCGTTGCATGAGCTACCGCGTCGAGAATATCGCTATCACTCCATCCCATCTCTCGTAATGTATCCAAATCGTTTGCCGTGACTCCGTGTGCGTTGCGAATGGCTTTGATGGCAAGGTTTAGCATCGCAATTTCACGTTCAGGGAGATTGGCGGATTTTGGATCTTTTCGCATCTCAGTGACCTGTTCGAACGTCCATCCCGCTAGATTAATCAACATCCCCGTATTGTAATCGATACAAAACTGGCACTCTTCGCCACTTGAGACCATGATGCGGATAGCGGCGAGCAACGGCATAGAGAGAGTCGGGTGTTTTATATAAAATTTGATGAAATCCATTTGCTGACGTAACAATTCAGGACTGATACTAAGTAGTTGCGCATTGTTACCGACGGTTCTTCCCATCGCTTCGATGATTTTGTAGAGTTTGGCTACCTCACCTGTCGCTTCTTCGGGCGTTATGGTTTGAATGAGTGGCATTATGAGTCCTTTTGGATAATGTTGACTATTCGGTCAAGTGGTATTATAAAATGATTTGACCAAATAGTCAAGAGGGTGTGCTATAATTTTGTTATGAAAGAAAATACACGACAAAAACTTATCGATGCGACTTATGAAGAGGTCTATTCGCATGGCTACCAAGGGGCAGCTTTAGCCGATATTCTCACTAATGCGGGAGTCCATAAAGGTTCTATGTACCACTTCTTCGCTAACAAAAAAGAGATGGCGCTCGCGGCGATTAAAGAGAAAATTTCCGAACGATTTGCAACACGCTATCAAGCTATTAAAGAATCGGATAGCCGTTATCTGGAACAGTTTTATGCGATGCTTCGAGACGGGAATATACGCGATTTTAAACGAGGCTGTCCGTTGGCGAATCTGGTGCAAGAGATGTCTAATATCGATGAGGATTTTGACCGTACTCTCAAAATTATTTATGCACAGTTTCGTAAAGTACTCAAATCGATCTATGACGCGGCGGTGGATGCAGGTGAAATGCGAGAATGCGATACACGAAAACTGGCTCTGTTTTCGGTATCTTTACTCGAAGGGGCAATCCTCTCGGCAAAAGCATCCGGTGATTCAAAAGATTATTTTGATTCGGTGGAGATGTTGATAGGTTACATCGAAAGTTACAAACATGGATAATACCAAAAATACAAACAAATACATTATTTTAATGATTATCGCAATGCTCTTTTGGGGGTTTGCGTGGACGGCGGGGAAGGTTGCGGCGGAACACTCTAATGCGGAAGTTGCGGCTTTTTGGCGTTATGCGATCTCGTTTATCAGCATTATTCCTATCATTTGGTATTTAAAAACACCCCTCAAAACAGACCGAAAAGGTTTAATGTACATGGTGATCGCGGGGATATTGACATCATTGTTTAATTACCTGTTTTTTGCCGGACTTTCCCACGGCGATGCAGGTTACGGAGGGACGATGGTCACGTCACTCGCCCCGATCATCACCTATATTCTCTCGATTTCATTTTTAGGGACGAAGGTCTCCACCCGTCAGATCGGTGCACTCTCCATCGGAATTTTAGGTGCTCTAATTTTGCTTCGTGTCCCGTTTGAGGGGTTCGCGTTTTTAAATATCGATAGTGCTTATTTTCTCGGATGTGCACTCGTATGGGCGTTGGTCACGGTGGTCTCTCAAAAAGCCGCCAAGCGAGCCGATCTGATGTTTTATACACTCGTTGTATTCGGTATCACGACATTCATCAATATGCTCTTTGCCCTGCCGCACCGTCCGTTTGATTTTGGTGCGTACGATGAGGTGTTTTGGTGGACGATCCTTTTTATCGGGGTGATCCCGGGGACGTTTAGCACCGCACTCTATTTCGTATCGGCGGG
>Ga0208373_1004546_pt1 | contig 12379 bp, 11 predicted proteins | sample RifOxyC2_FD_184036 | JGI IMG/M metagenome (GOLD analysis project Ga0208373, IMG submission 184036) | Soil microbial communities from Rifle, Colorado - Rifle Oxygen_injection C2 (SPAdes) | ecosystem: Environmental > Terrestrial > Deep subsurface > Rock core/Sediment | place: Rifle, Colorado...
TCGGTTTGTTGATTGTTTCCATTTTTTTTAAATTCAATTCTTTTTTGATGGCGTTTACCGCTGGGGCGATGATTTTTATTTCTCTGCACGAACTGGTGCCTCAGGCGAAAAGTTATAAAAAACCGGCACTGTTTTTTCTGGGGCTTATTCTAAGCGCGCTTGTTCTTTGGGCGATGAATTTATTGATTCGCGTATGATCAAAAACATCATTTTTGATTGGTCAGGAGTGATTAGTGATAATCTGGTGACGGTTTATCAGACGGCCATGGTTATGTTTGAAAAATTTGGCGCGCCAAAAGTATCACTGGAAGAATTCCGTAAAGAATGGGAACAGCCGTATATGATTTTTTACAACAAGTATCTGCCTAAGTTGAGCAAGGCCGAAGAAGATGAAACTTATAAAAGCATTTATCCATTGATGGCGGAAAAATATCAGCCGCGGTCATTCTCTGGCATCTGTGAAATACTTAAAAGATTCAATATTGCTGGGATTAAAATGGCAGTCATTAGTTCTGATCCGGCAGAAACGCTTTCAGCTGAAATCAAAACCTATGGTTTAGACGGTATTTTTCTGGAAATCAACAGCGAAGTGCATGATAAAACCGAAGTTCTGGGAGAGTGCGTCAAACGCAATCAATTTAATCTGCCTGAGACGATTTTTATCGGTGATACGACCCATGAAGTTGAGGCTGGTAAGATTGTCGGCGTAAAAACTGGGGCAGTAACCTGGGGTTTCCAAAATTTGGATAAGCTCAAATTCTCCGCTCCAGATTTTATTTTAAATGATTTAAATGAGTTGTCACCACTCTTGCACCATGGCTAAAGACGGCTGTGGTTCATTAGTTTTTCCGACAACTTTCGCGGGTACACCGGCGACCGTGGAGTGCGGGGCCACTGGTTTTAGAACCACACTGCCGGCGGCCACTTTGGCGCCTTCACCAACTTCAATATTTCCCAAAATTTTGGCTCCGGCGCCGATTAGAACGCCGCGGCGAATTTTTGGATGGCGATCGCCGGTTTCTTTGCCGGTGCCGCCGAGCGTCACCTCGTGCAAGATCGAAACATCATCTTCCACGACTGCGGTTTCGCCGATGACGACGCCGGTGGCGTGGTCGATCAAAATTCCTTGGCCGATTTTAGCGGCCGGATGGATATCAACGCCGAATAACTGCGAAGAGCGGCTTTGGAAATAAAGCGCGAGCTCGGTTTGCGAATGTTGCCAAAGCCAGTGGGACAAACGGTAAACTTGGAGCGCGTGAAAGCCCTTAAAATAAAGGAAAGGCCGGTGGTAATCGCGCGCGGCCGGGTCGCGGTCGCAAACTGCCTTGAGATCGCGCGCCGTAGCTTCGATCAAACTTGGAGTTTGCTTAAGAATTTTAGCGATGATTTTTTTGAGAGCTGATGTCGGCAGAAATGCGTCACTTAATTTCCATGATAAAAGCGCGGTTAACCCGGCGGCCAGATCAACTGGAGATTGAATCAATTCGTCAAAGAATCGTTTCAAGACCGATTCTTTTTTTTGCGCGGCGCGTGTTTCGTTTTGGATGATGGTCCAGAGTTTTTTGGGGGAAAGGGACATAGTCATATTGATACTTGTTCTCGGCCTAAAGAATTTGATCAACTAAACAAAAAACTCCCTAGGCAGGAGGTTTTAGGAAAACGGTTTTATAAAGTTTTGTTATGAATAACTAAATTCCATCCTACCTAAACAAAGGTTGGGGCAGTACAACAAGTAAAATTAACGGTTGATATGGAATAAAACATGGATTGTTTATTACTCATGGTATTTTAATCAATTTGCCGCGCGTTGTCAAATCCGATCCGCCAGAAAATTGACCATTTAGCCAAAGATTCCTATACTATATATAGTAAGCAAAAAAATATGAAGGACTCAATTAAAAAAACGATCATCATTTTAATTATTTTAATCGCGGCAGTGACGATCGTACTTTATTTTTTTCCACAGCTTTGGTTAGTGCCGATGCTCAAATTGCGCTTTTCCCCGTATAAAAACCCGTCGGTGTACGCTCTGCCGATCTCGCGCGAAGTTATCGCCTCAACCGTTGATTTAACCGGCTTTGATTCGGTGTCTTATTTTGGAATAAATTTTAGATCACCCTGGCGGAATATGCGCGAAAAAAGTTTATTCAGCAACTCGGTCCTGTTGCAGTTTGGCAATGGCAACACGGTGTTTCTTTTTAGCAACAAAGATCAGCCAACGATGCTTGAAGCTTTATTGGGAGATGATCCAAAAAATGCTGAGCAGATTAGGTCAATGTTCGGACAAGAGGCGATTAAAACCAACTATGCTTTGCAAAAATTGATGCTAAATACTACCCCTGACGACATTTCGATTTATCAGTCCAGAAAGGAAGTCGTCGCTAAATCCATTTTATTAATTTTAAAACCGATCGCTGTCCCATGGCCCACGCAAGTTGAACCAAAGATTTACAATTTTATCACTGCGCGAAAGATCAAAGGTTTCCAGTACGGTGATCCGTGGGACGGAAAAGTAATCATTGATTTTTATAACGAAAACGATGAGTCTGGGAGCATGTTGATTAACGGGAGCGAGATCACTCAAAATGATATTGATTTTATTTTGGCGACTTTGGAAGTGAGTTATCAGCAATTGGCCAAGACCGCCATCATAACTGACAAAATTGAATATTTGCCAACAGAGGAAATGCGAGTGACGATTCAAAATCCAAGTGAATCAGCAATCAAAATTTGCAGTCCCAGCGCCTGTAGTTTACCGGGCGGTTTTCATATGTTGATCGAAAAGTACGAGACTGATGCTTGGGTAGAAGGGATGGGGGCGTGTCCGATAGTCTCTAAAAAAGTCGAAATGCCAATCACTGGAGCAGATTTTAGCTGTCTTTCATTGCCAGGCAAAACGACTTTAGAATTGATGACTGGTTTAGCCGGTTCGCAAACCGGGCGTTATCGCGTCGCGTTTTATTTGTCAAAAGATAATTCAAACCCGATTTATTCCGACGAATTTAGCATTGAACGTGCCGGGGTTTTTGATCCAAAGCATAAGTTTGATTGCGTTATTGACGAAGATTGCGCAATTCGGCGAGTGCGGTGTTGGCAGTGCGATTCTGTTTACAGTTGTACTAATAAAACTTGGGTGGATTGCAATTTAACTCCGCCAGCCGGCGGGTGTTTGCCATCAGCACCGGGATCAGTTTGGCCAAAAGATCCAACTTGGCCAGCCAGCTGTAAGTGCGTCAATTCCAAATGTGTCAGCGATAAATGTATAGGCGGGGATTGTTTGGGCGCGTAAGAAGTTGTGATTATAACCGATAAAACCGAATATTTGCCGGGTGAACGGGTGACAGTTAGTTTAATCAATAATTCGGAGCAAGCGGTGCGCATTCGCGATGTGGGAGAAATCACTGCCACTGTGGCGGACTTAGAAAAGAAAGTTGGCGATCGTTGGCAGGGCGTTTACATAGAAAGCGATTCGGAAGTATTTAAGAGCAAGAAGGATCTGGCCTCCGGCGAAACCCAAATTTATTATTGGGATCAAAAATTATTATCACCAGACGATCAACTGGCGATTGCCGGGACTTATCGTTTTAAATTGGGGGTGATTTACGTAACCACGGACACAGCTAATCTCAAAATTAGCAATGTTTATTCTAATGAGTTTATGATTACCGAAACAACTAAAGAGATTTCTGAGGTTATTAATTAAATTATATTAAATCGTTAAAGAAAATCAATCAATAAAATATGTCTAAACACCTATTATTTCCCAAAATCATTTTGGCAATATCAATTGCCGTGATTTCTTTTTTGGCCGGCGGCATTGCGGTTAGCACTTCTAATGCGGCCGCCACTTTGGCTAGCCGACTAGCTGGTCGGATTTTGTTGCAAACGCAATCAAAAGGCGAGGCTTGGTACGTTGATCCAGTCAGTTTGGGCCGCTATTATTTGGGGAAGCCGACTAATTGTTTGAATGTAATGAAAAGTCGTGGGCTAGGCATTAGTAACGCGGATTTGGCGCAAATCAAAGTAGCGACAAATTTGTATCATGATCAAACTTACGGCTTTGAAATAACCGTCCCGGCTTTTTACAGCAAAGTAACGAAAAATCCTACCTCCTTGGCAACCGGTGATTTGAATCTAGAATATGCTTACAACAACATCAATTATTTAAATATTGTGGTGGCCAAAGAAACCTTTGCTAATTATCAGTTAGCTGATCAAGCCGGCGGTTTTATCTTTCGCTTTGATTCCGCTACTCATAAATGGACCCACGAAAATGGGGACACCAGCGAATTTATTCCCAAAAAAATGGCCGGCACCTTGGACGCCTATTTGTATCACAGCGGGGATGTCCATTGTAGCTGGGATATTATTTTGGTGCCAAATTATAAGAGCAATAAGTTTGTGCAAATAGAAAATACCACTTGTAAGGAACAAAAAGGGACTGGTTATGTAAAGCCGGTTTATCAATTAAATTCAGCTGAACTTTTGTCAACTTTTCGCTTTAGCGAGTAAGGAGATAAGTTTTGCTAAACTAAAATTACCATTTTTGTGGTAATTTTTTGTGGCAATGAGTTAAAGATGCATGCGAGCACAAAAAAAAGACGTCAGTGAAGCTAGGGGTTAAGTTGCTAGTTACACTGACATCGGATATAGGATCATTTTTGTTTGGTCCCCTAGGTGGCGGCTACAGGTCGCTTTTTTCGTGTTTCATACCATCTTGTAGTTTTTTTAGATTTAGTAGTCGTCGATAATATAACGGATCAGTGGTGCAATGACAACACTAACGTCAATCAATTTGTTGGCAATATTCTTTGCAGAATTCTCGGCAGATGGCTTGAAAGGTTGATTGTTGAATTACGCTAGGGTGGTCGGTTGGCGACAAAGTGTCAGCATTGTCATTATAAAAGAGATAGAGTCTTTGCCACTTTGCCTGAGGCTCGCCCGGGCCAGCCATTACAGTGGTGATTTCGCTCCACATTTTGTTAATCTTAGTTACCACTTCTTCTGGTAGTAAAGCGAGTTTGTTCGCCAACTCACCGTTTAACCACCATTGCATCAGCGCGGCGTAGCCTTTGCCTGTCAAAGCGGACATAAACATTTTTTGTAAATATGTCCGGAATTTAAACTTGACGCGCAAGCCGTTGCTGGAAAACCGAACAACATAACCTTCACGGTCGGTGAATCTTGGATCAGCTATCATACTTAATAACTCGTTGATTGAATCTATCGTCAATCTCCGAGCAACCGTGATATGGAGCGCGTGTCCAAGTTCCTGGAGTTGGCTGTAAGAGAATTCTGCCAAAGTATCTCGGTTAAAGGCACCGACAACCATCAGGTAACGTTTATTTCCGTAGTTGAGGTGAACCTGGGTTTCGGGCGCGATAATTTCTGCCAGCAGTGTTAATTGCGAGGGGAATCTTAATTTCCAACCAAATCGTTTGTAATGATGTGTGATTATCTGGTTGCCTAATTCGGCGCTTGGACTGGTGAAACTGCCGCGCGTGGTCAAAATCAATTGGCCATTGTATTCAAAAATTATGCCAAGATGGCCATCGTATTTGCTGGTGATTACGAACGGTCCATCGGGCAGATTAGTCGTTTTTGTTTCCTCATGTTCTTGGAAGTTAAAAAACTTCGGGAAAGGGAAAGCGATCAAATTACCGCTAGTATCAAACACAATTCCGCGGCAAAGGCGCAAAGCATCTGTCCACCCGCTTATCCAGTCGCCAAAAAGGTTGGCATTGGCGGCTGAGGTGTAATTAAGCCCGATCAACGGCAGGTCAGGATGAAAGAATGGGCGTACTAATTCGTAAATGTGCGGCATGCTTTCTTGGCGCTCATAGCTAAATAATTTTGCTATAGTGGCTTCGTTAGCTTTGGCCCAAGGGGAATATTTTGACGTATCAGTTACGCCAGCTTCTACCATCAGTTTGATGAACTCTTGCAAACTGGTTAAAGCTTGTTGAACATTCATATCAGGAGTCTCCTTTTTTGTTTATTGGCTGAGGTTTAGGTGATTTGATTGTCAATGAGTATGAGATGATTTTTACCACAAAAATAATAGTTTGTCAAAAAAAATATATTGACACCAAAGTGCGTTTATGGTATTTTTGAGGATTTTTTAACTGAGTCAGATACTTAGCATTATTGGCATAGTAAATTTTGAAGATCAAAATCGTGATTTTCAAGAATTACTATACTTCTTTTTTTAAAAAAGGGGTTGATTATTTTTTTTCTCTAGGGTAAAGTAAAGAAGATCGTTTAATCAAAGTAAGGTTAAACGAACATTTGTCTATGAAAAAATCATTTTATTATCTAGTAGCGAGTATCGTGATGATCGCTGGATTAATCACCAGCCTGCGGTATCTTGAGGCCGAAGATGCCACAGCCGGAGACAAGGTGCCGGATCAATATATTGTAGTTTTTAAAGATCAAGTAGCTGATGCCGATGTTACCACAAATGAGCTGGTCAAGAAACATGGCTTAGGACATCTTCAAACATATCGGCATGTACTTTCAGGATTTGCGGCCAGAATTCCTGCGTCGCGGCTTAAAGCCTTAAAAGATGATCCGCGGGTAGCTTTTATTTCCGAAGATCGGATCGTGACCGCTTTTGACCAGGGCGAGGCGATGGGGCCGAAGAAAAACAGTCGGCCAGTTCCACCAGCGCAAAAATTACCTACTGGCATTGATCGAATTAACGCCGAAAACAAGATCAACAATGGCACAGGTATTAATGTCGCGATCATTGACACTGGTATTGATTATACTCATCCAGATTTGGCGGCTAACGTCGTCGGCGGAATAAATTGCACCACGGTTAAAGGCGGGTATAAAGACGGCAATGGACACGGCACGCACGTGGCCGGCATAGTGGCGGCGCTTAATAATTCGATCGGCGTGGTTGGGGTTGCGCCAGAAGCCAAACTTTGGGCGGTTCGAGTTTTAAATAATGCTGGTTCTGGTACCTGGTCCTCGATTATTTGCGGTATTGATTTTGTGACTTCCAAAGGACCCCAGAATGGCGGGCCAATCACAGTGGCTAACATGAGTTTAGGTGGCAAAGGGGTAAGTGATAATGATTGCGGGAATACTAATAGCGATGCCCTGCATCAAGCCATTTGTCGCTCGCGCGATGCCGGAGTAACCTATGTCGTTGCCGCCGGCAATAGCAGTGTTGATGCAGCTACTTCGGTGCCAGCCGCTTATGATGATGCCGTGATTACAGTTTCGGCTTTGGCTGACTCGGACGGCAACCCAGGCGGTTTGGGCGCACCAACTACTGCTGGACCAGATGATACCTTTGCCACATTTAGCAACTACGGTAGTGTGGTAGATTTAGGTGCGCCAGGCGTATCAATTCTTTCCACATGGAAAGGCGGCGGTTATAGCACAATTAGCGGGACAAGTATGGCTTCTCCGCACGTCGCCGGTGCGGCCGCACTTTATCTGGCGACTCATTCCGGAGCGAGTTGGGCTGTTGTTCGTGATGCCCTTAAAACTTCGGGTGAGCCGGTTGGCGCCGATCACAGCGATCCAACAGGTCTCCATCCAGAGCCAGTCGTACGAGCAGATTCGTTATAATTACTTCTTGACCCCGCACTAAATTCCGACAATATCTGCAGATTAATTGAGTATTGGTTGCGCGAAACCGTCTTCGGCTCTAGGCAGTTATAGTCATTGCTTATTTATAGAATTAGTGCGGGGTTGACAGTTTTGGCGAGAGGTTTATAATGCGGGAAAGATTAACAAGAGGAGGTTCTCTTATATGGTCAAAAAATTTTTTATCCTCATCTTTTTTGCGAGTGTCGGTCTGATTGGTTTTACTACTCAGGCTCAAACAACAACCTCGGTGGCCTTGGATGATGGCTCAACCGGCACCAAAACTTTATCATCCGGCCAGGTAAATGTGAGCGTAAACGATCAAACGGCTTCTGTGCCTGTTACCATCATTAGCCAGGGAAGTACTGGCGTTCTTGATGCCGGGGGGATCCAGGTAAATTCTTTAAATCAACTAACCATCGAAAATCAAGAGTTATTGATGAAGACTGAAAATGGCAATAAATCCATCAAAATTTTGCCGGCCCAGGCGATTGCCAATGCCCGTCTTTCCACTGCTCGTCAGGTGGAACTGCAAGAGAAAAGTCAAAAGCCGGTTTATGCAATAAACGGAGAACGGAGAGCAAGGTTTTTAGGTTTATTTTCTTTTAAGTTAAATGTTAAAACCAAAGTTGATGCCGCAAGCGGCCAGGTTTTATCTGTAACCAAACCTTGGTGGGGTTTCCTTGCGAAACTCGAAAAATAACTTGTCGTGCCCAACAAATCCAAGCAAAAGATCGCCCAAGCGGCGATTTTTTTGCCGCTAAATTTGACAAGTTTTTTAAACCCTGCTATCTTATACCTATACCTCAGGTGGAGGTATGACTAATCATAATTAATTATCCGTATGACTATATTAAAAGAACAAACACTAATCAGTTTTAAAAAAGCTCAAAGCCACATCGCGAAAATTATCCAAATGCTGGAGGGCGATGAGTACTGCATCAACATCATGCAGCAAAATTTGGCGGTGCTTGGTTTGCTTAAATCAGCTCATCAGCGGTTGATGGAAAGCCACTTAAACACCTGCTTTAAGAAAGCGATGGAGACTAATAACGAAAAACGCAAGCAGGAAATGATCGACGAAATCTTAAAAGTAACCAAATTGTTTAACAAATAACTTTATAAAAATAAATATGCAAAAAAAAATTAATCTTCAAATCGGCAGAGTCCATTCTTTAAAAGACAAATTAGCAATAGAAACCGAAATCGAGGTGCTAGACGGCGTTGCCAATATCCAAACTGACGAAACAAACGGGGAAACTTGGATAGAATTTGATGACGCGCTGATCGCGGAGGAAAAATTGTCGCAGGTTATAAAAAAGCTTGGTTTTTCGGTCATGGGAAAAAGTGTCCAGAAAGAATCGCACCTCCAAAAAGAATCAAGCTTGAAGGATCATTCTTATTTCGTTAAAGGCATGCATTGCGCGTCCTGCGAAATATTAATCGAAAAAAAATTGTTAGAAATAAAAGACATCAAAGCCGTGGAAGCTTCGATTGGTAAAGGCCAAGTGAAGATTGAATACGAGGGAGAGTTGCCTGCTATTGAAAAACTAAATAAAATTTTCCAGAGTGCTAATTACGTTTTTTCCAACCATTCTCGGGCCTCGGTTAATAAGCCAAAAAGTAACAATTTTTGGCAAGTTATCGGCATCGCGGCAATAGTTTTTGTGATATTTTATCTGATGAATAAATTAGGCTTGGGTAAGTTGGTGAACGTTAACTCGACTTCTTCTTTACCTACTTTTTTCACGCTTGGTTTAATCGCCGGCATTTCCAGTTGCGCCGCTTTAGTCGGCGGGTTGGTGCTTTCGATGTCCAAACAGTGGAACGAACTTTATGCCGGAGAACGCTCAACGTGGAAGAAAATGCAACCGCACCTTATGTTTACCATCGGACGGCTTGTTTCTTATGCCGTACTAGGAATGTTGTTGGGAGTGATCGGGAGCAAATTGCAAATTTCTTTACGCTTCACCGTGATTTTGGTAATTGCTGTTTCCGTAGTAATGGTTTTAATGGCTCTGCAGATGCTGGGAGTCAAAGCTTTGCGCCGTTTTCAGTTTACTATGCCGTCTTTTGTTACCAGATATATCGGAAACGAGAGAAATTTTCAGGGTAAATATATGCCTTTTTTACTGGGCGCGTTAACTTTCTTTTTGCCATGCGGTTTTACGATTACCGCACAAGGACTGGCATTGCTTTCCGGTAGTGCTTGGCAAGGCGGTTTGATTATGCTTTTGTTCGCTTTGGGAACAGTGCCGATGCTGGTTTCCATCGGTTTTTCGAGCGTCAAATTTTCCGAGCGGCCGCATTGGGCTGCCACTTTTTCGAAAGTCGCTGGCATCGTGATTTTATTTTTCGCTTTTTTCAACATTAACTCGCAACTTAATGTGCTGGGAGTCACCAGTTTTAACGATCTGTGGCGCAGTAATGCCGGAGCGGTGGATCAAAATAGTGGCGAAGACCAAAGCGACGGTCTGGCTCCGGTTGTCGACGGAAAACAAGTTTTAAAGATGGACGCCTCGGCCTCTGGCTATCAACCCAACTATTTTAAAATCAAGGCTGGGGTGCCGGTGCGCTGGGAAATTACCGATACCGGAACTAGTGGGTGTACTAATGCCGTGATTTCTCAAGGCCTATTTGAGGGTTCGATAAACTTAACTTCCGGGCAGACGGCGGTAAAAGAATTTACCGTGGCCAAGCCGGGTAAGTATAAATTTAGCTGTTGGATGGGGATGATTTCCGGAGAAATTGAGGTGATTGATAAGAGCGGCGTCACTGCATCGGCGCGAGCGGCTGATAATAATATTCCTGTCCCATCAGGCGCAAAAGGCTGTGGTTGCGGCGGCGGGAATAGTTGCGGCGGATCTTAGAAATCAATTGTTTAATCAATCTATTTTTATGCAAGAAATAAAATTTCAAATCAAAGGCATGCATTGCACTTCCTGCGCTTTCTTAATCGAAGAAAACTTAAAGGGTCAGCCGGGCATTATTCAAGTTAAGGTTAATCATAGCGGGCAAAATGGAGAAGTTATTTATGACGAAAATAGTACATCAGAAAGCGCGATTTTTCAGCGCGTCAGGGAAGCCGGCGATTATCAAGCCGAAAAAATATAAAGAAAAAATATGACTGAAAAAATTTATCTAAAAATTAACGGCATGCATTGCACCTCGTGCGAGAAAATCATTCTGGCCGAGTTTGCCAATCTACCGGCTATCAGCAATATTAAAGTTGATTTCAGCGCCGGCACCGGGGAACTCGAAACAATCTCGCCAGTGAGTGATGACACAATTATTAAAGCGATTGCCGATGCCGGTTATCAGGCGACAATCACAAAACGAATTGCCGAACCGGTGGCAGTAGTTTCTGATAGTTTTGAAAAGAAGTTAGTTAAGGATGCCACTTCGCTAAAAATGAAATTAGATTCTTCGTTAGTGGTGGAAGGGAGTTTTTCGACAGCCGATGATCGCCCGACGTTTATGGGTAAAATTACTCACCAGCGCCGCGGTGAATTTGAGGTTCCGGAAGACCGCAGTGATATTAATAATTTAGTTGACGAATTGTTGCGCACAACCAAAATTCATCAACTATTGAATATTTTCGGAAGCGAGCCAACTCCGGCTTTGTCCGCAGTACCGGTTATCGCTAAGCCGACCGACCCAGCCGTTACTGTCGCTCTATCTTCGCAGACTGTGCAAACAGGCAAGAAAGAGTTGCAGGTGCAGATTAGCATCTCCGGGATGCATTGTGCGTCTTGTGCCGGATTGATTGAGCGCGGGCTTAAGAAGGTTTCTGGAGTACATCAGGCTAATGTTAATTTTGCCGTGGAAAAAGCGCGCGTAACTTATGATCCGGCGCTGACTAATACCAAGCAACTAATTTTAGCCGTGCAGAAAGCCGGTTATAAGGCGCGGGTCATTACAGCTTCTGATCCGGAATTGGAACGGAAACAACGCGAAGCAGTGATCTCACGGTACTGGCAAAAATTTTTGTGGAGTTTGATGTTAAGCTTGCCGATGCTTTACTTTATGCTTTTGGATTTTTTCGCTTTCTTGCCTGGGCGGGCTTTACTTTTGCCTTATATCGGTTTGATTTCGTTTATTTTGACAATACCAGTACAGTTTATTATCGGCGCCGGGTTTTATCGAGGGATGTGGTCCAGTCTGCGGATGAAGACTTTTAACATGGATAGCCTGATTGCGATTGGCACGAGCACCGCTTTTTTATATAGTTTTTGGCGATTCTTAAGTTATGTGGCAGAAACCGGAAGCGTTATCGGCATCAACGGGGCAAAGATTCCGGAACTTTACTTTGAGACAGCCGCGTTTTTAATCACCTTTGTTATTCTCGGTAAATGGCTCGAAGCAAAAACTAAAGGTCGGACGTCTGATGCAATCAAAAAACTTGTTGGTTTGCAGTCAAAAACAGCGCGAGTTATTAAAAACGGCGTGACTGCCGATGTCCCGATCGAACAAGTAGTTGCCGATGATACAATCGTCGTTCGTCCCGGAGAAAAAATTCCGGTCGATGGCACAGTGACTAAAGGGCGATCGAGTGTCGATGAATCAATGATCACCGGTGAAAGCATTCCGGTGGAGAAAAACGTCGGCTCAACCGTAATTGGCGCAACGATCAACAAACATGGCAGTTTCGAATTCCAGGCGACCAAGGTGGGGAGCGATACTATGCTCGCGCAAATTATTCGCGTTATCGAAGAAGCCCAATCGTCCAAAGCGCCTATTCAGGCGGTGGCCGATAAAATTTCCGCCTATTTTGTGC
>Ga0208373_1004554_pt1 | contig 12343 bp, 12 predicted proteins | sample RifOxyC2_FD_184036 | JGI IMG/M metagenome (GOLD analysis project Ga0208373, IMG submission 184036) | Soil microbial communities from Rifle, Colorado - Rifle Oxygen_injection C2 (SPAdes) | ecosystem: Environmental > Terrestrial > Deep subsurface > Rock core/Sediment | place: Rifle, Colorado...
TGAGTGAACGCTCCCACCACCATCCCCTTCATAGCGTGGAAAAATATGAATATGCAAATGCGGAACAACCTGCCCGCCAGCTGATTTTTGATTCCAACCAACATTAAAACCATCTGGTTTAAGGACTAACTGAATTTTTTCCATTGCTTTTTTGACTCCCACGGAAAGTTTGACTAACTCATTTTCTGATAAATCGAGGTAGGTTTCTATGTGTTGTTTAGGAATCACTACTGTGTGCCCTTTGGCGTGCGGAAAAATATCCAAAAACGCCAGTACATTTCCGTCCTCATAAACCATGTGATTTGGCACCTCGCCTTTGATGATTTTACAAAAAATGCAATCAGACATAGAACGTAAGATCTAAGATTAAAAATTAAATAACCAGACCAACACACCATTCACCTGCCTTGGCTCTGTATTTGTAATGCTACTAATTTTATCAACAACAGATTGAGAAAGATTCGCGACCGATTGCACAAACCAACATTGATTTACGCCTGTCAATTTTTTCATTGCCAATAAATCCTGCGGCTCTGGATTCGTACTAAACTTTTTAAATAAAGCCACGCGCTCTGTCTGACCAAAATTATAATCCATTGGAAACCCACCACCAATAATTGCGTCGCCTGATAATGTTTCAAGAGGCAATAAAACCCAGGTATCAGCCAAAACGCACTTACTGCCGCCAGCTTCTCCGCGCAGACGCCAGATATATTCTGCCACATTATACTCATTTTGTACATCAACTACCCGTACATCTGGCCCAGAAGCATAAACTGCTGTTATAAAAAAACTTAAAAACAAAACTACAGCCAATACCGCCCAACGCAAGTGATTTTCTTTCTGCCGCCATTTTACAAAAATATTTTCCAAACCACTAATAAACATTATTATTGTCAAAATCGGCAATAACATATCTAAACGTCTAGCAAATAAATGATCTCCATCCAAAAAGTACCAGCTGATGATATACCCGCCAAATGTAATTGCTGACGCAATCCACACAGATGACCAGAGTTTGTTATCACGCTGGCGGCTTATCCACAAGCCAAAAATAGAAATTACCCAAAGCGCAAACATTGCAAAGATCAACCACCAGCGCCAATGCAAGAAAAAATTATTCACAAACGCGCGCTCTGGCGTATGATTAAAAAATAGGTTGCCATTCACAATATCGTGTGGACGAATCATTGACGCATAAAACCATCCAGAAAATTGACCTACAAGCTGTTTAATATTTTTCCACCAATCTAATTGCAAAGACAGACGGCTGTAATGCGAGACTAATTCCACGGCTGGGATAATAAACAGGCTAATAAAAATCAAAACTGCTTGCAAAATAAGTCGTATAGCCGTGTTTACAATCTTACTCAACCGTCCCCAAATTGCGCGTAAAATTACAATGCCCCAAATCAATATAAAATGCAACGGGTAGCCAAACAACAGTAAAATACTGAAACTGACCACAAGAAATCTCTGCATGCGCCCGCGATGGCGCCAATATTCAAGCCACAGCCAAAATGCTAAAAAGAAAAAGATATAGCCAAAACTTACTGGTAAAGTCATGCTTCCCCAAACCTGAACCGGAAAAGGAAGAAGCGAAAGCCATGCCAGCAAAAGACCACGGCGACGAGATTGAAAAAGTAAAAAGCCTATACGAAATAATAATACTGGTATTGTTATTGAAAACAGCACTGGAATAAGCCAGCGGCTCATATCTAGCAAACTCACGTCCAATACTTTGGAACCAATCACCGATAAACCCCACAAAGCGCCATACGCATACTTCTGCGGCACAAAAAACATATTCGGCGCAATTGCCTGTTCGTTAACAATGTGATGCTCGACTGCCATCAGACGCCAAATATCTCCACCCCACGGCAATTCGTGAGATATTGGCAAATACAGATGCATAAGCACAGACAACAAAACAATCATCAACAAAATTGACCGCGTACGAAACCTAGCAAAAATTGACAAACCAATCAGAAAACAGGACAAGAAAAAACCCCACAAACATTGTATACTGATAAACTGCCAAGGAGTCCACGCGATATCAGCGCCTCTTTGCACTAAAAAAAACAAAGAAATAGAGGTAAATAATAACACAAAAAATCCTAGTGGAAGAATCCAAAACGGCCGATCAAATACTATCAATTTTTCTCCCTCCGGCTCATCTTCAACAACCACATGCACCATAGGGCGTAAATATGACTGCAATAGCAGGGTGATAATCCAAACCAAAAGCAAAACCAAAGCTATTGCATCATTAGATAAAATGCTTAAAACAATAACAGCGCCACTCAAAAGCCCAACAAGAGCCACAACAATAAGCCAACTAATCACTTTCAACTCAACCAATTTCTTTTCCAGGCCAAAAACCTTGGCCAAAATCCAACGCCATTTTTCTGCCAAAATTGCCACATAAAGCAGTAACAAAATAAATCCCACCAGCGAACTTCTCCAAGCCATGATATTGGTCCATAAGAAAAAACAGACTGTTACGCCCACAGCCAAACTCACAAAAAAGCCTTTATTTAAGAATCTTTTCATACACAGACAGTATACAAAAAAAACAGAGCAGATGCAACCTAACGCCTCTCCACAGCTTGTCAACAACCTGCCCACAAATTATCATTGCACAAAAAAACCAGATAGGATATTATATCATCATATATGACTGACATCACCCAGATTGAGAAAATACCTCCGCAGAACCTTGAAGCCGAAATGTCGCTTCTCGGCTCTATTTTGATTGACAAAGACGCCATGTTAAAAATCGCGGACATTATTGACCGCGAGGATTTTTACAAAAACATCCACGGCGATATTTATGAGACAATGGTTGAATTGTATGGCAGAAATGAACCGGTGGACGTTTTGACCCTTGGAAACCGATTGGAAGAAAAAGGTGTTTTGGAAAAAATAGGCGGTAGAAGCTATTTGATTAATTTATCAAATGTTGTGCCAACAGCGTCGCATGTTTTGCAATACGCAAATATTGTGCGAAGAAAATCCACTTTGCGCAAACTATTGGGCGCGGCCAGTGAAATCACACGCCTTGGCTACAAAGAAGAGGCGGAAGATGTGGAGGGCGTATTGGACGAAGCGCAAAAACATCTCTATGGCGTTACACAAAAACATTTAAAAAATACTTATGTCCACATCAAGACAGTTTTGAGCGACGCGTTTGAGCGCATTGACGAACTGCACAGAGACAAAGGCAAATTGCGCGGTCTGCCCACTGGTTACAAGCAATTGGATAATTTACTGGCTGGTTTGCAAAAATCAGACTTGATAATTTTAGCCGCGCGTCCGTCAGTGGGTAAAACATCCCTTGCCTTGGATATCGCACGACATGTGGCTGTAAAAGAAAAAATACCTGTTGGCATATTCTCTTTGGAAATGAGCAAGGAACAGCTGGTAGATCGCTTGTTGTGCTCGCAAGCAAATGTTGATTTATGGAAAATGCGTACTGGCAATCTTTCAGACAAACCAGATAGCGATGATTTCCCACGCATTGGCAATGCTATGGGCGTATTATCCGAAGCGCCGATATTTATTGATGATAGCCCAGGCAATAATGTGATGCAAATCAGAACTAAAGCCCGACGCTTGCAAATGGAACATGGTCTTGGGTTGATTGTGATAGACTACCTGCAGTTGATGGAGTCGCATAAAACCAGTTATGGCAATGACAACCGCGTACAAGAGGTGGCAGAAATCAGCCGCAACCTAAAAGGCCTTGCCCGCGAACTCAACGTTCCTGTTTTGGCCTTGTCTCAGTTATCACGCATGGTGGAACAAAGGAAACCAGCTATTCCTAAACTTTCCGACCTGCGTGAATCTGGTTCTATTGAACAAGACGCTGATGTAGTAATATTTATTTATAGAAAATCATCTGACCGAAATTATCGCTTGGAAGACATTCCGCCAGATGAAAAAAATATTGCCGAGCTTCACGTCGCCAAACACAGAAACGGCCCGGTTGGCTTGGTGAAGGTATTCTTTGAAGAACAACGTGCGAGCTTTAAAAATTTGGATACAAAATTTAATGATTCTTTTTCTCCAAAGCCAATCACAACCATTTCCTCTTCTATGCCTAAATTTTAATTTACCCTGAGCGAAGCCGAAGGGTTAATCCACTTAAGTATGTTCAACAAACTCAAACAATTCCGCGACATGCGGACCCAAGCCAAAGATCTGCAAGGCAAGTTGGCGCAAGAATCAGCCACCGGCACTGCGGCTTTTGGCAAAGTTTCTATTACGATGGATGGTAATCTGTCAATCACAGGTTTAACTATTGATAACGAATTGATGGTGGTCGATAAAAAACAAAAACTCATTGATGCCCTACGCGAAGCCCATAGCGATGTAATGAAAAAAGTCCAGCGCATTATGGCGATGAAGATGAAGGAGATGGGGGGATTACCAAATTTTCCTTCTGTCGGTTAATTCCGACCGAGCGAAGCGAGTGGAGGAATCCCTTTTCTGTGCATTTTCAATCGTTTTAAATATAATTGATTTTAATTTACTTGTCTGTGTATTGAAAAGGGATCCCTCGACTCGGCCAAAGGCCTCGCTCGGGATGACAAAGTGAAACCATGTACTCTAAGTCAATCCGTGACCTAATCAACGCGTTCTCAAAACTTCCCTCTGTCGGCGAACGCACAGCCGAGCGGTTCGTATTTTATTTGCTTCGCTCCGGAAAAAAGGAAGCCGGGGAGCTGATTTTGGCTTTGAAAAATTTGATGACGAGCGTTAAAAGCTGTGAGATGTGCTGGAACTTCGCTGACAAAACGCCATGCTCAATCTGCGCTGACAAAACTCGCGACCACACCACCATCTGCGTGGTGGCCGAGCCAACTGACGTGGAAGTTTTTGAAAAAACCGGCGCGTACAATGGCGTGTATCATGTGCTCCGCGGGGAAATAAAAGCCGATGAAGAAGATAGTATCAGAAATTTGAAAATCAAAGAATTGCTTGCTCGCGCTGGCGGGCCAGTACGCGAAATAATCTTGGCGCTCAATCCCAACCTTGAAGGCGAAACCACGATGATGTTTTTGGAAAAACAACTTCGTTCCACACACCCCAAACTCACCATCACCCGCCTGGCCCGCGGACTGCCTATGGGGTCCGACTTACAATACGCTGACGAGATAACGCTTTCCAGTTCACTAAAAAACCGCCGTTAAGGCGGTTTTTACTTTATGAACTTTATAAACTCGCAATCTTCACCTTCGTATAATCCTGCCTATGACCATGCACCTTGCAATAACGAACTTTTCTTTTGTATTTCACCACACGGACTTTCTTTGCACGAGCTTGGGCTAAGATAGTCGCTGTGACTTTGGCGTCTGCAATATATGGAGAACCAACTTTGACTTCTCCGCCAGCATCATCAGCCAACATCAAAACCTTATCAAAAATGACTTCGGCATTGGCTTCGCCAACGATTTTCTCTATCTTGAGAGTGTCGCCCGCCTTGACTAAATACTGTTTTCCACCTGTTTCTATAACTGCAAACATATTGTTATTAGTTTAAGTGTGGGGATATTGTAATATAAAATGAAATAAATGTCAAGGCCATTTAATCCTCCCCTAACAGGGGAGGTGCCCGGAGGGCGGAAGGGTCTGCAGACAAATACAATCTATCAATTTACTCCAGACCCCCTCTAACTCCCCCTGATAGTGGGAGAAATCTTTAACCGCCAATCACCTTCACCCTATCCCCTATCTTCACCCCATTCTTCTCCACCCACCCAGCTGATAGTTCTAAAATCGCATTAGCGGGCTTGCGTGGGCGGTATATTCTTAATTGATTCTCTGGCACGCCAGGCTCTGTCTGTAAATTAGACGCAATATCTAAAACCTCGCCATCTTTTAGCCAAACCACATCTATTGGAAACCTCATGTCACGCATAACAATACCATACTTATCAAGTGAAGAATGCACAAACAACATCCCTTGATAAATTCCTAAATCATCACGCTTGCCTAAACCGCGATATTGTTGCGCATAAGTCTTAGCCACCAACACCTCTAATCTTTGATCTTTCAACTCAATAAAAATCGAATCCCAATGATAAATCTGCCAAAGTCTTACAAAACCGGCTGTAATTATCATTATCAACAACATCACCCAAAAAAAATTTTTATTCTTCCATTTTCGCATATTTCATGTTGATTTTTCATGTTTAGAAAGCCACACACCAACCAAAAGCATCAAAATCAAAAGAAAAAGCATGGCAACCAATTTTTGTTTACTTTGTAAAAATAAAGCAGTGGTTCCAAACAAAATTGAAACGGTATATAATAAAAGCACTGCCTGCTTTTGTGACAATCCGGTTTGTAATAAACGAAAATGCAGATGTTCCGCGTCACCTTCATAAAATGGCTTGTGTTTTTGAAGACGACGAATAATAACACGCACAACGTCCAAAACTAGCACACCAACAACCAACAAAGTTGTAGCAATCTTACCACCCGATACAATGGCTAACCCACCGAGAAGAAACCCGAGAAACAAGCTTCCACCCTCGCCTAAAAAAATTTTAGCCGGATACCAATTCCACAAAAGAAAACCTGCACAACAGCCTGCTAAAATAAAAGCAACTAAAGCCAAATCTGGTTGAAACCACATTTCTTGTAGGCTCAAAAAACCTATCATCATCGCGCCTATACCAACAATGCCGGTAGTCAAACCATCCAAACCATCGCATAACTTGGTTGTATACATCATACCCATTAACCAAAAAAATACAACTGCATCTCCCAACGTGAGCCAATCTGCAAATTGCCACTTGGATAAATTAAATGTTCCACCAAATGGATTTGTGATTTCTTGAGGACCAACACCAAAAATAATGATTACCAGGGTAGCTAAAATAGGCGCAATCAATTGATAACGAGGCCTTAAATTAAATCTGTCATCTGTGGTGCCGCCAATCATTAGGATCAGCCCGCCAAAAAACAAAGCCAATATTTGTTTAGGCAAAATATGTTGCCCAAGATAATCTGTGCCAAAAAATAAAATCAGTATTACGACAAAAAAACTAATAAATATCCCCCAGCCACCACCAAGAGAAACCTTCTTCTTATGAATCTTGCGTTCCGCGCTTTTTGGCTCATCAACAATACCAAAACGCCGCATTAATATGCGGACGATACATGTAAACAAAACCGTAAACACAAAAGCCAGCAAAGCGTAACCAAAATACATATTAACTTTATTATGTCCGTCCTACATGCAGGCCGGCTTGGTCCAAAATCACAACATCCCGCCGTTTTAGTTTATCAGCTAAAATCAATTCTGCCAACTGATTTTCCACATTATCTTGAATCGCGCGGCGCATCGGCCTAGCGCCAAATTCAGGGTCAAAACCGATTTGCGCCAAATTCTCCAAAGCAGATTCCTCTACTCTTAACTCTACACCACGCTTCTCTAGGTCTTTGGCTACACGTTTCAGCATCAAACCTGCCACTTTTTTGATTTCTTCCCGCTCCAACGCGCGGAATAACACTATACCATCAAAACGATTCAAAAATTCTGGCCTAAAATATTGTTTTAAATCGCCATGAATTAAATTCTGTCTGATTTTATCTAAAGGCACACCCTGCTTCATTTGATCCTGCACGCTAGCAGTACCGGCATTGGATGTGGCAATAATAATTGTATTAGTAAAATCAATTACCTTGCCAACACTATCAGTCAAACGACCGTCATCAAATACTTGCAAAAACAAATTTAGAACATCTTTATCAGCTTTTTCCATTTCATCTAAAAGCACTAATGAAAATGGATGTTGACGCACTGCCTCCGTTAAAAGGCCAGTTCCCTGCTGTCCCGGCTGTCCAATAAGGCGATAAATACCAGACTTGTCTTGATATTCGCTCATATCAACGCGAATCATGCGATCTTCCCCGCCAAAATACACAGTTGCGATTGTTTTGGCCAATTCAGTCTTGCCAACGCCTGTTGGGCCAAGAAACAAAAAGTTGGAAATCGGTTTTTTCTGCGACCTGACTTCAGCTCGAGCACGGCGCAAAGCATTAGCCACCAAATCCACAGCTTCATTCTGGCCAATAACATTTTTGTGCATCTCTTCTTCTAAACGCAGAAGTTTTTCAGACTCATCTTCAGAAATACTAGTGACCGGAATGCCTGTCTTTTGCGCAATAACAGCGGCCACATCCTCACTGGTAACCAACTGGTTCTCGCCTTTTTTATGATGCGCAAAACTCGCAGCCTCGGTCATGATTGCAATCGCACTTTCTGGTAAATTTTGGTCATGTAAATACTTTTGTGCTAACTTTACTGCCTGTGCGATAGCATCATAAGAAAAAAATACATTATGCTTATATTCCACACCGCCAACTTTTGATTCCAACACTTGAATGGCCTGATTTTCATCCATTTCTTTAATATCAACGCGCGCCAACATCGAACCCAATTCAGAATTCAAAATATGTCTATTATATCCTTCCAAAGTCGTGGTGGATAAAGTCAAAAATTTGCTCGGTCCTAAAAATTCAGCCAGTGTCTCTGAAACGTCCAAACCTTCTTTTCCCCCTTCACCGCTAATACTAACTAAATCTTGTACGTTTTTTACAAATAAAATAATGTTGCCGGCCTTGCCGACTTCATGCATAATCCGCATCAACCTCTCTTGCGCGCCACTTACTGTTGTACCAGCTAATAGGGCAGATGTGGATAACTGCACCAAACGTTTATCCTGCAAGCGCTTTGGCACATCATCTTCAATCATTTTTTGTGTAATACCTTCTACAATACTCATCTTTCCAACTCCGCGCTCACCCACTAACACCACACTTTGTCTGCCTCCCTCAATAATCCGAAAAATCTCTTCTATTTCCTTTTCACGCGCTACGCATGGGGCCAAATATCCAAATTTAGCCGCCATAGTTAAATCCTCGCTAAAACTGTTAAGATATGGCGTGGCTACGGCAGTCATTGCCCTGTCTAGGCCATATTTACTGCGCCTGGACGCGGCCCGGCTAAATTTTTGATATTGCCTGCGCAAATGTTCCCGAATTCTTAACCATTCAACCACATTATTTAATTTATCATTATCAATATTTAAATCATAAAGCAATTCTTGAATTGCTTCGGTCTGACGCACAGTCGCAATCAAAAGCTCGGTAACATGTACAAATTCTTGTTTATCAGTAAAAGCTTTTTCATAAGCTTGAAACAAAATTTGCTGGACATCATCACCAATCAAAGGAATACGCGTACTTTTTTCTTTAGTAAATTGCGCGCTAATTTTTGCTTGCAAAATCTGCACTGGCACACCAAGACGTATAAACACGCTACCAACTTTTTGTGCTGACAACAAAGCATAAAACACATGCCAGGCGGTTACATGTTCGTTATTTTGCTTAAAAGCTACACGGTATGCTTCTTCCAATACTTCAGAAACATCAGTAGTAAAGGTCTGTGCAATATCTACTCTCTTTCTGCGAGACAAATGAAAAACCTCGCGCCATGTTTGCAAGCCAATCTCATTTTCTTGTGATGGCTGTTCTCTGCTCTCTTTGTATACATGCCGTTCAACTGGCACTAACTCCCGCTCAATTGATAAAAGACGATAGACCAGAAAGCTAAAAGCAATTACGCCAAGCCAAAACAATACGGCCGGATTACCAGAACTACCTATTAACCAAAAATCTTTAGTAAAGACCATGTTTATCAAACCTCGACTATAAATAAGCCAGCTAAATAAACCCAAAAAACCCAAACCAAAAATTAACGCGCCCAAAATCAAAAAACGCTCTAGCCAGCGTCTGGCTTTGCGTATGCTGATATGATAGTGAGTCAGCGGTTCTCCCCAATACAAGAATTTTCCACGCACCATTCGCCCCATACTCATGCCGCGGCACTCGCGACAGCGAGTAATACCGCGATAACCACTACCATGACAGGTATTGCATGGCAAAATATTTAATGGGACATTCTTAGCAAAAAGCATATCTACAACAATGATTTAGATAACATATAAACGACAAACAAAGGAAATAACATCCACAAAGCAAATAATAATGCTACGACTGCGGTCCAGATTAAAAGTCCAATAGCGCGAAAGATAACATTAAAAAAACGTATGAAAAAACTCATCAGTCGGCCTTGCCAGTCGTGTTGACCAAACATTGGTACAAAAATATTTTTCAACCACAAACCAGGCGCCATTTGAATATTTGCGTCTTGCCATAAATACAGGCAACTAATCAAAACCTTCTTCGCCCCAGCAGTGTACCACCACAACGGAAAGTACACAACATCTAACACCAACTCTAACAGCATTCTTTGAATTACTAATATCCACATATTTTTGACTATAGTCTATGGTCTATCGTCTATAGACCAATCACATTATACCACAAAATCAAAAAGCCCGCTATTCACAGGCTAATTTACCCTGAGCGACTTGTCCTGAGCTTGTCGAAGGAGTCGAAGGGTCATCTCACCGCCACTTCATTTCTTGAAAGCGTCGCATATTCCATATTATCAGCCGCAACTAATTTTAATTTTTTTACTCGTTCTTCCAAATTTTTCATTGATTGCTGATTTGCTATTTCATAACCTAGACGTTGGTTGTCTTGTTCTAAAACGCTAATTTTCTTGTTCAAATCACTAAGTTCATAGCCCTTAGCAGATAAATTGCTGGTCTGCATCACATATAAAACACCGACAAAACTAATTATAAACATTAAAACGAAACGAGACGAAGTACTAAGCAACATCATTTGCCAAGCTTGTTTCCTCTGAAGCATTGTAATGTGATTTGGGCTTGCTACCATATAAAATTTAATTTAGAAATTTAAAAATTTTAAATTTTTTCCGCAACCCGTAATTTTGCTGAACCTGCTCTAGAGTTGAGCCTTACCTCATCTTCTGAACAAACGGTCGGCTTCTTGTTGATTATTTTTATTGTCTTGTTATTTTGCTTTTGAAAATAGTGCTTTACAATTCTATCTTCCAAAGAATGGAATGTAATGATCGCCAATCGCCCACCTTGTGGTGAGCCTGCTGAACCACTTGGAGCCAAAACTTCAATCGCCTGCGGTAAAACTTTTTCAATAACACCCAACTCATCATTCACCGCAATACGCAGGGCCTGAAACACTTTCGTGGCTGGATGCAATCCACCAACCCACGGAATTTCTTTGTTTGTCTTAAGCTTCTTACGATATACTTCAAGTATAATTTCTACTAACTCACCCACTGTTTCTATCTTTTTCGCTTTTCGTTTTTCACCAATCGCTTCACTTATCTCCCGACTCAACTTCTCTTCCCCATATTCTCTAAAAATTTTCTCCAACTCGTCTGCTGATAAATTATTCACCAACTCACTCGCGGTCCTACATTCTACATTCAACATTCTACATTCTTTACCGTATCGCATATCCAACGGTTCATCAGCTTTTAAAAAGCTAAATCCCCTTCCACGCTCTTCAAACTGTGGGCTTGACCACCCAAGGTCCAACAAAATACCGTTCACTGGACTGAATTTCTGCTCCGCGACAATCTTTTTCAAATTTACAAAATTGTCCCGGACAAAAATCGCTTGCTCACCAAAATTGTAAAGATATTGTTTGGCGCGTAAGACCGCTTCCACATCCGCGTCTATTCCCAATAATTTTCCATTCGGCCCGATTTTTTCCAAAATCTTTTCCGCGTGGCCAGCATCTCCCAAAGTGCCATCAATGACTTGCATTCCGGGTTTTAGTTGCAGTGCATCTATCACTTCATTCAAAAGTACGGGGACATGACGCATATATTAAACGCCAAGCGCGGACATCTGTTCCGCAATTTGATTACTTTCGGCCTCGGTCTTTTTCTTGTATTCACTCCACTTCGCACTATCCCACAACTCCAACCGGCTATACAAACCAGCCACTATCACTTCTTTATTTAATCCCGCAAATTGGCGCAAATACTCTGGCAGAACAATTCTGCCTTGTCCGTCAATGTCCACATCCATGGCGCCAGCCAACATCAAACGCGCGAATGCGCGCGTATTAGCTTGGGCGAACGGCAGGTTAGCTAATTTCTCGGCCAACTTTTCCCATTCTTTTTTTGTGTACAAAAACAAACAAGAATCAAGTCCTCGTGTCACCACCGCGCCTTTACGCAAATCAGGCCGAAATTTTTTCGGTACAGCAATTCTGCCCTTGTCATCTAAGTTGTGCGCGTACTCTCCAATAAACATAGTTTAATTTACCCACATAAAGTGATTTAATCCACCGACAGGCATTTGGTGCATTAAATCACAATATGCTGATAAACTAATTCCCCACCCTTCCCCACTTATCTCCATTA
>Ga0208373_1004556_pt1 | contig 12340 bp, 18 predicted proteins | sample RifOxyC2_FD_184036 | JGI IMG/M metagenome (GOLD analysis project Ga0208373, IMG submission 184036) | Soil microbial communities from Rifle, Colorado - Rifle Oxygen_injection C2 (SPAdes) | ecosystem: Environmental > Terrestrial > Deep subsurface > Rock core/Sediment | place: Rifle, Colorado...
GTGCGACTAGGAAATCCTTGTTCCCTTTTTGAGTTTCAATTCGGCGCGCACCATTTTCCGCCACTTCTCGTCCTGATGAAACTCCTTGTGCAACCACACGCCGTCCCGCAGCCTTCCGCCGCCCATTCCACCATTAACTCCGAGCCGCTGATGTTCGGTCAGTTGCAGATACCAGCCGCGTCCGTCACCATCATTCGCCGGCCACGCAGCGGTATCGAGCCGTTTCAACAACTGGGCAAAACACGCGCCTTCGCCCAGCATGTCCAGCCGCACGGTCAGGTAAACCTGCCCGCCGTCATCTCCCTCGAGAACCAACCATATCCGCTTTGCGTTTTTTCGCAAGAAACTCAACTTCACGGTGCGCTTGAGACACTTGCTGGCCGCTTGCTTGCGATAAAGCTTGTCCCTGTCAACAACCGTCATTCCGACAAAAAATTCCAACGCGTTCATGGTGTTCCCCTTAGTTCAGTCAAAGAATAAAGGAATATAGCAAGTTTTTACCTTCTTGTCAATCCCGCCGCATTTTACCTGCGAAAACCGCCGCCACCGCCAACAACCCGGCGCAAATGAACAAAATAGTTTCGAACGACCAGACCGTTAGCAATACGCCGCTCGCAAGCCAACCAGCAGCCGCGCCGGCATGCACGATCATGGATTTGAACGAGCCCACGGTCGCGCGAATATCACTGGACGCGATATTGTTTTGCAGAAACGTTTTTTCCGCCGGGACGAACGCGCCACGATTCAGTTCATGGACAACGAAAAAAAACAACACCATTCCCGCTTGCGGCACCACGGCGATCAGCACAAACAAAACAACATTCATAAACAGCGTGGTGCGCATCACCCCCACCTTACCCAATTTACCGCACATAAGTCGCCCGCCAATCATTGTTCCGAACATGGTCGCGGACATGATCAGCACCCAAAGCCATGAAATCGCTTCCAGCCCGAACCGCTCCGAAAAGTACAACGACCAATTCATGTTAATCACTTGATACGCCATCACCGCCAGCGTGCAGATTAAGATCAAAGAAAAAATCACATGGTGGTTCCAACCGTAACGCACGCTGTCTTTGACGATTCGCCGCATGCCTTGCCAGCCCGTTTTCCATGTTAATTCTTTTTTCACGAAATACTCTTCCTTGATCAGCCGGCGACAAATCGGCCACACAGCGAATAATCCCAGAGCGGAAACGATCCACGGCAAACGCAAATCCATCAGCGCCAGCGCCACGCCGAACGTGCCGCCGATAATCGTCCCCAGCGTCTTCACCATTTCACCGCGAGTGAACACCTGACCGCACACATGACCGTAACCGTTCAAATCGAGCGAATCCTTTAGCCATGCATCAAGCGCCCCAGAAATGAAACAACTGCCAAATGCGCACATCACTTCCGCGACAATAAATCCGATCGTGTTATAACTCACAAAATATACCAGTGCCGCCAGCGCGTGAAAAAATACGCCAAGCAAAACAGACGTCTTGCGACCGAAATAATCAGCCACCACGCCGGTCGGCACTTCCAGCAAAAAAACGCCGATCATGAATGCGAAGTTCACCACGCCGACTTCGGCCATGGACAGGCCGTTGTCCACCAAGAAAATCACATACGTCGGAAAAACTAGCGACAAAGGAATTTGCGTGAGAGCGATGAACCACAAATAATCGCGCTTGATCCTTTCCATTTTTCTCCCCCCTTACAATTGTGAAAGAACTGGTCAGATTAAAACGCAAAAGATGCGTTTAGCCGATCTGGCTGAACGCATCTTTAGAAATATTGAAGTGACTTATTTATATACCACCAGTTCCTGTCCTTCCAATGGAACCGAGGGATCCTGCCTATCCTATCATCCCGAGGGAATCGAGGGATCAGTAATGTGGGCTATATTCACAAAATTATTCCAAAAAATGCTTTCAGCCAAACCAGCTTCTTTACTGGTCGGCTTAACGTCGAAAGCGGACACAATAGCAAAACCGGCTTCGGTCATAAGAACCGAGCGATCAAGCTGGGAATAATTTTGGAATTTGTTGTTCATAAAACTCACCATAATTTCCGTCATCCTTCAGGTGGCGGAGTATAGTATCAGCCAAAGCCTTCTTTGCTGATGCGCTCACAAGCGACTAAAGCCAACAGGGCGGCCTATGGCCGTGCTAACACGCTGATCCGCCCGCCTGCAACGCTATGCGTATGCATTGCGGGCAGGCCAGCTGAAACTGACGGGAATTGGTTGACTAATTCCCGTCAGCTTCAGCTGGCGGAGTAACGCATTGGCATAGATTATGACGCTAGACTTTTATTTTGGTTACGAACATTATATAATAACACCGACAGCGCCACAAGTCAACAGTGAAACATCTTGTCTAATTATAAGCAAAAAAACGCCGGAAATAGTTCCGGCGTTCTCGTTTCGCAAGACAACCCGCTTCTCGTTTTTCAACAGGCGGTGTAACGTCTCGCGTGCAAGAAACAAAGCAGGGACATGGTAAACCTCGCGTTTCCGCAGTCTGTCAATCGTCCCATCCGTTCGGTGAGGACATCACACTCATCGTTCTTGCGAACATGTGTTTCTGCGTCCTCGAACTTTTTCTCAACGGCTGCGCGACATCAAGGTCGGCGTCGATTCAACACCTCTACATTCGTCGCGTTTTTCACTATTCTGTCCGCTACGTCAATGCGTCAAAAAACTTATCCGCCAGCGCGATCACAGGATCCGCTTCGAACGGCAGGTGCAACATGTCTTCCGGAATTGCCGTCATTCCCACGTTCGCTCCGATGAGCGCGCCGGCCATGGACGCGTTCGAATCAGTGTCGCCGCCGGCATTGACCGCTTCGAAAATCCCGGCCCGGAAATCGGTCGGATGACGAAAAAAAACGGAAATGGCGAACGGTACTGATTCGAGGCAATAGCAACTCGTGCCACCAATGCATTGCACCAGCATGCCCAAGGAACAATCGCTGGCAAACTCATACTTCACCGTGTCCAATCGCGCGGAAAACATTTCCGCGTCCTGGAAAAAAGAACCGCGAAACATGACTTCCGCCGCGTGCACCGCCCGAAAAAGCCGATGCCACTTCATGAAGAGTTTGCGCCGCTCGGTTGACTCGATTTTTTCCCGAACCAGCGAACAAACCAGCCACGCCATAGCGTAGGCCGCGATGGAGGCGCGCAAATCCGCATGCGTCACTTGTCCTTGTTCAACCACGATGTCCAGCAAACTTCCGCGGATGACCCACGGACGCAATGCGATCATGAGGCCGATCGGCGCGATTTTCATAGCCACGCCGTTACCGCAACCGCCGCCGTCCAAATGATTCGTTACCGAAAAATCAACCGGCAATACGGGATTCCGTCCCCTCGTGCCATTACTGTCGACAAACTTTTTGATTTCAATCAACGACCGTTTGGTTGATTTTCCCCAGCCGGCCGTGCTGATTTTTAGTTCCCGAACCTGTTCCTCCACAGTATCTTGAAAATCATATCCAGAGCAGCTGATCAACGATCTCGCTATCGCCGCCGTCAACTGCCAGTCATCCGTCGTTTGTCCGGCCTCAAATCGCCTGATTGACTTCGGGTTCCGTTGCAACGCCGGCAAATACCGATCCACGCCGCCGCCCGGCAACCGGCCGATTTCTTCCGCCGTCATGGTCTCGACCGGCATGCCCATGGCGTCGCCGATCGCCACGCCGAGAAACGCGCCTCGCACTTTGTCCCGCAAAAAAACATTTTTGTTTTTCATTCGTTTTCCCCTTTCAAGTATTCGGGCTTACCCCAAATTCGCGGATATTCGTTCGCGACCGCGAGCAATTCAGCCGCGGTGTAATTTACTCGCTTGATCTCTCGCCAGTCATTCGAATACTTGGTCAAATCCCACGAACAGACGGAACGCACCCAACTCATGTATTTGCCGATCTCCCCGGTTTCCGGGTGGCGCCGCGTGTAATGGATGATGCCGCCATTGAAAATCTTGTCCGTGTCAACTTCGGAAGTCATCAGCTCGGTAAAACGATTGAGCGACATCCGCTCGAGTCGAAGCTGAAAAGCGCGCATCACTTCCGCGTGGCAAACGATGATCACTTGCATGTCCGAACATTCGCGGTGCAAAGTGTGGAGCACGCGATCAATGCGCAAACAAAGTTGCGCCATGGACTCGCCGCCCGGCGGCGCGAAGAAAATCCCGTCGCGCTCGCGCCGATTCATCTCACGTGCAAAATCGGTCAAACGCTCCTGCTGACTCATCACGTCGAGCTGTCCCCAATCGCGCTCACGCAGATACAGCTCTTGGAGCCAATGTCCGCCAAGACCAAGATGTCCGGCCGTTTCCATGGCTCGCAAGAAAAACGAAACGTAAGAGCGATCGAACTTTTTGACGAACTCGTTGATTTCCCTGTGCCAAACGTTGGCTCGAATCCACACCCCGGCCGCTTCGGCCTGCCAAACACCCTTGTCCGTCAATCTCCAAGTCCAACTTGGTCGAGCTTTAAACGCTTCGGTAAAACCGCGCTTGTCGCCGGCATAAGAATACTGATTGGCCAAATTGCCTTCCGACTGTCCATGCCGCACCAAAACCAGATCAATTGGCATCATGAGTAAAGCCTCCTTTGTAAAAGAACAGACTTTAGCGCAGTTTAACGCTGATCACCACGCTTGTCAACAGCATCGCGGAAAGCAACTGACAAAACTACTCCGAGAATATCTCATATAAACAAATTCGCCTTAACGGTAAATGTTAAAATCCCCCGTTCGCTGAACGAGGGATTTATTTTTTCATCTTTTATCAGACAAAGTGCACGTACCCACGCGCACCAATAGCGCCGTGGTTATCGTGGCGCCAGTCTTATAAGAATAGTCTCGCCCCTGATAAAAACCACCCGTAAATCCAACAAAAGCGCCGCCATTAATCATGTCAACATCCACAATTTCACATGAACGAGACATTTCCGCGAGCAGTTTCTCCAATTTATCACTGCAATCGACATAACCCTTTTGGTATTTGCAACTCGACAAGTCAGGGTTCAAAACAAAGAACCTTTGCCCCACGCCATACTTTTTCAGATATTTGGCGACTTTCATCTCCTCTTGTGACGGCCTCGCGCTTTCCTCTTCCACCGTCGCGCCCACTAACTTTTCTGCATTCTTTGCCGCCTCCGACTCTTGAGCGCTGAACATGTGCGGCTCAACGTCGCTCATTGAATCATCTTCTTCTACTTCGGCCATCTCCACTCTTTTGCATCCGGCCAAGACCAAGACAAAGAAACACGCGATCATCAAGAAAAAACTGATTGTAAAATAACCACGCATTGTCCCACCTCCTATATTAAATGGGTCAAATGACTGAAAACAAATTACCGCGAACTTGACGGAATGTCAATATTATCAATTTTAAAACCCTCGTTTCATTGAACGAGGGTTTTGCAGTTGATTCTTGCTTTCAATCGATTACTGCCACTCCCGTCGCCCGGAGCTTAACAATGACAGCCGCGTCATTCGCCGAATCAATCGATCGCGTGAGCGATCGCAACACGCGCGTGCGATAACCGCGGGATGCGCTATCCACACCGGAATCGGTCACGCAAACTTCAAGTGCCACGCCACAACAGTCAACGTCGGTCACTCCGAGGGTGCTAAAATAACCATCAAGCCCTGTTTCCCGCCGCACACCCTTCGCATCAACGTGCGAGGCAAAGGCCGAGGTGCAATCCACGTCCCCATCCACACCTTTGCGCAGAATCATCGAGGCAAAGCGCAAATTCAGATCGGGATGGAATTCAGCCCCCGGCGTTCCCGCCTCGCCATGCCTACCCCAGCGAGCAAAGGAACAATGATCATGCGGATGCCACTCGCCGACCACGACTATCACGTCATATTCACCGCTCGCCATGAGCCTGTTGATCGGCTCAATGATGTCATCCATACCACCCACAGGCAATTCCCAACCCGGACGAAAACTGTTCACCAAATCAATGACCAAAAGTGCTTTTTTCATTCTTCCCTCCTCGGTTTCAAATGTTACCTTCTCTGTTTTTCAAAGCGCATGTGCACAATCTTCCGCTCATTGATCAACCGACGCACGCGATCCACCAAGTCCCAGCCGAAAGCGCATCGCAAGTTGGTTTTGAAATAGTAATCCCTTTGCGCCATTTTTTCGATCTTCTTTTCTGGCGGATAATGCCGCCTAATCCGCTTCACCCGCCAATTCGCCAGCCGCGAGTGGCAGTACTCCCGAACCACGCTGTCGAGCAAATCCCATTCGTATGACGATTCGAGTTCGAGCGTATCGCCAGGGAGCAACATGTCGGCACGGAAATTTTCAAACCACCAGAGGGAACCTACCTTGTCGGCCGGTCTTAACGGTTCAAATCCCTCAAAACCGGTCACTTCTCCCGTCTTGCCAAGCGCGCCAAGATATCCGCAGGTAAACATTTTTCCATCCCGCATCACCCGGACGTGCGCGGCATAATATTCCGGAATAAAGTAAGCATTCACATTGTCAAAGAAACATCCCTGATACTGAAAGTAATTACGTCCGGCACGGTGCACCACTGATAGACTGATAATTTTTTTCGGCTGATTCGGCCGATAGCACGGACGAGAATACGGATGCATTGCTTTGTCTGCAAAATTCAGATACGGCATTTCACCGTTCATCAATATTTGCCGCAACCAACGCACCCGCTTATTCCATGTCCGCCGTAACGACCGCGGATTTTTCCGTCGATGCGTCAGCCCCTTGTACGGAAATCGTTCGCGAAACATTTTTGTTCTCGGCCACCAGTCGTGCAAGTAGCCGGCCAATCGCGAATAAAGCGGATCGATTTTTTTCGGTGTCTCGACCACGATCACGTCCCCGACCCGTAATTTTTTCATGGACAATTCGTGGACATAATCGCCATCGCGGCGCCAGACTTTTCGCTTTAACCCGACAAGGCCATACCTCCACGAGTTTTGTTTCGCGTCGGGCGCCGTGGCCCATCGCCCGCTGTCATACACACGGCCGGCGCGTTGAATGGCAACCTTGGCGTTGTCACCGGCATTAAAGTCGGCCAGAAAGTTCCAGCGATCAACCAAAATTTTGATTCCACGGCACTCGAACATTTTCCGTCCGCGAAAGCGTACAATATTGACTTCGTATTTCATCGCGCCCTCCAATTGATGTATTTCTCAAGGAACAAGCGTTTATTCTCCGCCTCGAAAGCCGCGGCAACCGAGGCAGAGAATTATTTTATTGAGATTGTTTCCCAAATAATCCTTTCATGGAAACATTGGTTTAACTGATACACCCACCTCTCACACTTTGATTATAGTGTATCAAATACACCGTGTCAAGAGTTACCCCCTGACAAGCTGTTTTGTGTGCAAAATAAGCCATAAAACCAAGCGGCAAAACAGCGCTTAAAAGCGTTTAGGAATATTGAAAAAACAAAAAAGCGTTCACCTCTCACTGGTAAACGCTCATCTAGATACCGCTCATCAACAGCACGCGTCCCAAAGGGTTTCAGTAGTTTGTTTTGTACTTTTAAAAATTATTCAAATGCTACGCGCCGCCTCACGCAAAACGCCGAGCAATAATTCATTAACAATTTTTGGAGAAACGCTTTTTCTTAAATTGTTTAATTGCTTCGGTAAAATTTGCTGCCCGCACAGAATCTTCGCCCGTTCGGCCACTGCGTTCAAATCGGCAAAAGACATAACCATGTTGCCAAGTCCGGCCAAACGCAAAAGTTCGGCGCAACCCATCTGATCGTTAACCAAAACCGGCACGCCGAGACAGGCCGCCTCCATTGGCACATTACCAAAAGTTTCAAACAAGGACGGCGAGACAATCAACCCTTGCGAAAGATAAAACTGATACAATCCCTCAGGCCGCATCGGAGCGAGTCGATTCATCGTTCGAGGAAATCCATCGATTTTTTCCGTTTTCGTCACAATCGTCGCTATGTGTTTCCACTTTTGCCTGAGCAGTCGGCGATGCATATCGAAAAATACCCTGAAATTTTTGATCGTATCCCAGCGCCCGACAGCCGCGATGCGCCGCTCGACGGATGGCGACGAAATATTCAATTCGGAAACGCAAGCAAGATTTACCGGGTTCGGAATGACGCAACCACGCGCCACCGGCCGCTGATAAACCTCCCGCTCCACGACATCGCGACAAATTTGAGAAGGAAACACCCAAGAATAAACTCGTTGGCGAAACGATCTCTCCATGGCCAAAAAAATTTTTCTTTGCCGCGGCGGATAATTTTTCGTTTCACGCGACAACACCCCGGCATATCTCATGACAATCGGGATTTTTAACTCATGCGCGGCGATAGAAATCATCCAGGGCATATAATATGTACCGTTCAAAAGCATCACGTCCGGAGGCTCTCGACGTAACGTCACTTTTATCAGATTAATAACCGGACGATAGTAATTCTCCACGTCCTTCAGCGTTTTCGCTCGCGCCATAATTTTTGTCAATGGCAAATCATGAATATTAAAAATATGTTGTTCAAACCAATCCTGAGACAGATGCCAAAAAGCAGTGGCGCCTCGAATATGGCGACGCGCGTTTATCTCAATACCGATCGCCCCCTTGCCCGAGCCGTTTAAAAAAGTCAGAAGGTTGGTGTTGGCCGTGGCAATCCCGCCGAGATAATCACGAACAACGTTCATGGCAATGCGCATAAAATTAGTTTTATCTCTTTTACTATATCAAAATTAACGACAAATTTCAATTTATATAAAAAATGTTCGTCCCGATGGCGGAACGAACATTATGTTTTCACTTATCGATAATCTTCACGCCAGCGGCGATCAGCTTCTTCATCATGACCTCTTCCGTCTGTTTCGAATATGACCGCGTAAGATACTTCAACATGGTCACATCGAACTGCTTCATCGCTCCTTCGAGCGCCGTTTCCCCGGCGCAATAGTCAAACGTCAATCCGCAAACCTTGATTCGTCCGATCCTCTTCTTATTCAGGTACTGCTCGAAACTCATCGGATACTGCACCGACCCGATCATCAGCCATCCGCCAAACGCGGAATACGGATGCTCGTGAAACGCGTAGCCCTTGCGAAACGCCGCGTCAATCAATGTTAGATCAATCCCGTCAAACAATTCCACCTCTCTCGTGCCGGTCATACCATGCCATGGCCACGTCTTGTAGGTGCGGCCGTTGATCACAACCGTATCTCCGGACGCAATATTGTGCGTCTTGGATAGAAACAGATTCCCGGGCACATGCTCTTCATACGAAATGAGCACTTCGTCCGGCGGACCATCTTCATCCCCGAGGCCATTTTCCGCAACATCATTGAAAAGCGGAACCAGCTCTTCGGCTCCATCAATTCGCAATCCGCCATCACGACCAAAGGCCTTGTGCAAATCAACTCCGATGAACGCCCAAGGTGTTCTCACTGCGTCCCTCCTTCTTCACAAAGTTCCTTAACGAACTCGGCATATTCAACCACGGCGCGCGAATCATTATTAACCGGCAAGATATCACTGTCAATGAAATCCGGCAGCGGAAGATCAACGACGATCAGCACGCTTTTTTTCATGCTCCATCCCTCATCTTGCTCTCATCCTCTTGCGTAGCGATGAGAGTAAATATCTTGTTTTTGCCGTCATAAAGCACATTATACCAGCCGGCCTTTTGATACGCCCGCACCAGCGCCTGATGCACCGCTTCCGGCAACACTCCGTTGGTATCGCCAAGATACTGCGACACGCTGACGCACGAAACTTGTCCTGCTCTCTGTGTCAGGTAAGCGTCAATCTTTCCTTCGATTTGTTTAAACAAAACCTTTTCTGCCTCACTCATCTCCACTTCCCGATTCGGTCCGACCGCCATGGCACACCTCCTTGTTGATTTAACATTTACGCTCATATCCTCTCATTCATTCACTTAACCGCGCGGATACGTGCCGTCAGGCCGTTCGCGAGGCGATGAATTTCCTTGCGCGTATTCCCTGTCGGCCCGGGCATTATTTTGCGCTCGCTGGCAAATGTGGTGATAAAACAAACATGATTACTCTCCAAAACGGATTCTTTGCCGGCCACCAATTCTTAGCCCCTAGCGCGATCGGATCTATCCGCCAACAAATGGCCACGAACATGAAAGCCGCGATCCAGATGAGAATTTCAGCCCACATGATTATTGGTCACTTTCACGTGCCAGCGAGGCGAGTCGGCCATTTTCTCTCCACCCAAACCAACGCCATCCACGTACACAGCGCAATCATAGTCCTCGGAAAACTTAAGCATAACGTTGCGCAAAGACTGATCAGCCAATGCCGCAACACGCGCTTGAGCTTCGACATCTCCACGTTCCGCCAGCGGACTGCGGGACATCAGCGAGGAAACATATATTTCCGCCGTGTCGCCCCCAAACTTGTTCTTCCCAAAGTACGCAGACACCAACTCTCCCCAAATGACCAGGAGCTGATTGATGGAAAGGTTGATCATTGTTTTCTCCTTATTCCGCGTTTAACGGATCGGTTGGTTGTTCAGTTGTTTGCTTGCCGCACGCTGCACACTTCACGCATGCGGCATGACATTGATCAGTGAACACCGCCAACCGATTTGGCCGAGTGCCATACATTTCCGGCGCGTAAATCGCGACACCAACCATCGGGGCAATGCCGAACAAACAGGCAATGATCACTCCCGCGATTACCGCGCGCATGTCGGCAATGCCAAGCATAATTATGAATCCGCCAAGTAATATCATCCCCGCCGCGACAAGCAACATAGCTTCCATCTTTGTCCTCCTTTATTCACCCCCAAATCCAATTCCACCTCCACGCGAGACAGATGGCGATCGCGATAACCACCGCGACCACTCGCCAAAACAGGCGCGGGATTTTCGGTTGACCAAAGTGTTTTCGAAAAGCGCGCCGAGCAGGCCAGACCAACCCAAAATGAAATGCCGTGGCGATGATCACCGCCAGGAAAAGCAATTCCGGCGACATCGTTTTATCTCCTTATTCCGAACTCAACGGCTTGTCCGCCGACTCGGCCACCGAGTATGGTTCCACCGGCACGGTTGACGCGACTTCTGCCCGCGGCTGGCATCTTGTCTCCGACGTCAAACATTGAACAAGGCTCCGAGCATGAACGCGAGTCCGAGAATCATGCCGGACAACCCAACACCCATGTGAACACCCGTGCCATCACAAGTCAAATATCGAATTTGTCCCCAAACTCCTACTCCCAGAACAATCGCTCCAAAAATCAACCCGAGAATTGACAATGTCATATCAGCCTCCTTTATTCCATTATTTTTTGCGCCGCAGGGGGAATATCGCACCCGAACGGCATGCATTGCTCGAAGCTAAACTGGCGCTTTTCTCCGTTCGCGAGCGCAACCGTCCAAACCGTTTCATCCCGTTCAGGCAACTTGAGCCCGTTCCGCAGGCGCACGCCGCGATTCGGTTCCAGCTTGGCCTGCAAACTCACGCCGTTCGCTGACACAGTGATCGCTACGACCGCCTTCGACCGATTCGCCACGGTAATTGATCCGTAATTTCCCCGCACGCGCAGATCGCCCCAGTCAAGGACACAGCCGGATGCGTTCGTCGCAACCAACCCGTCGTCGGAATCATTTCGTGCCACTCCATCGTTGCCGGATACGATTGATTTAATTTCAGAAGCGTCAAACACGATGGAGTAAAAGCCCTTCCCCGTGTAGACTGCTCCAAGCCCTCCCACAAGAAACAAAGCAAATCCGCACCAAAGGCACACTTGTGACCTCCTTGAATCAACCTTCACATCGTATGCCCGCTTGAAATGCAACACGCCCCAACCACAACAGTACAAACACCCAAAAAACGTACCCGCGAGAATTATTGCAAGAATTTCCATGTCTCCACCTCCATTAAGTTGTCAAACAGCAACGCCAAAGTATAACAAATTTACACAGACTTGTCAATGCTAAAAATCACTCCTCACCATTATTCGTAAAATTAAATAAAATTCACCTGCTTTAGCCAGTAAAAAATCCGTCCCTTCCGGAGGGGCGGATTTAGAGTTTTCTCTTACTTCTTGTCAAAAGGCAGTGGGATTGCCCACGCTTTTCCATTAACGGTCAACTTGGCCGCGGTCATCCGAGGCATCACGCTGATCGTCCTCAACTTTTCCCCGGCCGGCAAACGTCCCCATGATTGCGAGAATAAAGCGTTGTTGGTTTTCTGCCATGGCCCGATGCGCAACGATTTGTCTTTGCGGAACTCCACCGCAAGATCAACCAAGTCCGCACCGCTAACATTTTCGATTTCCAGATATTCAGGAAACCAAGAAAGCTTCGCGCCAATGGACTCATCCATGGCAACCGACTTGCCTGACTC
>Ga0208373_1004557_pt1 | contig 12337 bp, 12 predicted proteins | sample RifOxyC2_FD_184036 | JGI IMG/M metagenome (GOLD analysis project Ga0208373, IMG submission 184036) | Soil microbial communities from Rifle, Colorado - Rifle Oxygen_injection C2 (SPAdes) | ecosystem: Environmental > Terrestrial > Deep subsurface > Rock core/Sediment | place: Rifle, Colorado...
TCAAGGCCCTCATCGTCGACATTGTAAAAATCAAGTGATTTTCTGGTAATTTCGAGACTTACGGCTCCGTGTTCGATGAGTGAGTAATCTCTGACTCGCCTGAGGAGCTTGAGAGCGATCCTGGCCGTCCCTCTGGAGCGCTTGGCGATCTCGAGGGCTGATTGATCGTCGAGATCAAAGTCTAGCCTGTGGGCTGATTGAGAGATGATGTCTTTAAGCTCGTCTGGAAGATAGAAACGAAGGCGGTGGACGATACCAAAGCGGTCTCGCAGGGGGCTGGCTATTCTACCCGCCTGGGTAGTAGCGCCGATGAGGGTAAAGGGATTGAGATCAAGGCGCAGATTTTTGGCGGCCGGCCCCTTTCCCAGAATTATGTCGAGAGCATAGTCTTCCATGGCAGGATAAAGCGCTTCTTCAACAGTTTTATTGAGCCGGTGAATTTCGTCGATGAAAAGCACGTCGCCTGGGTCTAGTGCAGTGAGAATTGAGGCCAAGTCCCCTGCCCTAGTGAGAGCCGGTCCGGAGGTAACCTTGATATTTGTTCCCATTTCGTGGGCGATAATGTGGGCGAGGGTGGTTTTGCCGAGTCCCGGCGGGCCAAATAGGAGTACGTGTTCCATGGGCTCGCCGCGTTTTTTGGCGGCTTCTATGGAAATCTGGAGCGAGCGGACCACGTCCGGTTGGCCGGTGAAGTCTCCCCAAGTGCTCGGTCTGACTGGCGAATTGGATTTATCGGTCATTTGGTGTTTAGCAGTTTAAGGGCAGACTTGACCTGCCCTGAAAGATCAAGAGATTGATCAATTTGAGGCATGATCCTGACTATTTCACTTTTCTGGAAACCAAGAGAGGCAAGCGAGTCTGCGAGTTCGGAGTTTTCTTCCAGTTGGCTAATATCCGCGCTACCTGAGCCGATTTTCGATTTAAGATCGAGGATAATTTTCTGGGCTGATTTTTTGCCGATACCAGGAATTGAAGTGAAAAAGGCCAAATTACTTTGGGAAATTGCCTGGACGATGTTGTCGCCCGAGGTAGAGGAAAATAGAGCCAGGGCTGTTTTTGGACCGATCCCGGAAACTGAAATTAGTTTTTCAAACAGATCGAGGTCGTCGTTTCTTTGGAAGCCAAAAAGCGAGAGATTGTCTTCTCTCACATGAGTGTGGACAAACAAGGCGAGCTGTTCGTCAATTCTGGTGGTTAGGTTATTGGGAACGCTGACCGTAAATCCTATCCCGTTACAAAGAAGAATGACTTTTCCTCTGGAGGCGACCTTAACTTTTCCTTCTAAAAACCCGATCATAGAGCCAGTATATCACGGCTACTTTCGGATTTTGATGGGGTTTCTTTGGTGAAAAAGGTGGGTGAGGGCGATGGCTACAGCGTCGGCGGCGTCATCCGGTCGGGGTGGTTGTTCAAGATGAAGGATCTTGGTCACCATATACTGTATCTGCTTCTTGTCTGCCGCTCCGTAGCCGGTAAGGGCAGACTTAATCTGGAGAGGAGTGTACTGGAAAATGGGCATATTCTGTCTTTGGGCGGCGAGGAGAATGACTCCTCTGGCTGCACCCACATCGAAAGCCGTCTTGGCGTTATTGGCGAAAAAGAGCGATTCAACGGCAAATTCGTCTGGCTGATGCTGGGAGATAAGATGTGAGAGAAATTCAAATATTGAGTTTAATCTGGAAGGGAGTTCTGACCTGGCTGGCGTCTCAAAACAGCCGCAGTCGATCAGGGATTCCTTACCCCCTTCTTTTACGAGTACACCCCACCCCATTCTGCCTGTGCCGGGATCGATACCTAATACTTTCATAACTTCATTTTACACGCTACTTATGGTATTATAGGGCGTCCGAAGTTCTTTGACACGGAGGTGTGTATGTTCGGAAGAATTGTTGTAGTCATTCTCATTTTGCTTTTTGTGCTTTTACATCTCGTTGGCAAAATAATGATTAAAAAGGGGAAACTGAGCCTAGGGGAAATTTTCTCATTCCTCCTCTTTCCCGTTATCTTTCCTCTGGGATTTTTCATCTATGGCTACCTGTTCGCGAGTGATCCATATATCCCCAAGTTTTTTTCTTGGGGCGCAAACTGGGATGTCTTAAAGCTGTACTCAGTATATTTGGCGGTGATGCTGGTAGTCCAGACTATCATGGTGGGGGTAAACCACACTGCCATGATAAAAGGTTCAACAATTTTGGACCTGGTGCAAATACGCACCATGAACTGGATATGGATATCGGTCAAAACCGTACTGGGAATGGCCATTAGCGCTGGCCTGGTAGAGGAAATGCTCTTTCGGTTTATCCTACTGACGGCCCTTTATCCGTTTGCAGCCGCTATCGACCAGTGGTTTGATTTCTCAATGTTTACCCAGTTTGTTCCGGCGTGGGTCACATTGGGAGCAAATTCTGCCCCGGCTGTTTTATTTGCCGTGGCGCTACTCTCAAACCTGTTTTTCTCGCTTACCCATCTTTCCAGACTGGACGGAAAAAAGGGCATCAAACTCGCCTATATCCCGAGAGTTTTCAATGCCTGGTTTATGGGTTGGGCGTTCTTTTTGATCATGATGAGTTCTGGATTGTTTTCAGCCATCCTCTTTCATATTTTTAACGACCTGGTTTTAGCCGGATTCGGGATATACATGTATATCTGGAGAGTCGATCGAGAAGTCAGAGCAGGCACCTTCGACTACTCTCTCCTAAAGGATGTAGATTTTAACTAAGATGCGAATAAACCCCACCTAACGGTGGGGTTTATAATTTTTGATCGGAAATGGTAAAATATTTGTGCTTGGTTAGTGTTTTTAGGGTCAGTAGCTCAGTCGGTTATACCAGACCATAATAGCGAAGCCATTATGAGCGCCTGTATAAGAGGAAGCGCAGTAGAGCCAAGCTAAATAGCTGAAAGCTATGCTTGGCGGAATGAGCAAGCTCTTAAGCACCAAAGAGAATAAGTACTTTGAAACGAAAATAACTTACATGGGTCAGTAGCTCAGTCGGTTAGAGCACCTGCCTTTTAAGCAGGGTGTCGCGGGTTCGAGTCCCGCCTGACCCACATATTCAAAATTCCTCCCTTGTGGAGGGATTTTGAATATGAGATTGGTAGTGGGACTCGAAGGGCGGAAGCGTGACTGACGCTGAGCCAGGTTCGAAGGAATTTTCAGCAGAAAATTACCTGAGAGAGTCCCGCCTGACCCACTTTTCACCCACTGCTTGATCATTAATAGATGATTTGAGATAATCTCCTGGGTCTGGAATGGATCCAGCACCTTAATATCCCAAACCCGAAAAGGGAAAGGAGAAAAGTAATGGCAGGTCCTCAGTCGATGGCGTTTTTTCATTCAGATGGGTTGGTTTCCGCATGGGAACAAGCGACTAGGTTCGCTGGTAAAGGTGGCCATATTGCCACTTTACCGGAGATCATTGAGGCCAGGTTGTTATCTGATAACCACGCTGTTCCCTGGACGAAGTATTTCACGACCCGCTCGGCGGAGTATTTGGGGCTGAGCAAGAGGGGTAATCCGATCATTATCGTTGCCCATGGTGTCGGCCCCATGTCGACCTTGGAAGGCATCAAAAACGCCTATTCTTATCAATTCAAGGACAAATCCCGACGGCATCACGGCGGGAGGATTTCCAAATGGAATTTCCACGCGCTGGAAAACGGTACTTTCGGCGATGTGTTTATCGTTGATTACAAACAATACATTTCCAGGTTTAGATATGCATTCATTGAGCCGACGACGCGATACAAGACTAAATTCGATAAGCTGACATACGCGCGCCTGGGTGGTGAGGCCATTGCATCTTCTTATCTCGATCGACAATACGAAGTCGCCAAGAGCGAATTTATTGATCGGGTTTACCCTGGTTTTAAAAATGTACGGCAGGATTTAAAGGATCTGAAATGGGAAATTCTCACTGAAACGTATCCACAGCAAGTGCTTATCCCCTACGTGATTGAAAACGGAGATGCCTCGAATATGCCATATATGGCGTATGAGCTTCGCTCACCTCCTGTCTATCGGAGCGCTCCACTGGGTACGGTATTCGGGAATAAATCCCTCATTGGTAACTGATGTTAACTGCCATGAGTGGCATGATGGCACTCGGTTTCTGGGGGTGCGTGGCACCAGTCTTATCAACGTTGCCGACGGCCCAGACGCCCACGGTCTTTTGTGTGAGCATTGGCGTAAGCTGATGAGCCCCGCTGAGGCCGTCCAGCCGAAGCTTGTCCCGCTGACGAAGATCGGGGAGACCTGGTTTTCGCAGTACCCTAAGTCAGGCGAGGGCATGGATACCTGGGAGCCTGAGTTCCGGGTGACCGCAGTCGAGGCAGTTAGCGGACCCGTAAGGTTTGAGACTCCGGTTCTGGGGTATTACGGCTTCTTTAAATACGACCCCAAGGCAATGACCCGCTTTGCGCCAGTGGGCGCAAATGCTTATTACATCTTTGGCGAGCCAAAGAACGTTTGGCAGGACGGAAACCCCGTCAAGCAGGAAGTTGATGTCCAGTTTTACAATGTAACGCTTGACACCTCTCAGCGCTTGATGAGGGCGGAAAATCTGTCCAGGGACTTCAATTTGATGATGTCTCTGATGGGAGTTGAAATATAGCTTTGTACGTGACCGCACCACTTGGTGCGGTTTTTTTATCGGTAAATGTTAAAATATATCGTTCGTTAACTCCTTATTTTTATGGCCCCGTCGTCTAGCGGCCTAGGACAACTGGTTTTCATCCAGTAGATCGCGGGTTCGAGTCCCGCCGGGGTCACAGAAAGAGAGAAATCGGCAACAGCCGGAATGGTCGCCCGCGCGTGGGCGGGCGCACGGGCGATATCCCAGAAATCTGGGCGAAACTTCTTTGAGGTGACTCCACATTTACTTCACTCGAACTCAGCTGGGGTACAATTCTGGACGAATTGAGGAGGCTGTTCGGCCTATTCGGTCAGGCCTTGCCCGTCCCACAAATGGCCTAATCAGGCACAAAATACGCCTACGAATTGACCTATAGTTTGCATTTATCCCATATCATGGTATAATTACGCTCATAAGGTTGGGAAAGTTCCCATCCATCACATTTCAAACTAAGACACGAGGAGATTACCCATGTTTAACTGGAAATTTTCAGTAATTGAACAAAACCCATTTGATGCAAAATACCATCGTGCAACTGACCCTCAGGCTTTTTATAGCTGGGGCATCAGCCAGGTTGGTTCGACCTGGACGACTCAGTCTGGATTCTACTATTCAGACGTCATGCTTCTCATGAAGCACTTCAAGGTTCAGAACGCCGCCGAACTCATTGGCAAAACCTTTGAAAGCGAAAGGAATGAAGCCTCTACCGCCCTCGACTTCCTTCTTGTTCAGATTCGCCATGGCGGGAGCTACACCCCCCATCTGGGCTGACTGTTCGCAATCGCGCACTTGCCTCACTCGCAAATATGGAATGTCCCGATTTCAGCGACCTCGATGGTCAAACTGTCGCGGACGCATTTCGCGAAGTGTGGGGCGGCTGGGAAGCCGACGAAACCTGGTTGGCCGACTTCACGAAAAAGCTCGACCTGCTCGGCGGAGTTCTTCTCCGCAAAGCGAATTACGAATCATTCTCCATCCGTGTCAAAGGCCCCGCTTCCTACCTGGAATTGGTAAAGGGCGACAAAGTCCAAAAGATTATTGTCGGGCCATATTCCACTCCTATCATTTTCGAAAAATAGCGGTATCCTGCAACAAAGAACCCGTCTCAATTGAGGCGGGTTTTAATTTGTCAAAAGTTCCCAAAAAAAATAAATAATAAAATATTTTCACTTTATTTCTATCCCCAAACAGAGCAAAAAAAATTTTAGAAAATAACAAATAAGCACCGTTATTTACGCAATCACCAGAAATCGATATTGTTATAGAGTTTAAGGCGGCAAAGATTTGGGTGAGAAACAAACTGAAGGAGTCCTAGCGACTCAAACTGGCTCTATTTCTTGTTATCTACGGACTGCACCCATTCGGTTAGCTTCTCATTCATCTGATCAGCCCTGATGAATCTGACATTGGGATAGGCTTTTTCTAGATCTGGGATGGCGTCGTACCATTCTCGGTTTACCAGGACACCGGCTACCCCTTTTTCTTTCATTTCTGTACCGGTTTGGCCGGCTCTTCTGGGTTCGCCAAGAATGATGAATCCACCGGTATCATATGGGCCAGCTGCCCCCACGGCACCAGCAAGTTCGTTTTCATCCGATCTATATAAGTCTGTTGTATAAAATGGCTTTGATGGATCGACTCCCTTATCTAAAAGGTTCAATAGAAAATCCAGTTGTTGGGCGGCTAGTCCCTTGGCGATGCCGTGTGCTTCAAACCTCTGCCCAACCTCGTCGGACAATGCATTTCTTTCGATCATTAGATCTGTTGGTGTATTTGAATCCGGATATTGATCTGCGAGTTGATACTCGCGCGCTTTAATAGCGGCATCTCGTTTTAATTCTGCGATTTTTTCCTGGGTCAGTGTTTGTTTGGAGATCTCCTCGCTCACTTCTTTTTCGCGAGGAGTAATGGTGATGCCAAGTGATAATAGGTGAGTTTCGAGCCTATCTTTTGGCACTCCCGCAGCTCTTGCCGCGTCGACGATCGCCTGCACATTTTTCTGTTTATCTTCGATTGATATTTCCTGTTTCCCAAAAGCACTGGTGATTGCGGCAAGCCAACCTCTTTCCTGAGCTAATTGAGTGGTTGTTTCTCCTTCTAACACAGATGTTGGGGAAATAACTTCACCTCCTATGATCGGGGGTTCATTTTGCGATGACTGTTCCGCGGCGATAGCTTCTAAGACGCTATCCGGATCACCGTTTTCATTAATCTGCGAAATTATTTGCTGTTCGGCTTGCCCTATGGGTGTCTCGGCAGGCTTTATCTCGGGCGGTCTAGAGATTGCCGGTCTTTCTGGTTGCCCAATTTGGGCTGATTCAATGCTCGGTCCGTCAATCATATTATTCCTTTAATTTAATCTCATTATTGTTAGCTTTTTTTAACAGAGTGTGCGCTTCGTCGATCTTGCCTTGTTTTATTAGGATATCGACATGGTTAATCACAGCATTTTTCACTTTTTCCTGGTATTCTCTGGAAACTTCCAGGACTACGGGGACAAGTTCCGAGAAATGTTCATCAAAGTTTTGGACCACATCGTGAATTTGGTTGAAGGTCATGTGAGGGCGGAGTGAAGATACAATATACCTGGCTATTTCTGTGGCCCGGTCTGCATTCATTTGTCGTTCTTTCAGACTATTTTCAATGATTTGCAGTATTTCACGCTCTACTTTCTTGCGGTATTCTTCATCGTCCATACACGTAATATACCAGACTTGAGATATTGGCCATAAGCTTATTCAACTTTGCCTATTATATCTTCGGAGAGCCTGCCGTGGCTGTCGAAAGTATGCTGAATTATGCGATCATCAGAAACGGTTACCAGATGAACAGGCCTGTTCCATAGGTAGTATAAATATGGTAGTGTTTTTTTGACATAACCTGCATCCAGCTCACGCCCGTCGAATTGATGGTGTAGCAGAAGTTCTTGACGGTCTTCGAAGTCAGCATTCTGAACAACGATATAAGGCCTGCCGTTATTAGCTCGTTCAGCCACCAGATAATCACGCACCTGATCCCAGTCGGTGGTTGTGATCACATAACTGGTTTCATTTCCGCCTTCCTCTGTGTCATATAAGTAGGCTTGCATGCGCCTGGCTGGTATCGCATTAAAGTAGTCGCCGATAAAAGAAGCGTCATCATTGGTCATCATTATGCGGCGGATTTCTTGCAAACCAGGGCTGTTTTTAAAATCACCGTGATAGCGGGGATAAGTGGGGTAATCATGCACCCTCAACCAGTCCGTTTCCTCGTCGGTTAACTGGCCGTTAAAGTATTCCGAGAGATAGTGAAACATAACATAGCCAAAAAAGTAAGGATTTAACCGGTCTTTCATTGGCTGGACCACTCCTTGATGCACAATCCACCATTCTTCAGCTTGAGCAGGAGTGATATGGCCGCGATGACGCATTTCCTGCATTATTTGGGCATGCCAGAAAGACGCCCAGCCTTCATTCATGATTTTGGTGCGCGCCTGGGGATAAAAATAATACGATTCTTCGCGAACGATATCGATCACGTCACGTTGCCAATCCTCCAAATCAGGGGCGAAGTCGCGAATAAATCCGAGGATATCTTTATCCGGGTGAAGAGGAAAAGGCATTTTGCCGGGCTTTGTTTCCTGTGTTGACTTTTTGAACAGCGGGTCAAGCTCGTAAATTTCATCAAACTCTGTCCGCTTGGGCTTTTTTTGGGTTTTAAATTCATTTTTCCATTTTGACAACTGGTCGGAGGGAGAGAGGCGGTTAAATTTGCCTGGATTAATATGCTCAGTTATGGTAAGGCAGGCGTCCAAAAACTGCTCAATTGCGGCAGTCCCATATTTATTCTCATATTCCCGGATGCGTTCTGCCCTTAGACTGCTAAGGGTTGGCATATTGCGTTGAGTTTCCTGAAAAAGAAAGTTATTTTTAAAAAAATCGACATGGGCATTGACGTGAGCAGCAACTTTAAGGTTTATAGCTAACGAGTTGTTATCCAGCAAGAAGGCGTGAGCAGGATTGGAGTTGACTACCATTTCGTAAATCCTTATCAGACCATAGTCATACTGGGTTTTTAATATATGGAATGCCCTGCCATATGTCCAGTGCGAGAAGTGACCCGGTATGCCATATGAACCCATTTCGCTCATAATATCTGGGGGTACCATCTCAAAGTGTGTTGGAAATGGGTCAAGGCCATATTCTCGGGCAATTTCCCAAATATGAGAAATGCCTTGTTCAAGTTGAGAATACTCAGAGGGATTTTCTGCGGATCTGTATTCTTCAGAGGATTCGTTTTTATTCATTCCCTTTCAGCGTCAAGTACCTCTTTGAGAGCCGGATAAAGATCTTCTTTGTTATTAATATGAAGGCCATGAAATCTGGGGTGACTAATTTTATTTTGATAGAGAGCCATTAATCTAGCCCAATGGTCGTCTCCAATCTGTATGTAGGCATACTGATTGACGTTAAGAGAGAGAAGCTCCTGGACAAGCCGGAGACAGACTTCATTGTCACTGTCGTAGTTGTCCCCGTCCGAAAAGTGGAATGGGTAGACATTATATTCATCCGGGGAATAGCGCTGATGGATGATATCGATAGCCATCTGGTTAGCAGAGGAGCACATTGTTCCTCCACTCATACCCCTAGAAAAAAATTCATGCTCATCAACTTCATAGGCGTTTGTGTCGTGAAAAATAAAAACAATTTCAACATGGGGATAAATGAAACGCAGGGCTTCTACCATCCACCAAGTGAAACTGCGGACGATATATTTCTTGAAATCAGTATCCATTGAGCCGCTGCCATCGGCCATGACCAGAACAACAGCGTTACTCACTTCGATGTTGGTTTCCTTCCATGTTCTAACCCAGATATCCTCTTCGGAAAAATCACCCATGATGGGGATGCCTCGTTCCTGGGCGTTTCTCTTCATGTTTTCAAGGGCAGTCCTCATTAAGTCGATGTTGGAAAAGTGAGGACGGTGGGCAAGGTTATCAAAGTTTAAATCTTGACTTACTTCCTGATGGGATTTTTTAGGTTCGATATAGGGTAGGCCGAGATCTTCAAAAACCATTTCTTTAAGCTCCTCAATGGTTAGATCTACTTCATAATATTCAACTCCCGGTTGATCGCCTGCCTGTCCGTCACCCTGACCTTCGCCAGGGCGCGTCCCAATCACATCGCCTTCTTCACCTTCACCAGTGCCAATTCCCTCTCCTCCGCTGCCAAAACGAAAATCTGGAAGCTCTAATGACCGGATAGGAATACGGATAATTTTCCGGGTATTTGGATCGGCAGTGATGAGATCACCATGGTTGATGATTTCTGGCAGACTATCTTTTATTGCTTGTTTTACCTTTTCGGCGTGCCTGTGAGCATCAACCGGACCTTTACGGTGGAGCTCCCAATCTCTTCCAGAGACGGTAAAGTTAAACCGCTCAATGTTCATTTTCAAAAACTATCGATTAAGCATTTGACCCACGAAGCGAATGAGGTGGTTAGCACAATGAGGACAGTAGCCTTTTTCAACTAGACGGTCGGCAACGACATTGATCTTGGCTTTTTGGTCTTCATCGGGGGTTTTGGTAGTAGCGGCGATTTTGATGAAGTCACGCATCTGGGAAAACAGATGTTTTTCGATTGCCTCCTTTAGGCGGGGATAATCCCGGTAGTCATCTGTGCGTCGACTGCCTCTATTGGCGAGTATTTGGCGGCGAAATTCTTTGGCGCCGGAAGACGGGATGCTTATTTGTTCTTCTAGGCTTCTCATTAGTTTTTCGTCGGGACTGGTTTCGTCACCAGTGATTGGATCAACAATTCTCTGGTCTTCGTTGTAGGCAATGGAGTGAAGAATGTAATTATCATATAGAGTTTGAGCGGCATCATGGAATGCAGGAATGAAGGCTTGTTGCACCTCCCTTTTTGCTTGGTTTTCAAATTCTTCACGGGCTTTGGTGATGAGGGCAATGATGCCCTCCTTTTCCTTTGGTGACATTTCCCTTGTGTCGGTATTTTTGTCTAAACCGTTCTTTAGCGCCAATAAAGCGTCAATTGGATTAAGGCATTCTCTTCCTTCTTGACCGATAACAGTGGATAGACTATCGACTACATATGTAGGAGGAACACCTTCCATGCCTTCTCGTGCAGATTCTTCTCGAAGCTCTTTGAGAGTCACCTTGCCCTTTTGGTCGGGCGATTCACCATCGTATAGTTTTAGTTTTGTCATTGGGTCTACCTTGGCAGAAGGTTTAAGGCGAGTAAGGATTGCCCAGATTGCGGCGACGCGCAGAGTATCTGGACTAATATGGACATTCTTGCTATTACGTTGCCCGATTAACTTTTCATAAATAGCTACTTCAGAGCTGGTTTTGAGGGTATATGGGATATCTACTACTCTAAATCGACGGCGAAGAGCTTCTGATTCTTCTGGTTCGACGAGGCGTTTTCTGTAGTTGGCTTCATTTGTATGCCCAATCACAACCGATCTGGAAAAGACAGGACCAAAACGGGGAACCTTAAAAAACCCTTCTGTGGTCAAACTATGAAGGTATCTAAGAAATTCCTCGTTGGCACGAAGCATTTCACCAAACTCTAATAGACCTCGATTGGCTGCGTTAAACTCACCATCGAATGAATATGCATCTGGATGGCTAGCTACACCGAACTCCCCGAGTTTCCTAAGATTAACGCTACCGACAAGCTCTGACACCTCCTGAGTTTTGGGGTCGGAAGCCCAAAAGGAGCCGATACCTACCCGTTTTTGTTCATTGACAAAGATACGTTCTACTCGAACATTGTTGAGCCAGTTATGATCGTTGCCGTAATGATATTGGCAGTGTGGGCAGACCTCGTCCTCGATCTCGATACCATACTCCTGAAAAAATGAAGGACGTAAAGATTGGGGTATGAGTTTCAGGGGGTCGTCATGTTGTGGACAGCCCTGGATGGCGTAGATAGCGCCTTCGTCGGTGAGACTGTAGCGCTCAAGACCGCGCTTAATTGACTCGATTACTGTTGATTTACCTCCACCCGGTGGGCCCATGAGTAGGTAAACCCGTTTTCTCGGTTCCTGATTTTGGGAGGCTGCTCTTAGCTCTTCCATGAGACGTGCTAAAGGTGTTTCAATACCATAAATTGCGTAGGGACCTTCTTCGAATAATTTGAAATGTGGAATACCGTCTTTGTCTTTATATGAGCCGTAGGAAGTGATGGCATCAAAAACATATTGATGAGCGAAGCGGCCCAAAAGATATGGATTTTCAGTTACCTTATCTAGATACTCAGAAAAACTTCCTTCCCAGCGTAGACCCTCTTGCTCTTTGTGGAACCCCTCAAGATTGTTGATGAATCTTTTTTGTTCCTGTTTCATTTATAGGTAAATTTCAATGTACCTTTGTGAAATTACTTTGTCAATACCCAGATTTAAGCCTGTTGGAGGTGTACTTGAAAAATGGCGGCTGTTCGGGACAGATATCCGGTCGCCAGCTTGTGGTTTGTTCGAATAGGATGAATATTTGTCTAAAAAATTACCCCGCTCAAGGCGGGGCAGATCTAAATTAGGGCTGGATGACAACTGTCGCACCCAGAGGGATATAGTCGAAGAGCCATTTGGCGTCCTCGGTGGCCATTTCGACGTCACCAGTCTCGCTCGATGGAAAGCCGAAATATGTCCGGTCTGCAACTGAGCTCAGTGTATAACCATTATTAAGCACCAGCTCATAG
>Ga0208373_1004561_pt1 | contig 12330 bp, 12 predicted proteins | sample RifOxyC2_FD_184036 | JGI IMG/M metagenome (GOLD analysis project Ga0208373, IMG submission 184036) | Soil microbial communities from Rifle, Colorado - Rifle Oxygen_injection C2 (SPAdes) | ecosystem: Environmental > Terrestrial > Deep subsurface > Rock core/Sediment | place: Rifle, Colorado...
CCGGCGGCTCCTCCTGCAGCTCCTCCGGCAGCGCCTCCGGAGCCACCACCTGCAGCTCCGCCGGCTCCAACACCGACTCCAACGCCGGCCCCAACACCAACTCCTACACCAACGCCGGCACCAAGCCAACCAGCATGGCAAGGCACTAACGACCGGCTTTATATTAATGGAACCGCCTGGTCAAGCGGACCATTCCAGGACCAGAATAACCCTATGATCGGCGGATATAATGACTCAAATAATTTCCTGAGATTAGGAGAAATATCAGAGGCTCCGCGGCTAAACGGGGCGCCTGATGCCACCATTGATGAAGTCATGATTTTTGAATTGATACCAACCCAAACCGGACCTGTACAACCTGTCGCTCCGGTTAACCCTGCTCCCCCAAGCGGTCCGGGTGGTTCAATTCCCTCTTCACCTGACAGGGAATCAGTTGACAACAATACCTACATCGTTGACGAAAATATCAAACTGTGCAGTTTATCCACCAAAGGCGGAAAGGACACAAAGGTAACCTATATAACCAAGGAAAAGATAATCTGGGCGTCCTGCCCGCATCGTATGCCATTGCCACCGGCGACACCGTTGCCTCCGGGACCGATACCGCCGCCAACACCGCCGGTGACTCCGCCAACGCCTCCGCCATCTACACCGACACCACCGCCGCCACCACCTCCACCGCCGGTGACTCCGACACCACCTCCGCCGCCGGTGACTCCACCAACACCACCAGCACCGGTGACGCCGCCAACAACACCAGAACCGTCTACGCCAGTAACTCCACCAACGCCGCCGGTGACTCCGCCAACGCCTCTACCGGTGATTCCACCAACGACACCGCCGGTGATTCCACCAACGCCCCTACCGGTGATTCCACCAACGCCACCGGTGACTCCACCAACAGACGAAGGAACACCACCAGATGGAGGAACCCCACAAAACGGAGGAACACCAGCAACTTCAGGAAATCCTCCAGGGCCTATGGCAGATGTACCTCCAAATATTCAGGATATCTATACTACCGGTAGATATTACACCGGTAATGATGCCGAATTCACCTCTCGTGAGATTGACTTTAATTTCGAACGAGGATTGGGAACCAGCGGGACAGACGCCGACCCGGTTAATGTCTTTATGGTTCATTGGACGGTCTATGGCACCAAGACCACTGTTGACGATGGCACTATGCCGAATGGTAAGGTAGACGTTGAATTAAACAGTAAGACCTTAACTTTACCCGATAACGGAGCCGCGGTCTCGCCGACTGCTACCGGGCAGCCATTCGCGCCAAGCGATAACAAAATGAGATATAAACTCCTGTTTAAACCGACTACCAATAACCAGCCGGCAATTGATACGATAATGCTTGACGATATTACTTTCTATTATTATGCTACACCGAAAATAGTCAGCTGGAGGTACGAACAATAAACAATTACAGCAAAATCAAGAGGTTGCTTCGTCCCTGGAGCGGGACTTCCTTGGGACAGTAGTCCCGTAGGGGCGTCGTACCGCTGAAACGGGACTCCTCGCAATGGCTATAATTGCGAATGGCGCATTAGAGCCACGTGGCAATCTGATTCATTGTAAACACTATATAAGAAAAGGAGATTCCGAATGAAATTATCCTATATAGCAATTTTAGCACTATCCTCACTCTGCGCAATAACCACCTACGGCCAGACCCCGGCCAAGGATACTACCCCAGAACCCACAGAAATCACCCAAATCAAGGTAGCGCGCGACCCAGCCGGCCCCCGCAAACTCACCAATGCCATCTCATTTAACGCTAAATCCGGTTATAAATCGGGCACCATCCTGGATTTCTCACTGGCGACAATTGTAGAAACCCTATCTTTTGGCTCCAAGCCTATCCAGGTAACCAAAGAATCAGATGAGATTAAGGACAAGAAATTCTCAGGGAAGATTTCGCCCAAATTGACGCTCCCGCCCGGACGGTATTATTTGACCGTTCTGCCATCTTCTAACCAAAAGAGCAAAATATCATTCTCCAGCGATGACCAGCAGCGCCTAAGCGCCAGTAAATACCTGGTTATCGGCACGATTGCCGAACGCCTGGAATTTATGCAGAATGAATACCAAAGCGCCTCAGAATACATCGGCGACCTCGATAATATCTACAAGGAATTCCAGAAAATACTCGACAAGAGCAAGGAAGATAAAAAACCGCCGGCGGATGACGTCGATTTCCAGAAATGGCAGAAAAAAGCCACCGGGAAAGTCGCTGATATTGACAAGGAGATTGCCGTCCTGATGCGTAATCAGGGGTATATCACCTTTTACACCTCTTCTTTCTCCACGCTCCACGAACTCACCGCGCTTCTCCAAAGCCAGTTGAAACAATTCAGCAGCGCGGTTATAACGGCTAATAAAAATAAAGAGACCAATTTCTCATTTACCATAAACGCTAAAGTGCCAAGCCTGGTATCTACTATCAGAACTCTCCTGACCAAGGAAACACTCCTTGACCTGGACTGGTTCTATTATGCCTTGGTCGAGGATACGGTAATTGCCTACGAAACCATCAAAGATTCACCGGACGCTTCAAAAGACTGGCCAACACAGGAAGCAATTTGCGATGATTATTGCGCTAAATCAGACACATTTATCTCCGGCTTCAAACCGCCGGTAGCAGATATCTGGAAGAAAAATATCGGCAAGGTCGGTGAATCCCGAAAGGTCGCTCTGGAAATCAAAAACAGCTATAGCAAAAAAATCAACGGCGACAAGAACGAGGCGCTCACCAAGAAACTGGAAGAACTTAAGAAAAATATCGGAGAGATTCTCTACACTATCCGGATGGAATTAAAGAAATAGGAAGTTCTTATTTAAGTTTCCACAGCGCCAGATAGTCTGACTGTTTTTGCTCCATCTTAATACGCTTGGATTTAGTCAGGTCATCATATCCAATCAGGTGCAGTAATCCGTGGATGCAATAAAGGGCTATCTCTCCATTAAGCGGAATATGACGTTTGCGGCTCTGGCGCGCGGCCTCCTCTACTGAAATCACTACCTCACCCCTGACGCCATCCGTAGGCATACCCGGCTGGTCGATTAACGTAAATGCGATAACATCTGTATTATTGTTTCTACCGAGATATTGCCTGTTTATCCTGCGAATATCCTTGTTATCAACAAAGACAAAATTGTATCTGCCGGACAACCAACCCTCTCGCTTGAGAATATGCTTAAGGATGCTCTGGAGGCGCGCCCTATTTATCCTGAGACGAACCGCCGCCTGAGTGTTATAGATATTAATCTTATGCATATCGCGTATTATATTTTAATTCTTGTTAAATATTTCACAAGTTTTTCTTGACTTTATGGCGCCTTTACTTTATAATCAAAAAATAGTTTACGTACTACATTAGATGTCATGACAAACTTAGGTGCTAAAAAAGAGGCCCGGAAAATAGAAGTATCCGTTAACAAATCACTCTGCAAGTCATGCAGCTATTGCATTGGCGCTTGTCCCAAAAAGATATTAGCGCTGGCCCCTGATCTTAACGAAAGCGGTTTTCATCCGGTTCATTGCATAAATAAATCAGAATGTACCGGTTGTGCGTTATGCTACCAAATCTGCCCTGAAATAGCCATTGAGGTAATTCGTGAACGATGAGTACAGAAAAATATAAAATTGGCGAGAAGATACTGATGAAGGGAAATGAAGCGCTGGCTGAAGGCGCCGTTCGCGCCGGATGCAGGTTTTTTTCCGGCTACCCGATTACCCCGCAAAACGAGATTCCGGAATATTTAGCGTGGCGGCTCTTTGAAGTCGGCGGCTCTTTTATCCAGGCCGAATCAGAGGTCAGCGCCATTAATATGCTTTATGGGTCAGCGGCTTGCGGAACCAGAGCCATGACCTCATCTTCCAGCTGCGGAATAAGCTTGAAACAAGAAGGCATATCATATAGCGCGGCAGCCGAACTTCCCATTTTTTATGTTAATGTAATTCGGGGCGGCCCCGGGCTCGGCAATATATCCCCCAGCCAGTGCGACTATTGGCAGGCCACGCGCGGCGGCGGGCATGGGGACTACCGGGTGATTGTGCTGGCCCCTAACTGCGTCAATGAAATGGGCAACTTCCCGAAACTTGCCTATGAGCTCGCTGAAAAATACCGGAATCCGGCTATGATACTGGCTGATGGGGTATTAGGACAGATGATGGAACCGATGAAATATGACTTTGAGTGGGTTGACTTAAAACAACTCCCGCCCAAAGACTACGTTCTGACCGGATGCGCAAACAGAGACCGGCGGGTGATAAACACCCTCCATTTGGATGTGAACGTGCTGGAGCGTCTCAATTGGCATCTTTATAAGAAATACAAGGAAATAGAAGCCAATGAGGTCAGGTTTGAAGAAAGATATACCGAAGACGCTGAAATTATTATCGTGGCTTTCGGCACTTCGGCCCGGGTGGCCGTTGACGCCATTATGAAAGGCCGGCAGGAGGGATTGAAAATCGGTCTGATCCGGCCCATAACATTGTGGCCGTTCCCTAAAGAAATAGTAACCAAATATGCCAAGAAAACAGGTAAACTTCTGGTCGTGGAGATGAATACCGGGCAGATGGTTGAAGATGTCCTAATGTTTTCCAACGGACAGGCCGAGCTCTATTTTTATGGCAGTCCCGGCGGAGCAGTGCCGACCGGGGTTGACGTTCTGGCGGCCGTAAAAACGGCGTTGAAAAAGAAAGCCAAAATAGGAGAGGTGTGCTGTTTAAATGATATTTAAGAAACCGACCAGTTTGACAAAAATCCCCATGCGTTACTGCCCGGGGTGCGGGCATGGTATTGTTCACAGATTGGTTGCCGAAGTAATTGACGAAATGGGGTTAAGGGAAAAAACAGTCGCGGTCGTGCCGGTGGGATGCGCTGTTTTCCTGGATGAATATTTCGACTGCGATGCCATCCAAGCCGCCCATGGCCGAGCCCCGGCCGTGGCTACCGGGCTAAAGCGGAGTTGCCCCGGAACAACCATATTTACCTACCAGGGAGACGGCGATTTAGCGGCAATCGGAACGGCAGAAACCGTTCATGCGGCCGCCCGGGGCGAAAACTTTACTATTATATTCATCAACAATGCCATCTACGGCATGACCGGCGGGCAGCAAGCGCCGACTACTATGCCGGGCCAGAAGACGACCACTAATCCTTACGGCCGGGACCCTAAAGTAGCCGGTTACCCGATCAGGGTTTGTGAAATGCTGGCCACCTTGGATGGCCCGACCTATATAGAAAGAGTTTCGGTGCACAACGTAACCAATGTCCTTAAGGCAAAACGGGCAATTAAGAAGGCGTTTAAAATTCAGAATGACGGGCTGGGCTTCTCATTAGTCGAAGTGGTATCCCCCTGCCCCACCGGATGGAACCTGACACCGTTAAAAGCCTGCGAGTACATGGAAAAAACCATGATTCCGTATTATCCGCTGGGCGTCTATAAAGACACAACGCAGCCAAAGACAGATATTTCTGATTCTACAAAAGTCCTGGATAAAGAATCGGTAGGAAAATAAGGTTTAGTGAAAATGAGACAAGCACTGATTATCGCCGGATTCGGCGGCCAGGGAGTCGTCAAGGCCGGCGTCCTTCTGGCCAATGCGGCCATGCTGGAAAATAAGTACTGCACCCACTTCCCGTCTTATGGCGCTGAAATGAGAGGTGGAACAACTAATTGCTCGGTAATTATATCGCAGGATGAAATCGCCTCGCCGATAATTAACCAGCCGGATACGATTATCGTAATGAACGCGCCTTCGCTCATTAAATTTGAGCCGCGCCTTAAAAGCGGCGGGCTTATTATTTATAACTCCTCGCTCATTTCCAATCCGCCGTCCCGGACAGACGTTGATATTCTTCCGGTTCCGGCAAATGAGATAGCAGAAAAACTCGGGGCGACGCGGTATGCCAATATGGTCATAATCGGAGCCTATATCGGGAAAATAAAAGTAGTCCAAATTGGCAGTATAAAAGATTCGTTGCCTATGGTTTTCCCCAAATTTAACGCTGAAACCGTTTCTACAAATTCTATGGCAATGGAAGAAGGACGCAAATTCGCAGAGAAATACACCAAAAGCAAATAAATGCTATTAATAGTTTAGCTTGAAAGGAGCGCTCAAAGTATGTACAAAACAATATTAATATCAGGAGCCATCTTATTCGGTGGCTTATATCTATCCTGTGCTTCGGGCACAGCAAAAAACGCTGATGCACCTCCGGCCAAACAACCCCCCGTCGTAACCTCGCCGGATAAGCCGCATCCGGATATCCCACCGGTGATAATGCCTCAAGAACAGACCAACGAAGCTCGCCAGGCGGCAACTTCCAAGGCAATTGAGACATTAATGTCATTAAAACTGCCCGAACTCTACACTAAATACGTGGACTTGAAAACCATGGAAATCATGGACTACAATACCATGGTAAGCAAGCTCAAAGGTATCCAGGTCGTCTATGTGGCGGAAGCTCATACCAACGAGGCGCACCATAAATTACAGGGCGATATCCTGAAATCGCTATCTCAGAAAAATCCCAAAACCGCCATGGCTATGGAATTCCTCTACCGTTCAAAGCAGGAATCAATCGATAATTACACCGCCGACAAGATAACCGAAGAGGAGTTCGACAAAACTAATACCTTCGGCTTCGGCGAATGGTATCACTATTATCTGGCCCTGGTTCGCTATGCCCATGACAATAAAATAAAGCTTATCGGCATGAACGTGGAAAAAGATATCAAAAGGAAGATGGCCAATATGGGATGGGACAAACTCACCCCAGAGGAACAGAAACTTATTGCCAAGGATGTGGACACATCCAATGAAAAGCACAAGGAATTCGTCATGAAGCAATTCAGCGGGATGATGAGCAACCCCCAGACACGAGACATGATGAAAGGTCCGATGATAGACAAAATGTACCTGATGCAGTGCATGTGGGATGAGACATTTGCCGAATCCATCGCCAATTATCTCAAAGCCGCTAATGACCCGGCCGTTCAGGTTGTGGTCGTGGCCGGTTCAGGGCACATAGAATACAAGTTTAATATCCCGGACCGTTCTTATAAACGTTTCCCGGCGCCCTTTAAGACCCTGGTGCCATTTGAGGTTGACGAAAATACGCCGGCGGCCTATTTGAAGGAAGAATTATCATCAGGCGCAGGTGATTTTGGCTACTTCTCGCCCTTAAGCCCGCGAGGAGACAACCTTGAGCTGCCTTTTGGGAGAAAATAATAGGCCGGACAACAGAATATCCTAAAAGTGCCAAAGCGACACTGGAGCAATCTCGCTTGGTGGCTACCCACCGCCCGTAGGGGCGGGATAAACTCCGTAATCTCATAAGCAGAACAATGTTATTTAATATGAAATACCTTGTAGCCACACTCTATCTGGCAGCCGGTATTGTCCTGCCGATGTTTTATGTAAATGTTGTGGAAACAAGCAATATCCTCGCCCGGGAATGGATTTTAATCCTGGCGCTGTTTGTTTTTTGCACCATTGCCGGAATCAACCTGCTCTTCTCAATCAATAAGGTCACGACAGAAGAGGATTCCCAACCGAAATCAAAGCCATCTCCATTTAAGACCCCGGCCCAACGAAAAATACCCAGGCCACCAGCCCGACTGAATGACATTGGTCGCTCGAGTGGGGCAAGCGATGGCCCGGTAGTCACTGCCCCGCGCTATATAGAACCGACCATCACAAAAACCAGGGCAACGGGCGCCACCAGCTACCCGCCGGCGATGGAAAAGCCGGATATAAATACCCTGATGGAAGATATCAAGAACTTCATCAAACTGGAAAGTTGGCTGATGGCGCTCCAAAAAGCCAATGAACTGATTCACTATTATCCGGACAGCCCCGAGACCGAAAAGGTCAGGGGCAATATCAATTTCCTGATTCAAAAGGTCAAGGGACACGAGTAACCACTACGAATTACGAATCCTCGTATTACGAATAACTTGTAGTGCATGTAGCGAAACTATTCGTAATTCGTTTATTCGTAATTAGTAGTATGCAGACATCTAAAACACTCAAAGAAATATACGATAAGTTACTCGCCCGCTTCGGCCCACAGCGCTGGTGGCCGGGTGAAACACCGTTTGAGGTGGTCATCGGTGCCATTCTCACCCAGAACACCAACTGGTCCAACGTGGAAAAGGCCATCAATAACCTTAAATCAGCCGGACTGCTGACTCCTGAGGGCTTGCGCAAATGCCCCCTGCCCCGCCTGGCTGAACTGATAAAACCCTCCGGATATTTCAATATCAAGGCCAAACGGCTGAAGAGTTTTATTGACTGGCTGTTTGAGAACTACGAAGGCGACCTTAATATACTCTTTGATAAAGAGACATCAGCCCTAAGGGAAGCCCTGCTCAGCGTCAAGGGCATCGGACCGGAAACGGCCGACTCCATCGTGCTCTATGCGGCCAACAAACCCACCTTTGTCTGCGATGCCTATACCTACCGGATAGCCTTAAGGCACCGGCTGATAGCGGAAGAAACCGGCTATGACGAATTAAAGGCCCTGTTTGAGGATGCCCTGCCCAAGGACGCCAAACTATTTAATGAATACCACGCCCTGCTGGTGCGCCTGGGCAAGACCTATTGCAAAAAGACTAATCCCCTGTGCGAAGAATGTCCATTGAATGATTTAGAGCACGATAGAACATAAAACATCCTTAATAACCTATAAGAAATGCAGGTTATTATGCCATATTCTACCATTCAATATATTCCCAAAACCGGCCAACACACCCATTATTGTCGCCTTTTATACCTAACACACTACAAATCAATGCGTTAGGGTAATTTATCCGCAAAGGATTAGAATGTTTATCGATAAACATTCTATCCAAAGGTACCACCATAACCAGGGGTAGATTATATCTATTATGGGTGTAGATTATCCATATACGGGGTGTAGATTATCTATATGCCGGGTGTAGATTATCCATATGCCGGGTGTAGATTATCCATATGCCGGGTGTAGATTATCTATATGCCGGGTGTAGATTATCCATATGCCGGGTGTAGATTATCCATATACAGGGTGTAGATTATCCATATGCCGGGTGTAGGTTATCTATATGTGGGGTGTAGATTATCTATATTACTCCTCCCCTACACCTCCCTGTGGCTATACCCCCAGAGGACTACCAATTAATTTATCCTGAGAGTATTTTCAGGATGCGCATGAGTTCATCCTTATTGCGACAGCCGACAGAAACCGAACCGAAAATGAATTGCTCTCCGAATTGGCCATAGTTAATATGCACCGTGGCGTCAGGCGGCAGTTTTTTGATGAGCCGTGCATAGGGCTCATGGAGTTCCGGGTCGTTTCCCGGATGGAACTCCTTATACTGGGGCGACCTGGACCGAGGATTGACAGATACGCCTCTGGGATGCAAATAAGAATCAACCAGTATCTTGAGATGCCGGACCGAGAGGTCTTCATTCTTGACCCTCTGCCAGAGAGCCAGACGCCGGGTGGAATCCGGCACGGACAGAATAGTCAGCGCATGCGCGAACCTGATTGTTTGGTTCCCGATATCCGCCTGTATCTCCGGCGGCAGGGTTAAGAGGCGGATAAAATTGGTCACCGTGCTCCGGTCTACGCCTACCCGTTTGGCCACCTCTTCATGAGTTAGGTTGAACGTATCAACCAGCAGTTGGTAGGCCTTGGCCCGTTCAATCGGATTAAGGTCCTTGCGATGGGTGTTCTCTATCAATGCCCATTCCATCATCTGGCGCTCGTTGGCCGGCTTGACCACGGCCGGGATAGTGGCTTTCTTGAGCGCCTCACAGGACCTGAATCGTCGCTCGCCCATAATTATTTCATATTTGTCAGATGACTTTGGGCATTGTCTGACGACAATCGGTTGCAGGACCCCGTGCGTTCTGATGGAATCAATCAGTTCCTGCAGGGATTCCTTTTCTATGGTCTTGCGCGGCTGGTAGCGGTTGGGGATGATGCAATCCAGCGGTATCTGGCGCACCTCGCCAGTGACCTTGCCGTGATTCAAATCTTCATTCGGTTTATTCTTCATAAAATACCTTTAGCCACAGAGAACATAGAAGGATTAGTATGCGTCCCCGGATTCCGTGTCCCCGGAACATCCGTGGACACTCCAAAAACCTTCCCCCCGCCCCCGGCCTGCCCCCGAATTTCACGGGGTGGTGCCCCCCGGATTTATACAAATTATACTAAATTACTGATTTTGTCCGGCAACTCTTCTAAAAGTCTTTCAATATGCCTAATAAGATAAATTCTTTTATCCCCATAATAAAAAGCAATATCATCCTTATAGTCATTACGTAAAGCTCCAGTATCCCCAATTACTATTGAATTATGACAAACACCGTAAACCACATTAAAAACCGATTTTACAGCCGTATCACTAATATAGTTTTCATCACTATCGCTGTGGCAGGCGGCGTTTCGCAACTTATTAACCAAATCAGTAATATCTTTAGTATCTTGAGTATTTTGAATATCATCGTCCCAAACTATCCTATTATTTTTCTTACTTAGTTTTTGGAGTATATAATTTAAGTGGATTAAAACTTCAATAAAGGCAGATTTAGTAAAAATTGAACGGTTTGTAAAAATTTGCGAATTGAAAAGTTCTACGCATCTTTGCGTTTCCATCAATAAATCACGCTTTAACAAATCTAACTCATCCATAACTTATTAATATACATCCAATAAATTTAGAAGTATTAGAGGTGTCGAAGTAGTTAATCCCGGCCTGTTCCCTTACAATAGATACACCTATCAAACTTTGTGCCATCGCAATACGAACATCTACGTCCCCACGATGCGCCTGTTCCATTGCAACGAAAACAGGAGCGGTCTCCATAACCTCTTCCCTTGCAACTATTACAAAAGCCATCATGACTTTGTTTATTATACTCTTCAAGGCCACCAGCCACACCACTTAATACTGCAGTGCAACCTGAAACAGAAACAGCCATTATTACTAATAACAATAACGCATATTTCATATTCTTTCTTTCTGTCAAGCGGGTATCCCGGTGCCTAATCAATCGGAATTCCGATGACACGTACTAATTTTTCCCCGCCCCCGTCCGTGGCTCTACTCCACCCTTCGTTCCGCTTCGCGGTCACTTCGTGTTCTACTCAGGGTAAACCGATTTGCGGCAGAGGTTAAGCGACATCAGGGAATATGATGTGGCCAGGATGGGCATATCCTCCCACCACCTTGAGTTCTCGTTCTTCCACGAGCCGTCTGCGGACTGGATTAACGCCAGCTTTGTCACCAGTTCATTTGCCCAGAGGTGTTGCGTGTTATCCGTAGTGGTGATGGTCTTATCGCCGTAGGCGCTCAGGGCCTTGGCAAAGGTGTGATAGTAGTAGAACAAGCCCTGCTTGCCCAGATTGGGCGCGGCATCGGTCCTCAAACCAGGATTTTCTTCCAATGTATAATTAGCCCGAATCCAGTTATAGGCGGACTGGACGCGCGGGTCGTTCTTGTCTACATAGGCATAGATAAAACTCAACAGGCCGGCATAGGTCATACTGCCGTAGGGTTTCAATATCTTCTGGCCATCCGCGGTGGTGGTCTCGCCGGCCTTGCTTTCGGTCGGTGAATAGACGAATCCGCCGCTGTTGCCGGTAACCCGTCCGGTGTTATGCTCGGTGCTGTCCTGGAGTTTCATCAGGAAATCCACAGCCCGCTTATAGGTCTCGCTGTCCTTGGCCAGCCCGGCCTTGTAAAGCGCGTCAATGACATAAGAAGCCGTGGACAGATTGGGATTAGGCGTCTTTTCAGTGCCCTTTTCCTGATAGCCCCAGCCGCCCATGTCCTTGTCCGATGATTCCGGTCCGTACTGCGATGCCTGGAGATATTCCATGGCCTTGGCGATGATGCCATCAATCTTGGCCTCATCAGCCGTCCGATGCATCCGCATGGCCTTTAAGGCTACGATAGCCAGCGAGGTCTTGTAGATGTCAAATGACGGGACCTTGCCGGCATCCATAATACTTCCGTTGTCCTGGACGTTCTTGTACAGATAGGCCAGGGCTTTGTTGGTCTCGGCTTCGTATTTCAACTGAATGGACGGAACATCGCCGGGTAAGGTAAAGAGCGGACCGGCCTCGCCGATAATTATCAGGGCCATGGCGGTAAATGCCACGTCGTCCTTGTTCTCCAAATCCGGGAACGAGCCGGAGGGCAGTTGCTTGGACATCAGCCAGGTTAGACCTTTATCAAATGCCTGTTCTAATTGCGGCTTAACCGATTTAACCGTTTCAAGAGCCTGTGTCGGCGGTACCGGAGCAGGTG
>Ga0208373_1004564_pt1 | contig 12321 bp, 12 predicted proteins | sample RifOxyC2_FD_184036 | JGI IMG/M metagenome (GOLD analysis project Ga0208373, IMG submission 184036) | Soil microbial communities from Rifle, Colorado - Rifle Oxygen_injection C2 (SPAdes) | ecosystem: Environmental > Terrestrial > Deep subsurface > Rock core/Sediment | place: Rifle, Colorado...
CCTTCGACCAGAGTGATTAACCCGGTATAATCGGGCTCGGATACCGTCCCCTGTACCAGCAGCTTCCCGCCCAGGCGCACAGTGAGGGAAAGCGGGGCGCCGGTAATGAACTGGCCGATTTCAACATCCGCGGTCAGGTTTTCGGGGATCCGCACGGACACCTCAAGTACGGGGCTTTTTTTCTTCTCCTTTTTGCTGCTCAAGGGAACCCTGACAGGCTGATTAAAAAGTATCTCCTGGAAAACAGTGGATTTACCCAGCAGGACATCCCCGTTCACGCGCCATTCTCCGCGGGTGCGGGAAAGGGTTGCGCGCAGGGAGTCAACGAGGAGCCGGGTGTCATCCCCGCGATTGAGAGGAATCGCGTTCATGGTCACGTCAAGGGCTGCCGTCCCGGCGGCCGCGGATGAAACAAGGGCAAAGCCTTGCGCTGAAAACGAGCCCTTCCCCCACTTCCCGGAGAATGTCCGGAGAACAATGGAATCCCCGGCAAACCCCAATGAAGCCTGCAGGGGTCCAATCACCGGAGACAATTCATCGGGCGCGAAAACAACTTCCCGCAGGTTCAGTGAGCCGCCCGTGAAAAAGGAATCCCCCGAAGGGGCCAAGGTTACATGGCCGTCCAGAACACCGGAAGCAAACCGCCCGCCGGGTACGAGGGAATTGAATCCGGCGAGCGGCAGATGATCCGCTGAAAAACGGAATTGAAGGCCCGGAGTCCCCAGTACGTCCTTAAAGGAAACCAGCGGCAGCGTTCCCTTGAAGGACAACCCCCCGCTGTCCTGCCGGATAAAGGCGCTGTCAACAATCAGCATATTCTGGCTGAAAGTTCCCTGAAGCATGCTTTTCGAGAAAACCAGGCCCTGGTACGTGATGACCCCGGTGGACACGAATACTCTGGCGGATTTTGATTCCATGTGCGTCGAATCATTCCGGAGCGGCGTGAAGTTCGCGGAGACATTTTCAATAGTCAACTTGACCTTCGGTAAAAAAAGCGCGCCTGCCGAAACAGCCATATTTCCAAAGGGATGCCATTTGCCATGCTGGAAAAGAAGCTCGATATCGCCGCTGAGCATACCGTCAAGCGAATCACCCGGTGCCAAAGCCCGGCCCAGGGGTTTCAGGCACATCTTTTTACAGGAGAGCCGGAGGGCGGCGGGCGTGGCCATTGCGGTGTCAACGCGCCACGAAGGAGAAAGAGCGAGCACGGCGGAGCCATGCAGGGGACCGCAGGTATCAGAAACCTGCAGGGTGCACGTTGCCGTTGCCCGGTGCTGTGACAGGGAGGCCTGAATATCCAACCACGGCGGTTTTTTTTCCGCAGAGTCGTTTCCGGGCAGGCTTATAAACGCCTCGACGAAAAGATTGGTATAGGCCCCGCCAACACTCACCCTGGCAGAGCATGTGGTGGGGGGCAGCGTGACACTTTTGAGCCAGGTTCGTGCAAGCGCAAGCGGAACCTTTGAAATGAGCAGGCTGCCCTTTCGCAGGGAGTCTTTTGCGAGGGCCACTTGAGCGGATATCGTGCCTATGTTTTTGGGCTCGGATGTGGAAACGGCTGAAAAAAGCGCCTTGCCGGTATGTTTTGGAAAATCATAATCAAGGGTTCCTGTAAGCCGCAATGAATCCTGGATGAGCCGAAAATCCTGGATGGAAAGAGCGCCCCGTTGCAAAACAAGCGTTCCCGTGATTTCCTCTGCGATTGGAATCCCAACGGAAAGGTCCTTGATTTTAATATTCGCCGAAGCCTCGGGCATGGGCAGAAGTCCTTGCGCAGTGAAGGATCCCTGAACCGTTCCTTTCATCTTTTGAAGCCCGAAGACCGACAGGGGCGCCGCCATATCTCCCTGTAAATCTCCGGACGCGGAGACCACCTTCCAGGCGCCGGGCGGTTTGTATTGGAGATCCGCCTTGGCCTGTGTCAGGCGCAGTCCTTTCCAGGTCATTTCCGGTGTTTCCGCATTCACCTCAAACAAGGTTGTTTTTTGCGCGGCCCTCCAGACCGCATGGCCCGACATTTCGCCATGAATATCCTGCCCGAGGAGCACTCCCGCCAGATTTTGCGCGGCAAGGACTTTGAAATCCGCGCGTGCGTCGATTTCTTCTTTTCCAATCCGGCCTTTCCCGTTGAGGATGAAGTTTTCCGGCCATTCCCCTGTGAACTCAAAATGACCGTCTTTTAATTGAGCGGCGATCCGCCCGGGCGGCAGGGCGGCCGGGAACCCGGGAACGGCAACGCCCGAAAACTCCAGCGCCAGGTTTGCGTTCGAAGGCCAATGCCGCAAGGAAGCGCCGGCAGCAAAGACTTCAACCCGTGCCGCAACCCGGGGAGGCGGCAGGGTGGAAAAGGGGTTCTTTTTTATCCGCACCAGGCCGGCAATATCGCGTGAACGAAGCGTCGCTGTGATCCGATAATCCTTCACATCAATCCGTTTTCCGGAATCGGACATTTTTCCGGTTAATTGCAACATACCGGACAGAGCGGAATCCTCCACGACAAGCATAGCCGTTATCTTATCAAGAGTATCGCGAAATGCTTTTACGGTCAAATGTTTCAACGATATTCCCTTAAGTCCTATGTCCCGGGCATCCAGATCCAGGCGTAAGACGGGAAACATCGCCACACCGCGCATTTGAGCCTTTACCGTCAGTGCGGAGCAATAATCGATTCCCCATTTTTCAACGCCCATGGCGCGAAGAAAGGAATTGTCCGCTGCGGCCGAAACATCCGCACGCCATTTTCCCGCCGGCCCGAAGGGAAGCGCAAGCGCCCCTGAAATGTAAGTGTGTCCCATGGAGTGGACGTGGACATCCTGGATATTCAGTTCCGTGTTCGTTATAATCAGCAGACCCGACAGACTGTCAATCGCAAACAAGCGTTCCCCAAAATGAACGTGACCTTCCGAACCGCGAATCTTCGCGTTAATCCTGGAGTTGTCAGTTAAAGAACCTTGCGCGGAGACACCCTGAACGGCCGCGTCGATAACAGCGGCGGAATCCCGATATGCGAACTGTCCCGCCTCCACTTCAAAGCGATGGATTGCGACATTCCATCCCGGGGACTTCTTTGAAGCGGGTGGCAAAGGTGAAGCAAAGACGCTCGTGAGATTGGGGGCCGCTCCGCGCGTATAAATGACCTTGGGCTCCTTTATTAAAAGATTCCGGATATCGAGCTGCCTTTTCAAAAGCGGCAGCAGCCGGATACGGGCCGTCATACGGGCGCTTGTGATGACCGGCTTTCCTTCGGGAGTGCGAATGACCAGATGGAGGATGGTAACGCCCGGGGGCAGCGACAGGTGGAGGCGCTCCCACGTCACCGAGCCGTTCAACAGCCGGGAGATTCGCCCTTGGAGGAATGGATTGAGACGGGCCTGGAACCGCGGCATTCCTGAAGCCAGCCAGACACCGGCGAAAAGCAAAAGACACAGCCCAGCTGCAAAGGATGCGATGCGAACCGTTATTTTTGGAATATTCCATGTCCTTATTAAACGCATGATTACCGTTGCGGCTTGAAACCGATGGGTGCAAAGCCAGCCCCCGGTACAGCGGTTAATTTGACGGGAAGGACTGGCGGTTATTCATGTCTCCGGAAAGCCCCAGATAAAGCATATCCAGCTTTTCTTTTTCTTTTAACACATGCGAAGCGTAACCCTGGATATAGCCGCGTACTCTGCTGTTTTTGATGATGGTTTTACGCCATTGCGGGCCGGCTAAATAATAATAAGTGGCTTTTTGATAATCCTTTTCCTTTTCATAGGCCTCTCGCAGATAGTGAACACCCAGAGACAGATTGGTGATGTCATCCCACACCGTTTTATCCGCATAATATTTTATCCCCATTTTAAGCGCCTGATCCGCGGCGGTGTTTTCAAGAAGCTGCATCAACCCCTTGGCTTCCTGGGGAGATGTCAACGTGGGGTCGAATTGTGATTCCACCCAGATTGTCGCGGCAATCAAACTCCAGCTTAACTTGTATTGGCAGGACAAATCATTAATCATAAGGGTATAATGCCGTATCTTATGTTTCGGGACCTTCGGATAAGCGGTGCATAATGTTTTTATGATACAGTCCGGCTGGTTCTTTAAATCGCGCAGGGTCCAGAGTTCCTTTTCGAGCGATTGAATAGTTCCGGCGTTATTCGTTGATTTGGAGCTGTAAGAAGCGGCAAGCCAGCCCATGGACAAAGTGCAAATAATAATGAAAGAAATATAGGCAAAATGAGTTTTCAAAGCATGCCTTTCATATTCGGGCGTTCCAACCGGTCTCCCCTATTTAGTAATCAATAACCATACCAAACACACCCTGCTTGGAGTTTAACTCCATTGTTTTCAATGACAAACAAGGTTTCTTCCAAGAGTATGCAACAGGCGGGAACCGGGGAGTTTGTAAATCTGAGAAAAGTATCTGATGAAATGCGAATTAATCGTAGGACGATTAACCGGATGAACGCTTACATTAACCAGCGCTTTTTCATCAGCCGATAGGAGAGGAAAAATGTCACCAGCCCGACAATAAGCAAATACATCCATTCCAGGGGATAATTTGATATTCTTCCGTCCTCCAGGAGAATTGATTTCAGGGGCCCAAAAAACTGATAGGAAGGTAAAAAAGGCGCGATGGCGGTCAGTTTTGTTGAATAATCCGATAACGCAGAAGGCAGCAAATGGGGCAGATAAAAAATAACGCCCAGCGTTCTGGCGCTGGCCTGATTGCGGCATAATAAGCCCAGAAAGATCCCGTAAGCGCTGAAGCAGAAACTCCCGATTCCCATCATCGCCGTATAACTCAAGGCATTTCCAAGATCAAACCCGCCCAGCAGATGGAGGAACAGGATGGAGATGTGTATTAATATCATGCCTAATAATAATTTCGCGATAAGCCATTCTGTTTCGCGCATGGGGGTCTGTAAAAGTGCGAGCAGTAATTTTTTCTCTTTTTCTTCGGCAACCTGCGCAGGCATCACAATGAAGCTTACCATTAGAACCAGCATCAGAATCCAGGTCGGCAGGGTTTGTTTTTGGACCCCGCCTCCCTGCAGCGTCTGAATGCCTGAAATCCAGTCCGGGGGGATGCTTTCCACGGCTTTTTGCAATGCTGAAAACCGCTCAACAATTGAAAGCGTCAGCAGGGACTCCTTTTTCAACACGACGAGAATCAAGCGGCCGGGTTCCTTTCCGGATTTCAGCAGCAGGCCGCCTATTTTCTTTTCTTTCAGCCATCGCATGCCTTCCGATTCGTTTGCGACCTGGGCAACTTCAAAAGCCCTGTCGTCGGACAGTATCGCCTGCCGGACACCCGAAGCATAGGTTTCTTTCTGCAGAAGTCCGAGGGTAATCTTTTTCATGCCCGTATCCGCCTCATCGACCAATCGCAATGAGACAAACACAAACAGAGGTATAAATAATATCAGATAGAGGGTCTTATTCTTGAATGCAATCGCCAAATCATTCAAGGTCAAGGTGATGATATTGCTTATCATCACCGGTAAAGCTTTTCATGTATTTCCGACTGGAAATATTCCCGGGGCGCACCATCAAAAGCCACGCTTCCGTAATGCAGCACGATGATACGGGTCGCCAGGGCTTTAATCTCTTCAGGCCGATGGGACGTAAAAATGATCGTTTTCCCCGATTCGTGGAACTCTGTGAGCAGCGCATGGACCGCTTTTGTCATTTCAAAGTCCAGGCCTGATGTCGGCTCGTCAAAAAGAAGAACCGGCGGGTCCGCCAGTAGCGCGCGCCCGATGCTGACCCTCTGACGCAGCCCTTTGGATAATATTTGTATCTTATTATTCCGGAAAGGCAGCAAATCAAATTGCTTTAATATTTCCTTTATACGCAGGAATGGGACTTGAAACAACCGGGCGAACAGCTTGAGATTGTATTCAACGGTAAAGAAATCAAACAGGTTGGGATTTTCGGGGACAAAACCGACTTTCCGCACAATCGCCAGCCTGTTTTCCAGATTGACGCCATCCACCCTGGCCTCCCCGCTGTCGGGAAGAAGCCAGTTCGCCAATATTTTCAAGAGCGTGGATTTGCCCGCTCCGTTGTGCCCGATGACGGCAACCCACTCCCCCTTTTCCACCTCAAGGCTTACCGGGCAAAGCCCTCTCTTTTCATTATAAACCTTTGTAAGGTCATGAATCGCTATCTGCATACCTATGCAGTTCTTAGGTGCGTTGCGCCAGGTACACAATCCCCAGCACTAAAATCACCACAATCAGAATTCCAATGACAAGATCCATTTTCCCCTCCTTGTTTTAGGCTTTGTGTAAAACGCTAATCCCGACTATTAACGCGGTCGTCGCCAAAAGTACAATGATGAGATACATTTTAACCTCCTCTTTCAGACGATAGGTCTCCCTTAAAACCTGAATCCTATTGTGGCCTGGTACCAGACGTTCTTGTAACGGGGGTTTGTTGATGTCCCGTCTCCGTTATTATCCGATATGTCCCACCCGATAAGATGGCCGGCATTGATATCGAATCCTCCCAGGAAACAGAATGTGTTTTTAGTGATATTATCATTCTTGAACTCCTGCACCTCTACGACACTCAGGGCGCCGAGCGTAAACACATCCGTTTGATTCATCAGGTAGGAATATTGAGGGCCGATGAGCAGGGTCAGAAAAGCGGCGGGTTTCATTGCAAACAAGAGAGGGACATCGAGATAGCTTGTCGTACGGGTAAACCGGTAAGGGCTGCCAAGGACCGTGCCGTGGGCCTGGAACCCTTTCTGTGAAAACAGTATTTCAGGTTGAACGCCGATATATCGACCGATAGGGATTGATATAAAAACGCCCGCCGCAAAGCCGAAGATGGGGTCGGCATTAAACGCCTCGCCTTTTGTGTCATATAAATTTGAGTAATTCACTCCCGCTTTCATGCCAAACTGAGGCGTATCACGGAAATCGCTTCCGTTTGCCGGCATACCGCCAATGGCAGCCATGAAGACAATCGCCAGCGTTATGGATATTAATTTTCTCATGAGTTTCCTTTTTTTAGAGTGAGTACCTTTCCTCTCTTTTTATTGAAAGGTTTTTCAGCATGTTTGTTATCACGCAAAAAGGATGCCAAATTATTATTGACAATAAAAGCTTAAAAGGCCCACGGGCTTCTCGTTTTCAGCTATTTCTTCATGAATTTGATAAGCACCGGACGAAAAGCGGATTGATTGTCATCGTATCAATCTGTTTTACGGTAAAGATGATATCTTATCCCAAGGTTGATATCAATCCGGCTTATGTTTTTATCTATTCTTCTGGAGTTTCCGCTCACATCCTTCAGCTTTGAGATATTGGCATACAGCCCGTTCAAACTCACGCCGATTCCAAAATTGCTTTTTAACAGATATTCCAGCCCCATGGAACCGCCGAGGCCGAATACCGGGGACGAGAAATTGCTGATGACATCGGCAAAACGTATATCATCAAAGAACAGAACAAGTCCCGGGCGAAGGTCGGCGACAAACACGAGTTTTTTATCCCAGACACTGCTTTTAAGGCCGAGTACGGGGCCGAAATAATTGACGGATATTATTTCCATGTAAGGGCCGCTGAATGTCTTCTGGCCGATGGACAGGGCAAAAGCGTTCAGTGAGGCGTGGGAAATGTATCGTGAATAAAAAAGCCCCACCCCGATATTGCCGCGCAAATAGGCGGATACCGAAAGAAGAAAGTTTGACGCAAGCCTTAATTGGTCGTTCAGATCCCTGTAAAACTTGGGGAGCGTGTCCGAGTCATCGTTGATCATCTGACTGTAACCGTATTCAACGGACAGATGGAGCTGGTTCGGTAAAAAATGGTTTGTCCCGTCCAACGTCACGGTTCTGTCATATTTATTAAACGTGAGATTCCCGGCCAAACTGTCATTTTCGGGTGCGCAACGGCCTGGCAAGGCAAGGAAAAGGACGCAGAAGATAAATAGAAGACCGGAATTATATTTTAAAATGCCATTAATCGATTCTGCGCCCATACCTCCGGCAATGGCCTTTTAGTTCACGAAGACGCTGATTGCAATTCCGGCGCCCGGATGCCTTCGGTTGTACAGATAATATCCGTCATTCGAATAATCAATATACACATCGTCGTTTTCGTACCAGTTGTCTGACCAGTATTCGGGCCACGGGTCAATAAGACCGAACCAAAATCCGTTATACTGGAAACGGGGATACCCGTCATATCTTTTAGAAGAAAGATTGTAGAGACGGAACCCGTGGTCCCGGCCGAAGTAGCCATGGAAACGGTCTCCCGGAATGCGGTAGCCGTTGTAGCCGCCCCGCTGCTGCCACGTGCGGTGCTCGGACTCCCAGCGGCGTGCGCGATGCTGCCCCCACATGTCACGCGGTTCATATTGCGCCACCGGCTGAACATGCTGTGAAGGTTGATTTGCTTGCTGGTCTTGCTGCCGTTTGGCCTGGTGCTGCTGTTCTTGCTTACCCTTGGCCTGGTGCTTCTGGTCTTGCTTGCCCTTGGCCTGATGATCCTGCTGAGAGTATGCAGGAACGGCCGTTCCGAGCAGGAAAAGAACAGCTCCCATGCTGACTGCCATAATCATAGTTTTTGAATGGGTTCTTTTCATATTTTTGTTTCTTCCGTAATTTAAAATTGAATGAAATACCTTCTATAACCGCAATCTCCCCATGTGCATATTTGACGGTGAATTGATTACACCAAAAGCACTCAACAACCATAGTATCACCAGGATGACGACTAACACATTCAAGATCTTTTTGATTTTACCGTCCATGGGGATATACGTGTTAATAAGCCACAGTAAGACGCCGACAACAACCAGGGTAACCAGGACAGAGATTAATGACATATTTGTGACTCCTCATTTAACAGTGTAGGTAACCTATAAAGCTATCGACATTGTCGAGCAATTGCCATACCATTGCCATTATTGGAAACCTAATCGATGCAGGGTTCCTATTGTTCAGTTGAATTTATTGTTTGTGAGAATGGTTTTCTTAAAAACAGGAATTATCTCGAACTGGGGTGCGGCGTTGAGATGAATACGCCAGACTTAGGCCAAACGGAAATAAAAGGTCGCCCCTATGTCCTTTTCACCTTCCGCCCAGATTGCCCCGTTGTGTTTCTCAACGATTCTTTTTGCAATCGCAAGGCCGATTCCGGATCCCTTGAAGTCCTGGGCGGAATGCAAGCGGACATAAGGGATGAACATCCTGGCGGATTTTTTCATGTCATATCCCGCACCGTTATCGCGGAGAAAATAACAGCGCTTCCCGTCCTTGTCGACTGTACCGAGTTCGATGCGGGCCATCTTTCTTTTGGAGGTGAATTTCCATGCGTTGCGGATAAAATTATCCATCATAATCCGGAGAAGCCCGGGATCCGCGTTCACCGTCAAACCGGGCTGAATATGGATCTCCGCTTCGCGGCCCGGGTCAGAGGCCTTCAATTCTGATAAGATTCCCCGGACCATTTCGCTCAAGTCGACCTCCTGGAACTGAATATCCTGGCGAGTGATTCCGGATAAGGTCAATAAATCGTTAATGACCTGCACGATGCGATCAACGGATTGAATGATATTCGTCATGGCGGTATGGGCGCTGGTTCCCGGTTCCGCCCCGACTTCCATGGATAATACTTCGGTGTTTGTGGTAATGATGCTCAAGGGGTTCCGTAAATCATGGCATATCGATTCGGAGAAAATCTGCAATTCCTTGTTCGCGCGCGCCAATTCATACGCCCGCAGCTTTATATCATCGTTCACCTTCTGCAGCTCCATGGTGCGCTCAACGACCTTCCGCTCCATCCCCCCGTACGCGTTCCGCAGCTCCTGCTCCGCATCTTTGCGTTCCTGGAGATCGCTGATGATCAAACAGACATTCTGTTTTCCATCGACTTTAAAATGGGTCCCTGATATTGACACCGGCGCGATACCGCCTTGCGCCAGGGCGATCAGGAATTCCCTGCGGCCCGGCCGGACGGCGCATTCCCGTAAAAAAGAGGAGAAGCCCGCCCGTAAAGGGCCCGGCAGGATATCGCCGAATCGCGCGCCCACCAGGGCCGCCATCTCCCGTCCCGCCAAAACGGAAAAGGCGTTGTTGGCGAAAACGATGATGCCATTATTGTCAAGTATCGCCGCCCCTTCATTCATGCTCTCAACCATGACCCGGTAACCGGTGTCAACACTCTGCAATGTAAATATCTTTTCACCTTGTTTATCCGATACGACAAGCGCATCCACCGCACCCGTTCGAATGGCTTCGAGGGTGTCCTCGCTTTCCGAAAGACGATGCTTCAGTCTGTCCAATTCCGACAGAAGCTGTTGCTTCGTTTTGGAAACACGACCTTTGCCGACCGCTTTTTTCATGGAAGGTCAGTCCTTGTTGTCTTCAATCCGCAAATCAAGCCCCATCAGCAGCTTTGCCGTTTTTGACATGTCTCCCACGAATCTCCGCAAAGGCAGGGGAAGCTTTTTGATAAGCGTTGGCGAGGCGATGATTTGATTCACACTGGCGGAAAGCGGATGCTGATGGATGTCAATCACCTCCAGCGCGTACCGGCCCTTGAGATACTTTTCGCACAGTTCACGGACATTGGTGATGGCCTCCTGCGATCTCGGTGACATCCCCGTCACAAACAGGCGCAACAGATAGCCGGACTTTGAGCTGGCCGTCACCGCCTTTTTAAAAGCACGGGCGGTCGCATTGCCTCTTTTTTGTTTTATTTTCATGGGTTGTATCGTTCCTGTGGAATAAAACTGAATTTATTTCTTTTTGACATCCAAACCCACCAGCACCTTCCCGGTGTTGGAGAGATCGCCGATTATTTTCTTAATCGGTTCGGGAAGCTTGCGGACCAGCGTGGGAATGGCCAGTATCTGATCGCCTTTGCCCAATTTGGGGTTTTTGAGTAAATCAACGACTTCGATAGTGTAGGAAGCCCTCAGATTTTCTTCGCAAATCTTTTTGAGATTGGCAAGGGCAGTCAGCGATCGCGGGGTCTTGCCGGCAACATACAAACGCAGTTCCCATTTCACACTTTTTTCCGGGCCCCCCACTTTTGGGGAAATTGACCGCTTTTTATTCGCCTTTTTCACGTTCATGTCACCGCCTTACTTTTCGTTCAGCCGGAATCGTTTCGTCGGAGGAGCGAAGCCCTGCAATCTTTCGCCGTTCGTGGAGCAGCGCGGCTTCTCCCACCGTCTCCTGTTCGATGGCCCTGTTCAATTCGTCCTCCTCGGTTTCGTATTTGGATTTGAGCAGTGCAAATTCCGCTTCAAAACTCAGCTTTTTTCTTTTCGATTCCCGGTGCTTGCGTTCCGTCTCCTGAGAGCGCAAAATTTGTGACGCATTATCCAGCGCCTCCTGGGCGACCCTGGCGGTTCCCGTAAGAACGCCATCCGCCCCGGAATAGGCGTCGATGAGGTTAATGCCCTTGGAAGTAATGATGAATTCACGAATTTGGTTTGAATGTCTCATTCCCCGCGCTTTCAGCACGTAAATACCCCTGTTGCGTTCGCCATTATTCTCAAGCGTCTTTAAGAGAATCCAGGTGTCCATGAGTGACGAGACCCCCACCTCCGTGCTTTCCGAAAAATCGGCGGTGCTGAGGTCGGTAAACAAGGCGGTAATCTGGTTGACCTTGATAAAATCAATCAAGCGAACGAGCATGGATTTGACTTCGTTGACCGTCCCGGAAGTCATCAGATTTGAGATCGGATCGACAATGATGATTTTAGGCTTATAGTCATTAATAATTTTATGCATGGTTGCCAAATGCATTTCCAAACCGTATGCCGTGTGCCTGGCGGCATGTACTTTGAGGTTGCCGTTCTTGATAAAAGGTTCCAGGTTGATTCCAATCGACAACATATTGCGCGCAATCTGGTTGCCGGATTCTTCAAAGGCAAAATAGAGCACCTTTTCGTTTTTTTTGCACGCCGCGGCGGCTAAATGCGCGGCAAGGGTTGTTTTACCCGTGCCGGAGGTTCCCGAGACAAGGATACTCGAACCCCGATAAAAACCTTTGCCGTCGAGCATGGAATCCAATCGCTCGATGCCCGTGGAAATCCGCTCTTTAGAAACCGTATGCTCGAGATTGAGCGAGGTAATCGGAAGCACCGAAATGCCGGTTTCCTGAATCAAAAAGGGCAGCTCAAGCTGCCCCTTTAACTTCGACCCAATAACGCTAGTTCAGAAAAGTGCGACGGCGTTCTTTTGGTTCAGACATCACGCGGCGAAAATGCCGCATGAGTCTCCACCGAAAAAATGCGTGAGCGCAGCAGTAACCTCGGTTGCGGTCACTCTTCCAACAGGCTGCGCAGCATCCACGCATTTTGTTCATG
>Ga0208373_1004569_pt1 | contig 12314 bp, 11 predicted proteins | sample RifOxyC2_FD_184036 | JGI IMG/M metagenome (GOLD analysis project Ga0208373, IMG submission 184036) | Soil microbial communities from Rifle, Colorado - Rifle Oxygen_injection C2 (SPAdes) | ecosystem: Environmental > Terrestrial > Deep subsurface > Rock core/Sediment | place: Rifle, Colorado...
GAAGAGTGCCGTCATCGCCGTGATTGTACCCAGATAGAGGAGCAAAGGAAAACGGCGAATCCATTTCTGCAGATTCTCAGATAGCGAAAGGCGTGCCTTCAGCGCCGCTTCGAGCCGGGGTAATCCCTTGCCGATCAGGTAGAAGCCGACATGTGCCACACGATCATCGCCGCCGCTGCTGTCCGCACCCTCCTGCGCCAGGCCGATCGCCTTGCGCGCCACCTCGCTTTCGTGAAACCGGCTCTGTTTGGCTAACTTTTCCACGACATGGCGGTAACGGTCACGGGTAGAAAAATCCATCTTGCTGTAAACGTCGCCGGGATCCTTGCGCAGAGTTTGGTCGACGACGCTCATCGACTCAACGAACGCTTTCCAGTCCATTGCGCCCAGGAAACGAAGAGAGCCGATACTGTTACTCATGGATACCTGATCGGCGGCCTGTTGCTGGTTCTCCGCCCGCACCAGTTCCTGGATCGTCTGGCCTTCCTCGGACAGTCGCTGCTCAAGCCAGGTAAGCGGCAATGACAGAGCCGGACCCTGTCCTTGCAGGCGTCGTGTCATTTCCGCGATGAACGAGCTCACCAGCGGCGGGTTCGATCGCGCCATGTCTGCGATCACCAGAATCAGGCTTTTCGGATCCTTCGCGGCGCTCTCGGTCATCCGGTCTGCCCAATAATCGGCCAGATTGCGGTCGATTCTATCGATAGCGATCCGGGCGGCAACGCGTCGGAGATTCTCGATCAGCGCCAGGCGCAGCATAATGGGTATTGCCCACAATTCGCCTAACGTAAGTGCATTGACGCTCTGATAGGCTGCGACAAATCTGCTGAGAATCTCAGGATCTACCCGTCCATCGCCGTGGGAGATCATTTCCAGTGCAATGTCATAGACGCGGGGCAGGGCAGACGATGGGCTATTCATCAGGCGAGGGAGTTCCCGGCTGTACCCCTTTGGCAAATGCCTCCTGGCGGTGCGAATCTGCTCTTCGATCAAATAGAAGTTGTCGAGCAGCCATTCCCCGGCCGGTGTAATCCGGCGGTTTGTTTTTACCGCCTCCGTCAGCAAATTGTAGACGCCGATTAAGATTTCTTCATTCTTGGCCAGTCTTGTCAGAAGGCGATCCGGGGCGTGTCCCGCACTCAACGCATGTGAGTCTGCGAGCGTCTTGCCGTGCTGCTCCATCTGATCGGCGCTGAATAATTCCGCCCGCAATGGCGGCTCGACATCGGCATACTTTTGTGCCAAACCGTTGCCGCGGAGACTCACCCACAAACGGGACAGAATTCCGGGAATGGTCTTGCTGTCTACATTCACTTTCAAGCCCTCTTTTTGAGGAGTAGTGTCGATCACCACTTTTACCACAGTTAGCGGTAAAGTTCCGGATTATTTAATTCTCAGGATTCTTTCAGAAATCCGATGGCGCAAACGTATCCCTCAGTATGTTGAGGTTCCGCCAAATATTGAGGCCAAGCGACTCGGTTCATACTTTTCTGCAGTTCTTTCCTATTTATCTAATCCTCTGTTATTAAAGAATGAATCAACACTTCTAATGCTCCTTCGGCTATTGGCAGGCTATTTGCTATTATATTGGTTTATAACCCCTTAGCGCTTGCAGGCGCCAAGAATTAAACTCGTAAGGAGACAGATCATGAATCGTAAGGCTAATCACATTGTTTTTTCAGCTACATTGGTTATCGTGATGGTGGCGTTTCTATCCACACTTTTTTTCGTCAATGCCGATCTTTCTTTTGCAGCCGCAGGTAAAAAGAAATCGCCGGCAGTTGCCAGAACCTCTGCTGTCGAGCATACCGAGGCCCAGATCAAACAGCTTCAAGGCGCGCTGAGTATCACCGAGGCCCAGAAAGAATTATGGGATAACCTTGCCAAGGTGATGCGGGAAAATGCGAAAGAGATGGATGCCTTCAGCGACGCCCGTCGCAAGGAGAGGTCTGAAGGCGCCAATACGATGAACGCTGTCGAGCATATGAAATTGCACAGTCAAATTACCAAAGCCCAGTTGAATCAAATGGAGAAGCTCATCCCGCCTTTCGAGGCGTTTTACTCCAGTATGTCGGATCAACAGAGGAATATTACCAATAGTGTATTCAGGACGGGGAAATATGGAAGACACGGGAAACAAAAGAGGAAATGATCGGTAATCGTATACAATTAAAGATAGACGCCAAACAGGCGACTGGAATCGATCGAAGAATGGAGTGACCGTATGAAAACATCAAGTGCATGGAATTTCAGATCCATAGTGGGCAAGATGATGATGGGGCTTGTCTTGGCCGCAATGATCGGCAGTATAGACGCGGCGCCGGCCCTCGGCAAAGATAAAAGAGGAAAACACGACAATGGCCGTTACGAGCACAGGGGACGCGGGTATGACCACGACCGGCGTTATTATGGGCAATATGGCCATAGGGAACGGGTGTATTATCCCCCGCCGCCGGTGATCTACGCGCCGCCCCCGCCGCCGGGCATCGGTATCTTTTTCCCCCCGATCTTTTTCCCCCCCGTCATCATTCGTCCCTAAGGGGATCAACGGGGATTGCTTCGCGTCGGCAGCCCAGAGTTCATACTGAGTTGATCTGGGCTGTCGGAAGTCATTACGATCTTAAACAGGAGTAACCCATGAGGCATAGGATAGCGCTTGTTTTGGCAATGGCCGGGCTTTTGGTCGCATGTGCTGCGAAAGCGCCTTTACCGGTGGCTTTCCAGATTCCGACGAGACATATCGATTACTTGAAGGAGGTAAAACCACTGCTCGACAAGCGCTGCGTGGTATGCCATTCCTGTTACAATTCCCCCTGCCAGCTCAAGCTCGACTCTTTTGAGGGTGCGGACCGCGGCGCCACAAAAAGGGCGGTTTACAATGCCACACGGCTCAAATCGATGGATCCAACCCGTCTGTTCACGGACGCCCAATCGACCAGGGAGTGGCGTCAGAAAGAATTTTTCAGCGTTACCGACAGCAAGGCGTCATGCGGGTTGAACGACTCGATCATGATCGAGCTGCTTTCCCACAAGATGAAAAACCCGAAAAGCGTCGGGGAGTACCGGTCTGAAGCCGACGATCTGACCTGTGCCGAAAACCAGGAAGAACTCGGAGGGTATCTTGAAAAACACCCGAACCGCGGCATGCCGTTCGGGTTTCCTCCACTCAAGCAGGAAGAATTCGATCTCGTTGCGGGCTGGCTGGTTCAGGGCGCGAAGGGGCCTGATGCTGTCCAGCAGGAGATACTGACCACACCGAAAGCGAGCGATGCCCGTGCAATTAAGCAGTGGGAATCGTTTCTTAACCGGGACGACGCCAAGCACGCCATGACCGCGCGCTATCTCTATGAGCATCTGTTCCTGGCCCATCTGAAATTCGGCACGCCGACCCATGAATACTATGAACTGGTCCGCTCGAAGACCGCGTCCGGCGAGCCCATTGATCTGATCGCCACCGTGCGCCCCTACGATGACCCCGGCGCCCCGCGGGTCTACTATCGTTTCAGAAAGATCCACTCCACGATCGTCCACAAGACCCACATGGTATTTGACCTTGATGATGCAAAACTGCGTCGTTTCGAGGAGCTTTTTATAAAGCCGGAATGGTTGCAACCCCCACATACGGTAGGGTATGAAACGAAATCGAGCGCCAATCCTTTTGTCGCATTCGAACAGATCCCCCCGCGTTCGCGCTATCAGTTTCTATTGGATAACGCGCATTATATCATCATGACCTTCATCCACGGTCCGGTCTGTAAGGGTCAAGTTGCCCTCAATGTGATCAATGATCATTTCTGGGTGATGTTCCTGGACCCCGATCACGATCTGAGCGTGGCATATCCGGCCTTTCTGAAGCTGCACAGCGACAAACTGCGCATGCCGATCGAAATCGGCAGCGACATGCGCGTCTTCAATGCGCTGATCGATGAACATAAAAAAGCCGCCGTTGAGTTTTATAAAGTCCGGCAAGACTATTACACGACCCATCACTACGCCGGTCTCGGCTATGAATCCATCTGGAAGGGAAACAAGGCCTCGGATACGCCGTTGCTTACCGTCTATCGCCATTTTGACAGCGCATCCGTGCATAAGGGGGTATTGGGGAATCTGCCGAAAACGATGTGGGTTGTCGACTATCCCTTGCTCGAACGCGTCTATTATGGGCTTGTTGCCGGATTTGATGTGTACGGCACGGTCGGGCACCAGTTGGCGCTGCGGTTTTATATGGATGCGCTCCGCGTCGAAGGCGAAAGCTACTTCCTGAATTTTCTGCCCGCGTCAAAGCGACGGGAGGTTATGCAGTCGTGGTATAAGGGGGTTGATCTCGAAAAGATTCATTACTATTCTTCCGCCCTGCCGACGAAAATTTCCTTTATAACGGATGAGCCGAAGCGTGAGTTCATCGAACATATTGTGAATAAACACATTTTGCCTGCGACACATATCGCTTTTGATGCCGTCAACTATGAGCGGGCAGGGGTCGCCTATCGAGGCTTGCCGGAAAAATACGAAACGAGGGATGACTACATCAAGGCTTTTCGCGCCGTTTCCAAACCCGGCACGCCATTTTTTTCGTTGAACAATGATTACAATGTCAATGTCGCCTACATGAGGATCCGCCTGAAAAATGGAAAAGACCTTGCGATCTCCATCGTGATCAAGCGTTGGCATAACAATGTGACCTATTTATTCGGTGAAAAGGGCGTGCTCGATGCGTCGAAGGACAGTGCCGATTTTATTCACGGCCTCATCGGATCATACCCAAACTATTTTTTTGACGTCCGTGAAGAGGACCTGCCCGACTATTTTGATCTCCTCGCCAATTTCAAGAAAAGTCCGAGAGATTATGAGCGAATGGCCAAATACGGCGTCAACAGAGCGGAGGACCGACTCTGGGAGATGTATGACTGGTTTCAAAAGCGATTCTATGAGGACGAGCCCGTTCACGGGGGACTGTTCGATTTGAACCGTTACTACCACAACGCCAAGTAGTGTACCATTCGATCACCTCGCTCACGGATGACGAACATTTTTTCGTGCGGATGGTTACCAAAAGTCGTTAGAGATGTTGTGATTGGGATATCCCTAGTGATTTTGAAACCATTACTTACCGCCCCATGGCGCCAATCACAGGAGTTCCGGTATGGCACTCGATGCTGACAGTGAAAACAGTAAAACGGGATGGCAGCTCGGCAGGTTATTGACAGGGCCGTTTGCCGTTGTCGGCAGGGCGGCGATCGGATGGGTCGACAATTTAGGGGCCTCAGCCATTTTTCTCCTTTTGGCGTTCCTGAAGATCTTTCGATCCAAGCAGATGCTCAAGATTGTCCAGCAGGTCTACTATATCGGGGCAAGATCGACGATGATCATCGTGCTTGTCAGTTTCTTCACCGGCATGGTGCTGGGCCTTCAATCCTACCACGCCCTGGTTAAATTCGGCGCGCAGGGGGCTCTCGGCACCCTGGTCGCCCTGACCCTGGTTCGGGAACTGGGGCCGGTTCTCACGGCGATCATGATTGCAGCCAGGGCCGGTTCGGCCATCACCGCAGAGATCGGCATTCAACGCATCTCCGAACAGATTGACGCCCTGGACACCATGCGCATCGATCCGCTCAGGTATCTCGTCAGTCCGAGAATCACCGCTTCGATTATCAGTTTTCCCTTGCTCACCGCCCTGTTCGACCTCGTCGGTATTATCGGCGGGTACGTCTCCGGCGTATTGCTCCTGGGCGCCAATGCCAGTACCTATGTGTATCGTGTTCAGACCAGTATGGAGTTGAAAGATATCACCGACGGTTTAATCAAAGCGGTTGTCTTTGCCGTCATCGTATCCACGGTCTGTTGTTACCAGGGGTATTTTACCCACACGCGCGCGGACGGCCATGGCGCAAAGGCCGTCGGGCTCTCCACGACCTCGGCCGTTGTGCTCTCCTGCGTGCTCATCCTGGTATCGGACTATATTGTGACGTCGCTGCTCATCTGAGGATAGCCCCATGGAAAACCCGTTAATCGAGTTCAAGGATGTTACCAAACGCTTCGGCGCCCGAAGCGTTCTTGAACGGGTCAACCTGCAGATCTACGAGGGGGAGGTCACGACCATTATTGGCCTGAGCGGTTCGGGCAAAAGTGTGCTCCTCAAGCATATCATCGGGCTGCTCAAGCCGGATGAAGGGACCATTCTCTTCAGGGGCAAACCCCTCAGCGAGATGAAAAAAAGCGAGAGCGCCTCCAATCTCGCACAGATAAGCTATATGTTTCAAGACAACGCCCTCTTCGATTCCCTGACCGTCTATGAAAATATCGCCCTTCCCCTTAAGGAGACGACAAACCTGAATAAAGCTGAGATCAACAGCAGGGTCATGGCCAGAATCGAACAGACGGAGCTTGAAGACGCGGCTCGTAAATATCCCTCGGAGCTCTCCGGCGGCATGCAAAAGCGGGCAGCCCTTGCGCGGGCTTTGGTTACGGATCCGCGAATCGTCCTCTTCGATGAACCCACTTCAGGCCAGGATCCGGTCCGGAAAAATGCCATCCTGGGCATGATTGCCCAGTACCAGCGGAAATTCGGGTTTACGGCGATCCTGGTCAGCCATGAGATACCGGATGTCTATTTTATCTCCAACCGCATTCTTGCGCTCTATGAGCGATCCATCGTTTTTCAGGGCTCTCCGGAGGAACTGGAAAATTTCGACCACCCGTTCAAGGATGAGGTCATTCGCAGCCTGGAAGGGCTGCAGAATGAATTAACGGGTCTGTATTCCAAACGGCAATTCAAGGTGATGCACCATGTTCAGTTGACGCAGAAAACAAACGGGACAACCTACTGCGTTGCGGTTTTTTCTCTGGATGATCTGGATGTCATCAGAATGGGTGTAGGCCATGATGCGGCACAGGTGGCCATAAGGACCCTGAGGATCACTATCGATAGGCACTTCGGCGCCATAGGGGGCTTTTCCACACGACGCCACACCAATGAATTTGTCACGGTACTCCCCTATTCGAACCTGACGGAAGCGGAGAACATTCTCAAGGATTTTGTCGAAGATTTTCAAGAACGGGGCATTCATGACGTCTGGGCTGGAGCCCGCAGGCAGACAGAATCGGCGGGGTGTGTCGAATTTACGCTCCTGGCCGGAATTGCCCAGGGTCAACCGGTTGCCGACATCGATTCCGTCATCGATGCGGCAAAATCTCAACAAAAAGAAATTGCCCGGCTTCGGTGCGACGGGAGGAGGTTAAGCAGATGAAGAAGTACACGATGGAAACCACGGTGGGCATCTTTCTTGTTTTCGGGCTCCTCTGCGTCGGGTATTTGACGGTGAAACTCGGTCATGTGTCCCTGCTCGGCGACAACGCCTATTCGCTCTTTGCCCGATTCACCTCGGTCACCGGCCTGAGAGCCGGCAGCCTTGTTTATATCTCCGGCATCGAGGTGGGGCGCGTGGAAAAACTCGCCATGGACCAGGAAAAACAGAAGGCATTGGTGGAGATCCGGATCCGGAATGACGTCAAGATTTTTGATGATGCCATTGCCTCTATTAAAACGGAAGGGTTGATCGGCGATATGCATCTCAGCATCGACCCCGGAGGCGGAGGCGCGCTTCTCACGCCGGGTGGAACCATTACCGAAACGCAATCGGCGGTGGATATCGTAGATCTGATCAGCAAGTATGCCTTCGGAGATGTCAAGAAATAATAGTCCCATACGCTCAGTTACGAAAGGTAAGCCATGAAAAGACCGATTGTTGTAATGAACATCCTCCTCCTCTTGCTTTTTTCTCTTCCGGTATATGCCGGTCCGCCGCTGGACGCGGTTCGGGCCAACGTCAACAAAGTGCTTGAGGTGTTGCGCGATCCGAAGCTCAAAGCTGCATCGGCCAAAGAGATCGAAAAAGAAAAACTTCGGCTCATCTATGACGGCATGTTTGATGATGTCGAACTTTCGAAGCGTACTTTGGCCAGGAACTGGAACAGCCTGAATGTCGCCCAGCGTAAGGAGTTCGTCCTCCTTTTCCGGCAGGTGCTGGAAAAGGCCTACATCGACAAAATCCTTGCCTACACCGACGAGAAAATTGTCTTTGAGCGGGAAACCATGGTCTCGGGAACCCAGGCCGAGGTTCAAACGAAAATCGTGACCTCGTCAAAGGAGATTCCTATCGCCTATCGATTGCTTCAGAAAGACGGCGCCTGGAAAGTCTATGACGTCGTTATAGAAAACGTGAGCCTGGTTCTGAATTACCGTACCCAGTTCAATGACATCCTCGCAAAAGATAAGCCCGAACAGTTGCTCGAGATCCTGCGAAAGAAAGTGAAGGGGCAATAGAGTACGAATATGAAAGCTTTCTCATTTCCCGTTCTCCTGCTCGTTTTTTTTGCTTCGGGCTGTGCTCACGGTCCCGATCCCGCCGTTTCTCTCGCACCGCCGATTTCGCCTCCCCGGGTTCGGCAGGTCCTGGTTGTCTCCGATCCGGTGCAGATTCCGCCAACCCCACCGGAGATGCCGGTGAAATCTGAAACCGGGAAGGTCGATGACTATGGCGATATCGAAGTTCTTGAGAAAGTGAGCGAGGAGGCAAAGGTTGAGATTGCCGATCCCCTGGAGCCCTTCAACCGGGCCATGTATCACTTCAACGACAAGCTTTACTTCTGGGTGCTCAAACCGGTCGCGCAGGGATACAGGAAGGTCGTTCCCGAGACCGCACGGGTCGGTGTAAGCAATTTCTTTGCGAACCTCGCCTTCCCGATCCGTTTCGTCAATTGTCTGCTCCAGGCGAACTTCGAAGGTGCAGCCGCGGAACTCGGCCGTTTCACGGTAAACACCCTCTGGGGTATCGGGGGGTTTCTGGATCCTGCCTCGAGTAAGGATATCAGTCTATCGAAACAGGATGAGGATTTTGGTCAAACCCTGGGCGCCTACGGAATCGGGCAGGGCTTCTACATCAACTGGCCGATATTCGGGCCTTCCAGCCCCCGCGATACGGTGGGGCTTTTGGGGGATACGCTCCTTCGCCCGTACACTTATCTGAGTCCCTGGTATGCCGGGGCGGGGGTCTGGACGTATGACAAGGTGAACGACACCTCCCTGAATATCGGCGACTATGAGTCCCTCAAAGAGGCCGCCATCGATCCCTACGTGGCGATCCGCGATGCCTATGTCCAATATCGGTTGAAGAAGGTCAACCGGAAGGGTGGGAACATTTCCAAGGAAGATGCCGGATCACCCGAAAAAAAATGAGAAGGAATCCGTTCGTATGAAAAGTATTAAGGTCATCATGCTTATCGTATTCGTCATCCTGATTGCCCCGGAAAGAGCGGCCGCAAGCGGACCCTTCGGGCCGCCGCAACCCATTGTAAAAGGTGTAGGGGGAGTCCATACCGGCATCGGATATTGGTTTCATGAGGATACGTATAAAAACGGCACGGAACAGGTCACCCGGCGGAATCAGGCCTATTCGGAGTTGGGCTACGGATCCCTAAATGGTTGGGAAATCACCGCCAGAGTCGGGATGTCGGATTTAAAACTCATCAATGCGTTCGATTCCTCAAACGCTTCGACGACCACCTCCAAGACGGATTTTGAAGAAAACGGGAAATTTTTCGGCACGGTGGGGGCAAAGGGTTTTTATCCTTTCAACAACACATTCGGCATAGGGGCATTTATCCAGGGGAGCTATTACTTCAGCGACTTCGCCGATACCGTTTCGGGAACTCGAAACGGCACACCTTTTTCGGTCGAACTTCGGATCAGGAATTTATGGGATGTGAATTTCGGCATGGGCTTTCAGGCCACCGTTCCCTATGATATAAAGATGTATATCGGACCCTATGTCTATTATACGGAATTAAAGGGATCGCCATCCGCCGACGTCGCCGGCGTTGCATTCGCATCGGTGGAGACGACTATGAAAAACAAGATCGGTTTCGGAGGATTTACCGGGATCGAAGTCCCTCTGGCAAAGGGATTCCGTCTGAATCTGGAAGGGCAGTATAGCGAAAAGCTGTCGGTCGGGGCAGCCGTCATCTATGTATACTGACATGTGTAAGCATTGCAGCTCGTACAGAGCTTAGAAAGGAGGCCGGATACCATGCAAATCGGAGTGTCGCTACAGCCGGTGGTTTCTCTAATCGCGGGGATATTGATTCTCGTAGTCCCGAGACTATTGAATTATATCGTTGCCGTCTATCTCATTGTCATTGGCATTCTCGGGTTGGTCCGCTGATGGGTCTGCGAATTTTAAAGGGAAGAAAGGAGAATGGATATGGAAGAGCATGAAAAACCACAATGTCATTTCTTCATGGGATTTTTGATCGGAGGCGTTTTGGGCGCATTGGCGGGCATTCTCTTCTCACCGAAATCCGGAAAAGAGCTGAGGTCCGATATCAAGGAGAAGGGGAGCGAGGTTTTAAAAGAAGGCAAGGAAATTTATGCCGATGCCGGTACGAGAGTAAAAGAGATCATTGAGGAAGCCCTGCATCAAGCGAAGGAGTTGAAGAAGGAAGCCGATCGACATCTCTCGGAGGCTGGTCAGAAAGCGAAAGAAATTTTGGCTCATGGGGAGAAAAAGGGGGCTGAAGCTGGTGAAGCGGAAAAATCGAGAAAGGAGACACAAGGGAAAAGAAAGTCTAAGTTGGGAACGGGATAATCATGAACCCAACATTAGCGACGCTATTGACTATCAGCGTAACGGAACCTTTGTTTCCGTCTATCGCAGTCTTCCGTGGCGTGAAACGAGGTGTTGAAGCATTTGCCAGATCTTTTTTTTACCGTTGAATGACGTAACAAACAAGCGGATGCGGGGCAGTGGGAAGCGCCGGGGTAAGCGATAGAGTTCTCAGCGGGGAAAAACAGGCCTCAAACAAAGGAGGGTAAAGATGAACAGATGGATGGGAGTGCTGGTGTATTTGTTTTTTGCAGCGGTGGTTATGTTTCCGCTGTCCTCGGCTGCAGAGGAGCCAGCCATGGTGATAGGCCGCATATTTTATATCGAAGGGGGTCTGCTCCGTTATGTTCCGTCGGAGAAGGACTGGGTGGCCGTGGTCAGGGACGCACCCTTTGGCGCAGAAGATACACTCTTCTCAGGAAGCCGGGGGATGGCGGAGCTGATCGTCCCCAATGGAACCTGGATCAGGATTGGAAACAGCACACAGGTCCAGTTTATCACCCTCGATACGGACCTGGCGGAAATGGACATTGCTTCGGGTGTAGCGCGGTTTTACAACAAAAGCTCCGACGCGATCATCAAGGTTACAAGTCCATTCGGGTACGTCCTGAGCGATCCTGGAACGGTCTTCGACTTCTACGTGGGCGATGACTCCGTGGAAGTGGTCGTGGTGAAGGGGAGGGTGAGTTTCGTCCACTCAGCAACCGAGGCCAAATACGACGTGACGGCTGGAACACCATCGATTCTCGCCGACCAGCAGCAGGTGTCGTCAGGCGAGGGGACCGTCGATCCCGACTGGAACCGATGGAACACGGTCCGGGAAAACTTTTGGGCGGCGAAGGCCAGAGCGAGGGGACGCTCGGTCGAATATCTTCCGCCCAGCCTCCAAGACGAAGCGTATGCCCTCGAAGAGAACGGAAGATGGGAGAGTGTCCCGTATGAGGGAACGTCGCGCTGGTTCTGGCGGCCTAGAGTCGCTATCGGCTGGTCGCCTTTCACCGTGGGCCGCTGGACCGACTGGTACGGGGACCAGACCTGGATCCCGGCAGAGCCCTTCGGTTACGTCACCCATCATTACGGCAACTGGATCTACGTGAGGAATTACTGGTACTGGGCCCCGCCTGTGGTGAGCGTGCGCGTCGGGCTTCCTCTCCTCGACGTGGGCTTTTACTGGTATCCCGGAAGGGTTTCATGGATTCACACCGGGGCATATGTGGGGTGGGTGCCTCTGGCGCCCCGCGAGACGTACTACAGCCATCGCCACTGGGGAGGCCCTCATGCGGTAGTCGTAAACAACGTCAACATCACCCAGATCAACATCAACGTCCGCAATTATGCCTACGCAAACCGTGCCATTGTGGTCAACCGGAACAATTTCTATATTGTGAACAATTATACGAAGGTCCGGGAGACCAACATCAACCCTGCCACCATCATCAACAGCTATCGGGCGGCGCCGGTCATCAACAACGCGGTGATCAGCAATTACACGTCCATCAGGCAGCGGTACAACTACACCAACGCAGCGGTGAAGGAGAAACCTCACAACGCCGTGATCAATCGAATCCAGCAGAATGCGACAATCATTCATGAGGGCAAGAAAGAAAAAGCTTCCGTGGTTCAGCAACGAGTGAAGAGCACCCCGGAGGGGAG
>Ga0208373_1004570_pt1 | contig 12311 bp, 10 predicted proteins | sample RifOxyC2_FD_184036 | JGI IMG/M metagenome (GOLD analysis project Ga0208373, IMG submission 184036) | Soil microbial communities from Rifle, Colorado - Rifle Oxygen_injection C2 (SPAdes) | ecosystem: Environmental > Terrestrial > Deep subsurface > Rock core/Sediment | place: Rifle, Colorado...
TACGCTTTTTTCCACGAGCCAAGCGGCGACATCTTTTGTAACCCAATCGCCATAGTCATAAAATTTACTTTTTTTCCCTTCTTTGTCTAAAATTTTCAAAATTGTGGAGCTTCCGCCTTTCCATGTTGTTAGTCCAATATTTTTAAATTTTATAATCACCGACGGCCGACTCTCCGGCTTTGCTTTTTCCGGAAAATTGCTGGAAACTAGTTCCGCCTGGTTGGCCGACTCCACTAAAAAACTTTCAGTGAGATCGCTCCCCACGACTTTTTCCTCGGCCAAAACTATTTCTGTTCCCGGAATAGTGATTTTTCTTATTAAATAAAATACTTGGTCATATATTCCAATTTTACCCGCCTTAATCGGCAAATTAAATGTGGCGTATTCGCCCGGATTTATTATTTCTTCTTCGGGATAAACCCCCGAAGTATCCTTTACCCAAGTTTTATCTTTAAACGAGCTCGTCTTATAGTCTGAATTGTATACGCCGAGACTAATTTCATTTTTAGCCCAAGCTTTTGCCCCGACATTTTTATATTTTAAAATTAATTTATGACCAAAATTTTCAAAAATTATATTTGGTTTTACGATTGAGTCAAATGTCGCGCCGTAATCAAGTTTAGTGCTGGCAAGCGTAATCTCAAGGTCTGTGCCTGGGAACCAAGCACGGTCGCCCCAGGCTAACACTAATTTTTTTATATCAACAACTTTTTCTTCCGGAGAATTCAAAGTTAAAGTAAAGCGACCGATCTCGCCGGGCAAGACATTTGCCTTATCAAGACTATATTCCGAAACAAAAAGTGTAGCCGGGTCTGCCGTCAAGGCAAACTTAAAGAAATCAATCGCGGCTAATCTTGATTTTATTGTAGTTGGGGCTAAATATACTTTATTTTCCGTATAATTATGCCACGCTGTTTTTCCTTCATTTTTAAATTCAACCCAAGCAGTCTTCGTCTCTCCGGTTTTAATAATCACCGTCTTCTCGCTTTGCCCGACAAAACTTGCCTTGGGAATACTCGCAGAAAGCCCACCCAACTCTTCAAACTTTTTTTGCGCTTCTAGGCGAACAGAATCCAATGCTCCATAAATACTTGATCCGGGACAATTAGTGCAATCAACATCAAGATGGCCGACGATATTAGGATATTCTTTGTCCACAAAAAAACTTTTTCCGGCCGGTTCCAGGCCAAATTCTAAAGATTTTGAAGCTATCAAATTTACTAGCGCTGTTTTTGCCGCGGGTGTTAAAATATCTTTGTCAGAATCGCCCAAAAGAGAAATGCCGATAGTTCCTCTGTTGAAACCGGTTTCCACTTCCGCCCCCGCCCGATATTTATTGCAAGTACTGCTTCTTATGGCATGCCCGCCGACAATGCCATCTCCACCGGCTTTGCCTTCAAAAACTCTTCCTAGAGGATCTATTAAAAAATTGTAGCCAACATCGCCCCAACCCAAAGATTTGGCGTGCCAATTGTAAACTCCTTGCGTGGCAAGATCATAATCAGCTTGACCGATTACTCCATCTCCGGTCAAATCTTTCAAAACTGACCCCGTATGATGAATGATTATTTTTTTTACATCGCCGTAACTGTTCGGCCAAACCGAAATTCTTTTCAACTCATCAAGCTCTCCATTTATCCAATTTGCTCGCGCGATAATAGTGGCGCCGTCACCAATAAGAGCCGTCTGCATCCTTTCTTTCGGCTCGGCGAAAAAATAATGAATAGTTGCTTTATTTATTTTTTTGTTTGGAGTCAAAAATTCTATTTTTAATTTTATGGCCTCGCCTCTCGCAAAAACAAGATCCGTAATATTTTTAGTATAAAAATCAGGGGCATCTTGCTCGCCGGTTTCCAGTTTTAACCATTCACCCCATTTTCCCTTATCCAAAACTTTTAAATAAAAATTGGCCTCGTCTTTTGAGACATTTCCCTCCCACTCAATTCCGGCTCCGTTAAAATTAAAATCCGTATTATAATCCGGAGAAACAAAAAAAGAACCATCCGCTTTTGGTTCCATTATTTCTATTTTTCCTGTTAAATTTTCCGTGTTATTTTTCTCTGAATTTCCGGCTGCGACAAGACCGACCGATCCTCCCCAAAAAAGAATCGCGCTTAATCCAAAAACTATCGCTTTTATTTGCTTATTCATAATAAAGCGGATTAAGCTGATTTATTTTTTTATAATAGTATAAAAGAGAATTTTTGTCTAACCTCAATTTTATCTTTTTTTATAAATATACTACTTAATAAGTAATAAAATAATATTTACTAAGGCTAAAATAACAGTTGCTACTGTGAGAAATATCATTATAATATTTTGTCTCGCTGTGATACGATTTGACTCTTGTATGGTTTTTTCTAACTCTTTAATGGCATAAATTGTTCCACCGCTACTCATTAAAGACATACTTACCTCGTTATTGGTCTTCCACCCGCATCAACGCATTCCGGCACCATCTCAACCGAAAAATCATACGGCTCAATTGTCTCACAACTTATCGTCCCGTTTCCGTCCTGAACAATTATCCAATTCGCACCGTCTTTATATCCCAAAAACCACCCGCCACTAATCTCACCGACAAATTTAACACTGCCCCAAACATGCGTTTCATCTTTTTTGTTAATATCAATGTTTATGTCTTCTATAACTCTTGAATATTTATCAGAAAAAAGCTGTTTAAAAATTACCACCAAATCTTCCGTTTCTTTTGCTGTCGGTATCTTTTTTAGATTGTCTTCAATAGATGGCTCTTCTTTCGCCGGAAATTGATTTTGGGCATTATTATTCGCAAGCTCGTTGATAGCTTCTTGCTCTTCTCTCTTTTCGGCATCTAACAAAAAATTCATTATATTACTTCTGTAATAAACCGCTCCGCCAGCCGCGACGAGAACTATTGCCGCGATAACGACTATCAAAATATTAGAAAATCCTTGGTTATTTTTGGTCATACTGATTTTTAAATTATTATTGCGGCGAGAAAGAAAGATCTTCGTGGTCATCGGCTCCATACCCCTTTAATATTTTATAAACTTCGAAAAGATCCGGCTCAATTTCGTTCAATAAACTCATTGCCCTTTCTTCTTTTAATTTTTCTCGGGGAATTTTTTTATATTCCGCTATCTTCTCCATCAATGGATCAATTAATTCCGATCTTTCTTCCTTGAGTCTATAAAAAAACTCATTGGTCGCGTTAGCCTTCCCTTCCGTGTCCCATATTGCAAGTGACCTATTTTCCGTTAACAAACGCGCCATAAAATTATTATATTTTTTCATTCCTAAAATTGCGTCCACGGCGATAAATTGTTCAAAAGATAATGTTGAGATTGATTCTTCTCTTCTTCTTATTTCTTCTGTCATAAATAATTTAGGCTAAAAATTTATTTTTTATTTGTTAAACTCGCGAGTTAATAATATTGAAACCCCGATCGTCAACCAGAATAAAATCGATAAATCGTTTTTAAAGTATGGCGCATCCACAAGCCCGTGAACCAAGAGCGCGACCATGGCGGCGGAAAGAGCGTAATTCGTAATGCGCAACTCATAATTGGTAACTCGTAATTGGTAAAAAAATGTTGCGATTATCAGTAAAAAAATCATTAAACCTGCCAGACCCAACTCTGCCCAAAAATTTAAAAACAGATTGTGCGGATATAAATAGATTTCAATATGACGGGCTTTGTGATATGCGTCAAAGGTTTCCTGGTATCCGGCGAGCCCCGCGCCGGCAATAGGTCTGTCTTTTAACATTTCCCAAGTTTCCTGCCACATTTCCGTCCTTACTTTCCCTGAATCTTCCTGAAAAGAGATCTGTCGCCAAGTATAATTTCTTAGTTGGGGAATAGATATTATTATTATAGCAAAAATCGCGGTAAAAATCAAGGTTGGCCAACGCAATTTTTTTATCATTATTCCAAGAAAAAAAACTCCGACCAAAATCCCGGCGTAGGCGCCCTCGGATTCGGCGAAGATTATAGCCAAAAGAGACAAACAGATACCAGATACCAGATACCAAATACTAAAAACTGATTTAGTAGCTAGTATTTGGTATTTGGTATTTTGTATTTTGTTAAATAATAAGCCGGCATAAAGCACAACTATCGGCGCAAGATATAGCCCGACGGCATTGGGAAAACGATAAAAACTGGTTACCCGACGAACCGCTTCTTCTTGCCAGGGATAAGGAATGGCAAAGCCGGTAAATTTTTGATAAATGGCAAAAAGGGAAATATATATTGCCGAAAAGCCAAGAGCGTAAAAAATCAGCTCCAAATCTTTTTTTGTTTTTATAACATTTAAAAAAACCATTAAAAATAAAATCGGCTCAATAAAATAAGCTTTCCAAGCTCCCGCCGCTCCGCGCAGATTTGGCGAAATAAACATGGAAATTGTTGCGATGACGAGCCAAATAAAAATAAGCCAATTCCATGGTGTCATTGCGGGAAAAAAATGTTTGTCATTGCGAGCGGAACGCAGTGGAGCGAAGCAATCCCCTGCAATTTCAGAAATAGGGGGATTGCCGCGTCGCTCCCTTCGGTCGCTCCTCGCAATGACACCCTTTACCCCCCAAACTCCAAACAAAACCAAAATCATTCCTTCAAGCAAGGTCATTGGGACGAAGCCAATACTGAATCTAATTAGATATGTCGGCAAAAAAGCGACAATAAAAGTTGTCGCTAAAAGTAAATTTCGCCACGAAAAATAGGCGAATAAAATTAAGAAAACGCTGATTAAAATTCCGTAGAACATTGTTTTAGTATTTTGTAGCTAGTATTTTGTATTTGGTATTTTTTTATACAAGATACAAGATACAAGATACTAAATACCAGATACTATTTTTTCGCCCCCACTATCTCCAAAATCATTTCTTTGCTAAAACCTCCGACGAGATAAAGCGCGACAAAATATACAATGCAAGCAAGGAAAAAAACTATTCCGAAATTCATTTCTTGAAAAATGAATATAGTTAAAGACATTATAAGACTAGCAAAAATTGATTTTAATAAAACTTTAGCCGAAGGGATTATTTTTGTCGCTCTGTAAACCACCAAAAAAGTTAAAAGAGCGATCGCCCCTTCCGAAAAAACCGTAATCCAGGCCGCCGCCCAAAAAGAATATTTTGGAATTAAAAATATGTAGCCCAAAAGAGAAATAATCGCGACCGAGGCATATCCCCAAATCATTGTTTTTTGTTTTTGCACAGCCACAATAACATGCCCTAAAAATGTTCCAATAAAAATCATTCCCGCGCCCAAGATTAAAACTTTTAAAATCGTTCCGGAAAGCCAAAATTCTTTACCGGCGACAAGCGCCATAATTCGCTCTCCTAAAAAATAAGTTCCAAAAATCGTCGGGATAATTATTATCATCAAAAAATCAAAACCTTTTTGGATCACTCTTTTAAACCTCTCCAAATTTTTCTCCGCCCAAGAGGCGGTAAGCACGGGGAGTAAAAGCCCGGCGAACATCATAGGAAAGGTTGTCAAAACATCAAGCACTCTGTAAGAAGCTCCATAAATTCCAACATCAGTTTGACTTTGAGAGAGAGAAAGAATAATAATATCGGCTTTGAGATAAATCAAGTTAAATAATATGGATAATCCGATCGGCCAACTGCGCCGAAAAATTTCTTTCCATAAGCTGAAATCAAAATCAAATTTTATTTTGACGTATTTTAGAGAAAATAAATAATTTACGAAGACATTGAGAAAACTGCTTAAAATCACCGCGACCATAATTGAAAGAAGCCCGCGATCCAGATAGATTGCCAATAAAATCCCAACAATTAAAATAATTCTTCCGATAACTTCGGCAATCGCCACTTTATACATCTCTAATTTTTTCTGAAAAAGCCCGACTAAGACCTGATTAAGCGCAATGCAAAAAAATGAAAGAGTGGTAATCGCCACGCCAACTTTTAAAGCTACGCTATAAGGGAAAAACAAAACGACAAGCGGAGCAAGACCCAAAAAAATCAAAGCTGAAAAAAATCTGAAAGTAAAAATATTGCTCGTGATTTTTTGGAGATTGGCGTTGGGCTCGGAAATCATTTGCACGGTCGTGAGAGTCAAGCCGAAATCAACCAAAATACCAAAAAATTGTAAAAAGGAAATAATGGTTATATATCCGCCAAAACCGTTTGTCCCCAAATATCTTGTCATTGCTCCCAAGGCGACCAAACCTAAAATAGTGGAGAGGACTTTGCCTACCATTTGATAGATCATATTGTGAGCGACTTGGCGAGTGAAGGACATGGGGATTGCGATGTGCCAAGGACAGTCCTTATAAAAAAGGACTGTCCTTGGCACACTAAAAATGAATTCTTGTTTTAATAATAGCACAATATGGTGAATCTCAAAGCTCAAATGTCAAATCTTAAAACTAAAAATCGCTATTACCTATTTAAAAACAAATTTTAGTCTATATTTACACGCAAGTGCATGTCATGACAAAAACATATAATCTGCTATTGTTTAATGTCATTCTAAAAATAATTTATTGATCTTTAAATCTTTATAATTTTTTGTCTACCTTTTTGTCTACCTTTTGCTAAAAATAAGCAGCACAAGGATCCTAATGTCTTTGGGGTCTATATGCTGCTTGTTTTCTCGGCTTAGCTGGATTTATTTTTCCGGCGGCTGGGTATGGGCTTCCCAATTTGCCCTAGAAAGGAGCGTAAAATGGGAAGCAACAAGTGGCAGAATTTTGCCGATAGCCTTCGGGCTGTCGGCTTCGAGTTCTACGGCCCCCTCAACAGCGAGGAGGTCGGAGAGTGCTGGGCGGTGGGAGAAACAATGGCGAATGGTGTTATCTGCACCTTCGCGGATGTTGTTTTTTTGCCGTCCGGCGAGGTAGAAATCGGCTACCTCGCCAATGACCCCCAGGGGGGGCGATATTGGTCGGCGGGACACCTGTTCGTAGGCGACGCTTCGGCGTTTGTCTACGACATGGTGGTCGAGATGGCCGTCGGCCATGCCATGTCCGACATTTTCGGATATGGCAGGGAGTTGAAGAAGGGAGAGTACCAGGCGACTTCGGTCGCCGAAGAACTCTTCCGGCCGGCCTACGAGGTCGCGCGCGCTTTTTGCCTCGTAATAGAGGCGAAAAATGGCGTGTGGTCTCCGAACAGGGAGGATCGGGAGGAGGTATACAAGGCCACCTTCCGAGCCATCGGCGTCGACTATTGTCGGCGCCCCCCACGTCGATGCCCATGGTGACGTAAAAGAATGGGCTCCCGCGACAAGCGATGCCAAAAGGCCATCTCTGGCCGTATGACCGCAGGTCGCGGGAAAGAAAAACACCAACGAGGTCGCACTAGGGACGCGCAAGCGATCTTTCAGTCCGGCCTCGATTTTTTTATACAAAAAAATCCGCGAATGATGCGTAAATTCCCCTCTTTAAGAGGGGTGCCCGAAGGGCGGGGTGTGTTTTTAATAATCAAATTTTAGCCTATATTTTACGCCTTTGCGATTTCTTTTTGCATCTTTGTGTTCATTAACCCCGTACAAGGTAAAGGTAATTTATAGTATTCAGTAAACAACCCACACCAAAGCCGATTGCCCCGCCGGACACTTTAAATAACCTAACCTTGTACAGGGTGTTGACAAACCCCAAAAATCCCTTAATCTAACAAGAGGCGTTAATGATCTTTGACATTTTTTACTCCCTCATTGAGAGATGGGGGAAGATGGAGGTTTGAGATGAAAAACTTTCTGGCCACCTTCGCGGTGGCAACTGTCCTCTTACTCGCCGGTTCGGGGCGGGCGGAGGAAGCCACAACTCCGCCGTGCCAAACGGCGACGGAGTGCACGACGCAAGGAGACGAGGCATATCTGGCGGGGAGATACGCCGAGGCGGAGCCCTTCTTTCGAGAAGCGCTTCGCATAGAGCCGGAAAATATTTATTATATTTTATCTCTTGCCCAAACCCTTGAGGGTATAGGCGATTGCCCTTATCTTCAGGAAGCACAAGAATTATATTCCCAAATAAATTCAGGGGAAGGGACCGTGTCGGCCAACGCCCAAGGCGGTCTTGATCGCATCGCCGAGGCTGTAACGGCATGCGAGGAAACACCGCCACCCCCGCCTGCGACGGAAGAGGAGCCACCCCCCGAGATTCCTCCAGCCGAGACCACTACCCACAACCGCAGTGGGGAGGTCGCCGCTTGGGCCATCTTTGGTGTCGGGGTGGCGACATTAGCAACAGGGCTCGTACTCTATGTCCCAGCTTGGCTGGCGGCTGACGAGCGGGACTCCTTCTGCTCGGAGGGGGTCTGCCTGGATGTGGGCGAGCAGAGGCTGTGGGGGGTAGCCGACGAGAGTTTCCAAAGATTCGCCCTCGCGGGCGACATTCTCGTTGGCGTGGGGGCGGCGGTTGCCGTCGGTGGGCTCATTTGGGCCCTCGTGGCGCGGCACCGCCACCGAGAGGAGACGCCGGTCGTCGTCTCTTTTCTGCCCTCGGGAAACGGCCTCGTCTTCACTCTGCGCCGGTGAAGACAAAAAAAAGGGGGGGAGGGCACAAAAACGACAAACAACGGGCTTTCGTGGAAAGTTGAATTTTGGGAGGAATTCAATGATCCGCGGATGCCCATATTTTTTTACTAAGCAAAAGCGTAAAAATTTGACAAAATGAAATTTATCATATATAATTCATATAGTTCCTATTTTTAGGAATAATCTGAATTATTATGCAATATTTAGAACTAAGAGAAAATTTAAAAAAATTTATTGTTTTTTCAATAAATGATATTTTAAAAGTTGATCCTAATTTTCATAAGCAGAGATTAAGCGAATGGCAAAAAAGGGGCTATCTTAAAAAAATCGTAAAAGGATATTATATTTTTTCGGATTTGGAGATAAACGAACAGGCCTTGTTTATTATCGCCAACAAAATTTTTGATCCATCTTATATCTCTTTGGAAATGGCTTTATCATACCACGGGCTTATCCCGGAGAGCGTTTATGGCATAACTTCAATAACTTCCAAAAAAACCTATACTTTTACTTCGGAATTGGCTGAATTCAGTTACAACAAAATCAAGCCGGAGCTAATGTTTGGTTACGAGCTTATCCATTATCAAGATCAAAATTTTAAAATCGCGGAAGTTGAAAAAGCAATCTTGGATTTTTTTTACATCAATCCTAAAATTAAAAGCGAAGGGGATTTTTACGAACTCCGGATCAATAAAGAAATATTCCGGGAAAAAGTTGATATGATAAAATTTAAAAATTATTTGGAGAAATTTAACAACAAATCTCTCGCGAAAAGAGTTAATAAATTTATCAAACACTTAAATGATTAATCTAAAAGAAATTGAAAAATTTTATCCGGAAAATATCAGGGGCTTTAAGCGAAATATTTTGCGCGAATATTTGCAATACAAAATTTTGCAAATAATTTTTAATTTTAAATATGCCGATAAACTTTCTTTTCTGGGTGGAACCGCTCTTCGCATTGTTCATAACAATACCAGATTTTCCGAGGACTTGAATTTTGATAATTTCGGTCTTGAAGAAAAAGAATTTGACGAAATATCGGCTATTGTAAGTAGCCGATTGGAACTGGAAGGTTACAAAGTAGAGATTAAAAATGTCCACAAGGGAGCATTTCGTTGTTATGTAAAAATTCCCGGATTGCTTTTCAAAAATAATCTTTCCGGCTACGAGGAAGAAAAAATTTTGATTCAATTGGACACCGCTTCGCACGATTTTTATTACAAACAAGAAAGAGTGATTTTAAATAAATTTGATGTATTCACGGAAATTAATGTTACGCCACTTGATATTATTCTTTCGCAAAAAATATTTGCCGTCTTCAACCGCAAGACTCCAAAAGGACGCGATTTTTACGACATAATATTTTTGCTTTCTAAAGTTAAACCAAATTATGATTATCTCAAGTTTAAATTAAATATCGCGAACGGCGAGGAATTAAAAAAACATTTATTGGCGCTTCACGACAGAATTGATTTTGATGGTTTGGTTAAAGATGTCAAGCCCTTTTTGTTCAATCCCGAAGACGCAAAGAGAATAAACTTGTTTATAGATTATATTAAAAGCGTTCAATTGTAGAATTAATAATACTTTTGTACCTTTGTGGATTTTTTGCTTGTCCCTCCGTAGTCCCATTGGACGAAGGGGGATGTTTTTGTGTAATAAAAAATGAGCAGATTAGACTAAATTTTTGCTTGTTTACCTCCTTTCTACAAGCTAAAAATCTTTGTCCAATCTGCCCAAACCGTAACTATAGCCGCGGATCAAGTTTTTTCTGTGGCGGAGCGGGTCCGCCATCCTCCCTCCGTCGTGGCGGCGGGAGGATCCGAGGCTCCGGCGACGGAAGGATCTCCCGCTTTATCGGCGGCGGGAGGATCCGCGGCTCTTCCAGCGCCGGAACCAACACCTGCTTAATCCCGCCATCATCCACCCGTGGTGGCAGGGATGGCCCTCGCTTCCGAGGTCTCTTTCCACCCGCTCCGGCACCGGGTACTGCTTTCACCGATGCCTCCGCGTCAAGAGAAGGATGGGTCGCGTCGTGTATCACCTCTACCGTCAGAGGTGGCTCGGGAGACGACGAAACTCCCGCGTCCGTCGCCTTTGTTGGAGCGGCGTCGAGTTCGGCGGGCGGAGCGTCGGGGATGGTCGGAGCAGGTGGTGGCGAGAACCACCACCACAGTATCCCCATACCTACTCCGAGGCCGAAAACGACGAAGGTAATAACGACGAGTAGCCCCCACCGCCACCTCGTCGTGATGGCGACCTCACCACCCCCTTGTTCTTCCATCACCACCTCGGGGGTTGAGGCAGGCGGTGGTGCCCCCTCCTCATCTGCATCGCCATCGCCGCCCTCAACCTCTTCGTGCTCTTCGTTGCCAGCGACGGCTTCCCGAAGAGCCTCGGCAAAGGCGGCGGCATTAGCAAAGCGATCTTTGGGCTCTCGGGCAAGAGCCTTGAGAATCACATCTGCCATTTCCCGAGAAATTTCGGGATTAAGGTCGCAAGGATCCTCCGGATCCGTTGTGGCAATATCAATCATCACCTCGTTGTAATTATCTCCGTCAAAGGGAGCTCTACCAACGAGCATCTCATAAAGCACCACCCCGACCCCCCAAATGTCAATGCGGTGGTCAACATCCTTTTTTCCCTTGACCTGTTCGGGGCTCATATAACAGGGCGAGCCCAAAACAAACCCCGTTTTGGTGAGCCGCGGCGAGTCCGTGGCATCACCGTTTAAAATTTTTGAAATACCAAAATCAATTATTTTTACCCGCTCGCCTCCGCCGACGAGCTTGGCGAGAAAAATATTTTCCGGTTTGATGTCGCGATGGACGATTCCTACCCGATGGGCCGCCTCAAGCGCTAAGAGCGCCTGCAAGATGATCTTCACCGCCCGATCGGGCTCCACCCCTCGCCTATCCCGCTCTAGCACGTCTGCGAGAGACTTACCCTCGAGCAGCTCCATCACAATATAAGGGACACCGCCGTCCGCGACGCCCCGATCACGGACATCACAGATACCCTCGTGGCCGATGCGACCAGCTGCGAGAGCCTCTCGTCCGAACCGCGCGACGGCCTCCTCTTTTCCCGCCAGATCGGGAGAGAGAAACTTGATCGCCACCGGGCGGTCAAGATTTTTGTCGCGAGCGCGATACACCACGCCCATGGCCCCCCTACCCAACTCTCCCAGAATCTCGTAGCGCCCCCCCACAAGATCCCCGGATTCGGGCAGTTTCGGTTGCCCGCCGTCTTTATCTCCCATTTCTCTCCTCTATCTTTCTAACTTGTCAGCCAATTCCGACAAGTTTTTGTCAACGTTCTGGCCTTATTTAAAAGGAAAAGAGAAGGAGTGTCAATGGGGAGTCACCCAAAAAGGACTGTTCTTGTTTTGATACAAAACAAGGACAGTCCTTTAAAAAATTGCCCCCTTGTCCAAAAACTGCTACAATTTAGTCAGATATGTTCGCAAAAATTCGCTGTTATTTGCTATTCTTCGTAATATGAAAACTATCTTCAATATACCTAAAAACCTCACGCCCGACTCTTATCTTTTGGTTAAAAAAAGTCGCCCTCTTTTCGGTGAAATCTCGGTCGGCGGAGCCAAAAATATGGTGACAAAAGTTATGGCCGCTTTTTTGGCTTCGGATGGTGGGGAATGCCTAATCCGAAATGCTCCATTTATCGGCGAGGTTGCCAATATTCTCGCGAACTACGAACAGTTGGGGGTAAAGTATTCTTTTTTTCCCGACCGCACCTTGAAGGTAAATTTTAAAAATTTAAAAGATTTTAATATCGGTGATGAGAATACTATCGGCAGTC
>Ga0208373_1004575_pt1 | contig 12292 bp, 18 predicted proteins | sample RifOxyC2_FD_184036 | JGI IMG/M metagenome (GOLD analysis project Ga0208373, IMG submission 184036) | Soil microbial communities from Rifle, Colorado - Rifle Oxygen_injection C2 (SPAdes) | ecosystem: Environmental > Terrestrial > Deep subsurface > Rock core/Sediment | place: Rifle, Colorado...
GGAGGAAGCAACGGATGGCGGAGAATTTTTCGGATCAACAAAAGACTTTATAGGCTTCATTACATGGGAAAAAGAAACTCGCTGGATAAAAAAGAGGATGGAAAAAGGCTTTTATATAAAAATTTTAACTTTGCCGAGCGAAACCGCTGATCAGCTCCAAAAAACCGACTCGGAGCAAATGCGAGAAACCAGGATTCTCAATATGCAAAGGCCATTCGAAGCCTCGTTTCAGCTTTTCGGAAACAAAGCGATATTCTGGCAACCAAAGGCGCCATTGGCATTATTAATCGAAGATGAATACATCGTAAAAATCCTGAAAAGCGTTTTTTACACCCTTTGGGAGCAATCAAAATAAGCGCGACACCTCTCCGGTTTCATTAACAATTCTAAAAGCCGCCGGCTAATTCCGCCGACGACTTTTTATTTCCCAATAATAACAATTTTACTTCGCCTTCTTCCCCGCCTTCCACGCCACCGCCCACATCGCCCGCATCGTCTCACTGTAATCGGCGCTCACAATCAGCACCCCGAACGGTTCCTTGGTGGAATTGATAATAGCCACGCTATCATCCCAAATCAAAATAATCGATTTGGCTTTTTCCGCCATCTCTTTCGGAGCATAACGCACTTCACGCAAGAAGGCGGCGTGATCAGTCACTTGTTTTTTAAACTCGCTCTCATTTTTTAACGGAGCTGCCCAAATACTTTTCGTTACAATACCGCGCCTCAACTTTTCTTCCACATAATAAGCGGCGTATTCCTTCGTAAACGCCTCAAGAAACACCTCGAACGACGGCACAATGGCAAAAAGTTTCTTTTCTTTATTTTCAAAAGACTTTTCCGCCAGATTCTTGATTCCACTTGTGCCGCGGAAGAATTCGACGCGCGCTTCGCCAGCCGGCACCGATTCAACGGTCGGAAAAAACGGCAAATTCTTGTCTAACTTTTTTTTCAGCGACTCCACCTCCATCGCTTTGCGATGTAAAAGGGACTTCAATCGCTCCGGCGGCTCGGCGCGGAACTGCAAAACGCGACCGGTCTTCGAAATCGAAACCAAACCCTTCTTTTCCAGCGTTTCAAGAGCGTGATAAAGCGCCGGCCGTTTTATTTCCGTCATCTTCGACAGTTCACTGGCGCTGATTCGCGTTTGTTTCAACGCCGCGAGGTATGCTTTGCCTTCGCTTTCGGTCAGGCCAAAGGAGGTGAGAAATTTGGGGAGGTCCATAGAAATCATGGTTTAAAATAATACGCGACCGCCACCACAGACCGCCCACGGATGAATCGCGTGGGCTACGGGACAATTTACGAAAACCCCATGAATGGGGAACCCGCTTCAACGGGTTTTTGTAATTCGCCCTTGAGCCCACGTGTTTCAACCGTGGGCGAACAAATGTGGCCACAATCGCATTATACCCGCTTTTTAAATTATTGTCAATACATGATTGACAATCGTCTATTTACGCTAAACTATTTCATTTCTATTTTAAACAAAAATCGACTAAAACCACCATTGACAAAATGTTGCTTGTTTGCTATAATGGCTGGTTGAAATCAAGTTGGTTTCAGGCTCGTTAACAATTCACGGAGGCCAATCATTATGAACTGGAAACAAAAAATCTGTCATCTTTGCAAAACCGGCATGCTCTTCGAAGGTCGAACAAGATGGAACCTCGTATGGATACTGACGATCTTTGGGATAATGCTCCTGGCCTCTTTCCTGTGTCACAACATGTCATACCGCGACCGCACTCTCTTTCACCAGTCCTTGTACGGAGCATTTGTCTATTTGATCGGCGCGATTACCTTTCTCCCCCTCGGAATCATCGCCTTGATCCGGTACAACTCAACTTGCGCGGCAGACATCGCCTTTGAAACGCTTCGAACATTCCTGCACGAGAAAGCGGGAATTGACTACCTCTCGAAAAAGAATGAAGGGGTTATCAAAAGCGTTTGGAATCGCCGGCGACAAGTGTTGCTCTTTGTTCACGGCAACGAAGTAACTCAAGCGGAAAGTAATGGCGTGGAGTTTAGCGACGACTGCGTAATTCGCGTGTTTGACAAAGATTTCGAAAAAAAGCACCTCCAAGCGCTCAACAAAGCGATCATCGACGCGGCGGCGCGGGCAAAAAGTCCGGGCTGGCCGAAACAGTTTAACTAGCTAAAATCGGAGGTTCATCAATGTCAAAACGCAAAAAGGGCTATTCCTACTGGAACATCTTCTTCGTAACGCTTGTCGGCGACATCATATTCGCCACCCTGACCATTCTTGCAATCAACTCATTTCTGACCAGCAACCACGAAGCGTGGGACTGGTTCGGCGCCGCTGTCTGGATTGTCTTGGGAAAAATAATCTCAGGGCAAGCAACTGACATCCGCGTCGACGCGGAAATCGGAAGAGCGTTTCGCGTGAGAGGTCTTGACAAGGACGACTATTAAGATTTGAAAAATCGATTTACGATCTAACGCGCTAACAACCAACAAAGGAGAACAAAATGCCTGAATCGCAAAAACCCATTGGACTTTTTTGGCCTTGTTTCTTGACCATCATCTCCGACATCGCACTTGCCGCAGTGATTGTCATCATTATCGGCAAGGCGGTTCCCAGCGACTTTGACTATTCTCTCGGCATACTCATCTTTTTGGCACTTCTGATGCGCGATGGGGCGACGGATATTAAGACCAGCATTGCGATTGCACAAGAATTTCGCCGGAGGAACTTGGACAAAAACTAACAAAACGGGGACTGCTGACGATGAACGCAAAATCAAATCCTAAACCTCACGCCATTCTGGCAACATGGCTACCCGCGCTGATGCTTCTCGGTCTCTCGAGTTGGCTTTGCCTAGCAATTAACAACAAGGAGGCAATCATGAACGAAACCGGACTTTCAGTAGTGGCACAAAACGATTTTTTTTCGGTCGGCGACGAGCAAGCGGGCGAAACGGACATTTGTCCAACCACGAATTTGGCAAAGCGGATGATCAGTCTCGGCGTGGTTCCGGCCGATCTGCCGGAGAAAACACTACGCATGATCAATCGCACGATCGTGGCGCGCTTCACTGAACATGGCTTGGAGCCGGTACATTTCAAGCAGGTTGGCGTTGGTTGGTATATCAAAGTCGATGATTATTATTCTAAAAGGACGTACTACGTTGCGCGCTTTGACAAGATGAAAGATGACGGTACCCCTCGTAGTTATACTACATTGAACAAAAGTGAATACACCCAACCGGGGATTACTATTACCGACGGGGACACAAGTGATGTCTGGGCACGACACACCATTGCTCGCTATGTGGCCGAAGGAAACGGTTTCCCGCGTAAGGCGGTTAAAGTGTTGGAAAAGTTAAACGCGATTCGCCTGCCCATCGGCGCGTCGGTCATGGTTTGGACGCCGGACCGACTGACGCGAGTTAACCCCGGCCCAGCTCCGGATCCGCTGTTGGTCGTGGAATTCGGCAACGGTCTGTGCGTGCCGCTGTGCAGATGGATTGATTGAGGAGGAACAAATGGACGAACATGATGATTTGTATGACATCTATAGTGAAAGCCCTTACCTGCAAGAATTGTTTCAAAAAACCGCCCCGGAATTGCATGAAGAAATCATGGCAATGAAGGGATGGAAAAACAGAAAACACACAATTCAAGTCGGAGGAGGTAAAATGCAAAGAAAAGAATTGCTCCGCCAAGCACTGGAACAAGCCACGCCGGCGCAACTGCTACGAATTCGAGCGATTATCAGCGCGAAACAACACAAGGAGTACATCGTCTGTCGAGAACAATACGAACGAGACCCCGATCAATCGCCCACAAAGGAACTACAGCGACTGAATGACCTCATCAAATCGTTCGATCAAGGAGAATACAATCATCCAGACATGACGGAGTTACTTTCCGACAAAGAACTCGGCGAAGCGCTCCGCTAACAAAACCAAAACCGCCCTTCGTCGAAACGATAGGGCGGTTTTTGTATTTGTTGCCTTTTACGATCAAAATAAATCCTCTTTGTTCTTTATTTTTTCGAGTAACTCCAACGTCGCTCGCACAGACGGATTGTTCGTATTTTGCAACACGACCCGATCGCCATATTCAGCGAATAGCGGCGTAAGGAACTCATCGGCCCAAGAGGGGGTAAAGGTAATTACCCCGTCAAAATCAATAAGCAACTTTTCATCTTTCTTAACAGTGGTTAACTGCGGACGAAAAGCGGCCAGCGCCTCTTTGCCGGATTGCCGAGAAACCAAAGTGGTGCCGAATTTTTTGAGATAAATGTTCATACTAAAATTTTATTATCGCTATACAACCACGAATACCGGCTGTTGCGTTTTTAATGTTTAGCTCCTTAGAATTTCTTAACAAATTCACTTGCGCATTACCTGATTGAAAACAAAGATCAAAGTTATTCGTCCCGATTACACCGCGCACGAGCTTCAATCCATTACCGCGTGATTCCGGCGCCCGACCGGATATAGTTTTGGTAAAAGCGACTTCCAGCGCCTGTGCATCACCCGCCAATCCCGGCACCACTCTTCCTAATGTTTTCAAAATTCCATGCCCGCGGTCAGCCAAAACCACTTGCCTATTATTCAAATCATATCCAAAAAATATTCCGGAAATATCTGGCCAATTTCCCAAATTATGATCAAAGGAATTACTGCCGATCTCGCCGGCCATTGATGTAATTAAAGGATACACTTCCGCCAAATCTTTCATTTGTCCCAACAATTTTTCCAAAACATTCAGGCGAGCTTGAAAAACCGCGCTGTTCGGACAATAAAACTCGTCAACCGGCTCGGTCGCTTTTTCCGCCTTTGCCCATTCCAGCGCCTGTAAAAAAAGAACGCTTTGCGAAATATCCAAATCAAATCTATGGTAATAACGATTGCCGCCAACTTGTTTACGAATTGATTTTAGTTTTTCTGACTCATCCCAGCGCCGCAGGGTGTTGATCGAAACTCCCAAATACTCGGCCGCTTGGCTGATTGTCAGCAAATCATCTTTCATATATTTTAGCTTCAGTCACAATATAGCAAATCTACTCATTTTAATCAACAATTCTTTGTTTTTTCGGATTTCATTCAATTTTAGCCAATCAAATCTATCCATCTCGACAACTCATGCTAAACAAAAAAACTCGATTCCGTAGATCGCCATCTTCCAAAAACTGAACTCAACGAGCGAGCCCACGGACAACCGACTTGACGCCATTATGGTAAAATGCTACCATGACTATGGTAAAATATTACCATAATAAATCACTATGTTCGAACTACGCTCAAAAATCGAGCAGGCAATTATCAACTACTTTCTTCTCAACCCAGAACAAGAACGCTATATCAACGAATTGGCCGCTCTCTTGAGTTTGGATCCGAGCAATACGCACAAAAAATTGCTGGCGCTGGAAGCACAAGGCTTCTTGGATTCGAAAACGCAAGGCAAGGTGAAATTCTTCCATCTGAATAAACAATACCGGTTTTTGCCGGAGCTAAAAAAAATGTTCAATAGCCGCTACGGGCTGGCGGAACAACTGAAAAAAGAATTGCTCCAAGTACCCGGGATTGAACAGACCTACATTTTTGGTTCATTCGCACAAAACAAAATGGATAAAGATAGCGACATCGACCTGCTGATCATCGGAACTCATTCCATCATGCAGGCACAAAAACGCATTTCCCCCATTCAAAATCAAATCGGCAGAGAAATTAACGTCATTGACATGTCCCCTGACGAGTTCAAACAACGCCAACGGCAGAATGACGCCTTCATTCTAAACGTTCTCTCTAAAAAAAATATAAAACTTATCTGATATGTTTGAAAAATTTCATTTTACGCAAAAACAAATCGATCAGTATTTAGCCGCTGCGCTTCGTGACAAAAAAATCGCCGTGGATTCCGCCGCGCCGGAAGTGATTTTCCATTTTTGCTACAACTGTCTTATCAAGCTGGGAATGGCCGTGTGCGCGGAAAACGGACTGCGCGTCAAAGCAAGGCAAGGACACCATCTTGAATTGATCAAAAAGCTGGCCGAATGTCTTGGCGACAACGACATTCAAACAATCATGGACAAAATGCGGCAAAAACGGAATTGGGACTTATACGGTGGCGGAACAGTAATCACAGGCACGGAAGCAAAAGAGTATCTGGTAAGGACTGAAGAAATCGTTGCGTTAGGAGAAAAATACTTCCTACGAAAGCGCTTGGTGTAATCATGAAAAACACAATTGAAAAGCGGACGCACTTATGCGTCCGCCTTGTTTTTAGTCAACCTCCTTTCAAAGAACGACCTTCGCCCCCACTAAAAACCTCGCCCACTCAACCTCCGCTTTTTCCGAATCAACCGGCGTCCACGCCGACCAAACCGTCACCTTCCAGACATTGAACTCAATCAGTGGTCCGATTCCGGCCGGCCGACGATCTTTCACACCGAGCGTCAGCCACGGCAAAACGTTTACGCGCGCGGTCAGGTCGTACCAGACCTGCGTTTTGTCACCGGTAAAAGCCAGCCGCCCCACCTCCACCGCGCCGTTGAAGCTGAATCGCCGATACCCAAGCCAGAGCAGATAGCCGGTTTGCAAATCAATTTCTTCCTTCGTTTGCCGACCGCCCGCACCGACTCCGAGCTTCAACCAATCTACCGGTTGATAAACCGGCCCCACGTACGCTTGCGCCCAGCCGCTGTTCGCAAGCGTGAAAAACCGCAAGCTGAATTCATCATTCAACTTCGTTGTCGCGCCTGCGTTGATGTTCATCTTGTCGTGAACATTCGGCGTCGCAGTTTCCACTTGGAAAAAGGCGACAGTCTGGGCGAGAGCCGTGGACGAAAAACAACACAAACAAAGAACAAGCAAAAATCTTCTCATTTCATTTCCCCCTTTCAGTGAATTGCGCAAACCAACCCTTGTGAAACACCGCATCCCAAATGCTCCAACCAAAGAATGTCGCCACCGCCAAAATCAACGGCGACCACACACCCGCCCTGATCGCGTCCACGGCATAGACACCAAGACCAATCAAACCGCCGACTACGATCAACACCACGAGCACCGTCAGTATTTCCAGCCCCAACCTTGACCACGTGCCCTCCGTTTTTTCGTTCGCCTTCCGCTTCAACGGCGAATAGCACCGACTCGCCAGCACCACCACCGCGAGACCGGCCAAGTAACAAAGAGTTGCGAGAAATTCAGTCATGAGAGCCTCCTTTATGCTTTTTCGTGTTTGTATTTCAGATACAACACGTCTCTCTGTTTTTCAAGCTCCTGTTTCTCAGCCGCACACTTGGCGATTGCCGCTTCCACATCCTTCAGTGTCTGCGGCTGAAGCAACGCCTGCAATCCAACAATGATTTTGGCGAGAGCATCTGCATATTCCCACGCGCTGTCTCTATTCCACGGAATCGTCACTTCCCGCGCCACTCTCCCTCCGTCAAACAAGCGAAGCACCCGCTGAACTCCGCCGGTAACACATGGCGCGATGGTAAACTCCACCACCGCGACATCCTTGTTGAACAGCCGCCGCAACGCGTCAATCAACATCAGTGCCAGTTGGAACGCGCAGTCGCCACAGATGTTTCCATATCCGGCAATCGGAATGTATTGATCATCAACCAGCTCCTTACCACAACCACTAACGCAAGTCATTTTGTCAGTCATGGTATTTCTCCTTTCTTTTGTTGTTCCATTTTCGAATTGAACGAATCCCAAGCACGACCAAAACTCCGGACAGCAACATCAAACACGCGTCAATCACGTCAAGCCCGCTCAAACTGATAAACGTTATCGCCATGGCACAGGCGCTAGCCAGCGAGCAGAATTGCAAGCCAAGAACCAACCACCACATCACGCTAGACCTTTCAAACGGCTCTCCGTATTTGTAAAGGACGAAAAGCACCCAGTTGCACAATGCGTAGAGAAGAATAAACAAAAGCAGCAGTTCACTCCACAGCTCAAACCGGACAAAATAGACAGATATGATGGTAAACAAACAGAACAAACAAGTTGCTCCAATGGCCGTGATCAGAGCTTCCACAGCCAGCCACAGCTTATCATCGACAGCAACTTTCATCCGTTCCTTCCATGTCTTTTTCATTTTCTCCCCCGTTTAATTGTCAAAGTACCTTAGAACTCGACATCATATCACATAAAAAATGACTTGTCAATAGTTTTTATTGCAAAATTAAAGAAAATAGTCATATTTTTTTATACAAAATAATGCGCATATTGACGATTTGTTTGAGATTTGCTATAATAAAAGTGTCATTTAGAAGATGACAAAACTAAAATAATTTTACCTGGCTTTAGCCAGATACGATCCCACGAACTTTGTCAGAGCACACACGCGCCGAATTTGCCTAGCGCAACGCCAACACGCCCAGCCATCCCGCACACGTGGATGCGTATCCCACTAAAGTGGGGTAAAATTGATTTGATCTAAAATAATTTTACCTGGCTTTAGCCAGATACGATCCCACGAGCATCGCAATAACACGTGCGTCGAATTTACCACGCGCGATGCCAACACGCCTCGCCATCCATCACGCGTGGAAGCGTATCCCACTTTCACCTACGCAAAAAGCTACGGCGGACAGGAAAGTGGGGTAAAATCCTAATTTTTCCTATGGGCTACATTTACTTCACCGGCAATATCTATTTCATCACCTGCAAAACCGCTGCCGGATTCAACTATTTTCAAGAACCATGGGCAAAACAAATCATAAAAGAACAAATTGGCAAGGCGCAAAACAAATTCCAAACAAAAATCTATGGCTACGCAATTTTGTCCAATCACTACCATTTATTGATACAAAGTAACCATTGGCGCGATATTCCAAAATTCTTACAAATTATAAATGGCGGAAGCTCATACCTGCTAAACAAAAGGCTTGACGTACAACATGGTGGTATTTGGATGGATAAATGGACGAAAAAAGCTGACACCAAAGAATCGTCTTTCCGGATACTTGGCTACATTCTGGGCAATCCATACAAACACGGCTTGGTGAAGAACTTACAAGAATTATATGAATATCCTTTTTCGAGTTATAAAACGCTCGTCACACAACGCGGCGCGGAATATGTCGACAATTTAATTATGCAAACGATTGCGCTTGATCTGGATTTGGAAACAGAAGAGAGATACATCGAGAGCATAACGAAAAAGTAATTGAATTTTGGGATGAGGGAATTAATTTGGTTGATAAACCGCTCTTTTACAAACAAATTTTGTATGTTGTCGAACAGTTGCGACTGACCATTTTCCAACCGCATTTGGCGTGTTGACTTTTCGGACGGTAGAACGAATTTTGTTGCCGAGCGATTCCATAACGTTCGAGGTCTTTGGCAAGTTCCATTCTGGATGGTAAATGAATAAACGGAAATCATCTAAACGACGAAACATTTCCTTTACGGCCATGCGACCGTAGCGCGGACAATCAGGCGAGGCAATCAGTTTCTTCAGTTGGGTTTGATAACGCGTCACCCAGGATTCAGAATGGGTAGAAAGAATTTTTTTGGAAAGCTGGAATATTTTTTCTCTGGTTTCTTTCCCTTTGAGATGTTTCTTCTTGCCACGTATGTTTTGCAGCTTGGCCAGTTGATGAAAGTGACACCGCTGATGCATCCAACCTCGTTGTGTAATCAGCCCCTTGAGGCCTCTTATACCATCAGAGACAACAGCTACGACGCGTTTCAGAATACCTTTTGGCAGTTGCTCCAAGAGTCTCATCCACGTGTCGGCGTTTTCATGCTCCTGCAACAAAATCGGATCTAAAATCAAGGCTTCATCTTTGTCGCTTGATTTAATCGCGATAAAATATTCCGTCCACATCCGGCCTTTAAAACGCCGCCATTGAGCATCGATTATCAGGACAAGAAATTTCCCACGCATTGATATTTTCCGTTGCGATTTGAGGTACTGATTCAATGCGTTTTGGAAACGCTTTTTGGTTGTTTCTTTGTTCAGCCACGATTGTAAATGTTTGACTTTCTGGCCTTCTTGAAAAACCTTTTCTATCATTTTCTTGTTCACTCTTTTCTTTTTCGGGCCGCGTTTGGAAACCCAGTTTCGCCATGTTTTCTTGCACTTCGAACATTGTCTTCTACGTTTTCCGAATCGAACGATTTTCGCACTACAACATGTTGATTTCATATGTAATTTGAAGTTACATACGAAATCATACCAAAAACATCAGAATTTGCTTGTAAATGAGCTAAAATTTAAAATATCTATCAACCGAATTATTTCCCTCATCCCGAATTTTGAACAATTCAAACTTGACGCGTTGAACAATTTTAATTTTCTATCGACATCGTTGACGGATTTAAAAACAAACTTATTCCAAAAATTTCTAGCAAAGACAGAGTTTGATCCTTCGACCGAGCCGTTGTTCCAGGGGCTACGCGGGTTGGTAAAAATCGGCAAGACTTTCATGGCAAGAAGCATTAAAACGACCTTGCTCAAGCTTCGCTTGCCGGAGGAGCTGCCGATGAAAGAAAGTCCGTTATCCATCTTGAATCCGTCAGGCACAAAGAAGTTGTCGCAGAACCATTTGATTTCCATTCTGGCACATTCACTGGTTTGAGCAGAAATACGCCTAAAATGCCGTAGATTAAGCTTCTTGCAGGAAAAGGATATGAAGTTAAGCGGTTTAGTCTGTCCTTTGATAACTCGTTCTAAAAAATCGATTTCGACGATTATTAAGCCAAGCTTTTCCAGTAATGTTTTTGGATAATGCTGATAAACCGAATTGCCCTTTTTCTTTTTTTTATGAGGCTTTGCTAACCTGGACTCTTTCAGAGCCTTTTTAATGAACGACAGATTTATTTTTTCTTTGTTACCGTAATCGCTATTTTTAATTTCGTTCAGAATTATTTTCGGTCCGATATAAAATTCTGTTATTGATGCTGTAAGTTTCTTTCTGATTTTGACAACTAACTTTTTATCTGCCTTAGTATGGTTTCTTGATTTTCCTTTTTTCCAGCCACGATTGTCTGTTTCGAATTCTTGTTTCTTATCCTTCGTCCAGGCTAGAACAAAATTCCATGATAGGCCTTCCGCTTTCCTTATTTGCCTTTTTGAAATCTTTTTTTAAAAAACATTTCATTAATTTTCTTTCTTAACTTAATCAACATTTCTTTGTTCATGTAATTGGCAGATTAATAGTAATATCTTATTAGTCTACCAATTTGTTTAACAAAGATAAAGGTCAGGGGTCACTCATTTCATTTGAACCTTAACCATTACCGAAAAGCATATTGAGAAAAGAAAGCGGGAAATCGTTGAAGAGCATCGTCGGGCAGACAGAAAGGCAAAACGAGAGCAATTGAAACAGGCGCGACAAGAGGTTATTGAGCTTCTGGCGACAGATCGATTGCCGCACGCCGTCGCAGTTGCCGAAAAGGCTGGAATTCTTTTTGAGGTGCCGCGCAAGTATTTGTTGGCACGTGCTAATGAGCTGCGCAATGGCTATCAAGAAGAAGCGCTAGAGTTTGTGGCCAAGATTTATGAGCATTTCCACAAGGGGAGCGAGCTTGCTGTGGTGCGCGGGCGCATTGAAGAAATAGAGGAACAGCGGTCTTCGAGAGAAATGGTAGAGGGTATGACGCAATAACGCGGAAAGCGGAAAAGGGAGGAATAAATGAAAATCACCGAAGAGTTAATCGCGGAGAAAAGAGCCGAGCTCGAAAGCTCGGATCCGGCTAAAAGGACAGAATGGGGTCGCCAATTGGTAATTGGCGAGCTGGCACTTGGTCAACCGTATAAGGCGGTTTTCATCGCCGAACAATACTAAATCCTGACGGAAATACCTGAAAAATACTTAAGACAAGTCGCCAGGCTTTGGGCGAGCTGTAGCAATATACGACGAGTGAAGATCGCCAAGTTGATCTTCGAGGGGCTCGGCGATCGAGAGGCTTTTCAGCGCGTATCAGACGTTTTGCTTTATTTGAACAGAACGCAAAGAGACGACTACCGTCCATCTATGATTGAAACGTAGCACAGAAACGTAGCGCAATGAAACCAAATTCCGCCCCGCTCAACCGGGACGGATTTTTTTGATCAAAAAAAACCACTGCGCGTTGGCAGTGGTGTGAAATCATTTTGGAATTTTCTCGTGAAGCTTGGCCAGGACGAAGATGATCATGTCGCGTTGTTCTACGGTCATTGATTCAAATAAAAAGCGCCTCGTTTTAGCGGGGCGCTTTTTATATAGTCAGAGTTTACGCTTTCTTGATCGACAAACTGATCTTGCCATTCTCCGGGTCCAGCTTCACGACCTTCACCTTCACTTGCTGGCCTT
>Ga0208373_1004581_pt1 | contig 12264 bp, 16 predicted proteins | sample RifOxyC2_FD_184036 | JGI IMG/M metagenome (GOLD analysis project Ga0208373, IMG submission 184036) | Soil microbial communities from Rifle, Colorado - Rifle Oxygen_injection C2 (SPAdes) | ecosystem: Environmental > Terrestrial > Deep subsurface > Rock core/Sediment | place: Rifle, Colorado...
TGTAATTTAAAAAATATTTATCAATGGCGGCCAAATCGAACATTTTTTCAAACGGGAACTTCTTGTTTTGCTCGTCTGTTTTAAAATAGGGCATAACAATAGATCTAATATTATCCGTGGAGAGATAGGGGATGTTCAATTTTTTAGATAACTTGCGTGATAAAATGCTCTTACCGCCGCGGGGCGAGCCACCAATGAGATATATCATAAAGTAAGAAAATTTTTATTATTTTTAATCGTAATCGCTTACAACTTGTTATGTGCAGTAGCGAATTCCTGAGCTATTGCATATAACGTCCGCGGGTAAACGAAGTTGGCGAGCCAAATTATGTTATAATTATACTAACATAGTTTGAGCGAGACAATTGCGGTTACCCGCTGTTCGTATGAAGAATAACGAACCCAGCTATTTTGAATAAATGATAATATATTTATGCTTGCTGTTCTCTGTCATCGGAATCCCAGCACCTTCACCCTCCTCAATAATATCTTGCTTGTGCATATTGGCCTCTCGAATAAAAAAAATCTCTGCATCATACTTATCATCAACAAAATTTTTATTCCGATATGCCAAATTTAATTCACCATCTGAAAAAGGTTTACCATCAAGCTCTCTATTTAACTAATCTGGAATAACATAATCATCCTCTACAAAAATAATGAAATCAAAATCAGAATAAAGACTACCTCGAAAGCCGGGTGAATCATATTTGCCAAATGCACCTTTCACCGATGAACCCATTAAAATAATTTTGATTATTTTATCGTCTGGCAGTAACAATGATTTGATTTTTTCTATCGCCTGATCTCGTAACTGATTTTGAACTTCCAAGGAAAATGGATGTTTCGAAGATCTTGTTTTTAAATGTTCTTCCATAAAAAATAGTGGCTGGGTGAGTTATATTTCATACAACGTTCGCGCGTAATGCGCAGTTGCCGAGCCGGATTCTGGTAGAATTGTGCGGAGCACACCAGAACACGTGCGAGGCAATTGGCTTTCAAATGCCAACAAGATTATACTAATCCGAACTCACCTAAAATGCAAAATCACCTCTGTTAAAAGGTGGTCGCATACGCGCTGTTCGACCCGAGCGACCATCGGGGGCGAGAGTGCAACGGGGCAAGCCCGTAGCGATAGCGAAGGGCGTAGCGTACATTTTTTATCTTTCATTTTAAGTTTCCCGCGTAGCTTTTATTATTAAATGCAAAACAAGAATGAACCTCCCTGCAGCAAGACCGCAGGGAAAAGGGCGAGTTTTATTTTAACAGGTCTACGTTTTTTAGTTTTATTATCAGGTGGGGTGAATGGTTTATCATATTTTTTCTTACCTTGTGGAATCACTTCAACAAAATATCCAACATAATAAGCGTATTGGGGCATTTTTAGTTTCGACTTAATTGCATCATAAATTTCAACTTTATGATTACCTTTTGTTGTATTAAATTTATTCTTTACTTCCGCAATGATTTTCTTTTCTTCATTTATAACATCAAGACCACCTCCCACGCCTAAGTCTTTTCATCCGGGTATAGCTCCTAAAACTTCTTATGGAAAAAACTGTAGCCGCATACTGCGTGATGTAGCCAGAAATTTCTATTATTTACTATATTTTTTGGCAATTTATTTTTTGTCCAATACATAATCAATGCATTCTTTGACATATAAATCTGCACAGGGCATAAGCTCATTATTATTATCCCTACAATGAGCCCGACAGTTTGTATTATTTATTGGTGCTTCACATATTTCATTACAAAGATTAACGTCGTTTGTTAGCCTGGCAAAATGTTGAAAACAATGAGCTTGTGCTAGATCATCCTCAATAAGGTTTTTATTATTACAGTGCGAAATAAGATTATCGGCGGTTATTTTCCTATCTATCATGGTGTTAAAATTGGCACAAATTTCACGATTAGGATATTCATATTTATCACACCCACCATCAAAAACATCATTGCACAACTCCGCATCATTACCTGATACATCATTACAAATTTTTCTGTCGTTCAGTAAGATGGCTAATGAAATTAGGCTACTATTTGATAGTTCTGGCTTAAAATATGATTCTTTCAACATTGTGTAGATTAGATATGTATCTTTTTGTCTTAATTTCATCTGATTCAGTTCATTTTTTGCAATCTCTAATTCGTTGTTAATTTTACTATTTTCATTTGATAAGCTCGGATTCTTTTCTTGAAAATTTGATATGATGCTTCTGTAATGAAAAATTCCGAACAAACCAATTACAATAATTATTGTAATTGACAGTGAATAAATGATATCTTTCTTTGTCATAATTTTGTTGTTTGATTATTAGCGATAAAATTATATCACAAGCTATGTTCGACCTGAAATAAATTGCCAAAAAATCTTAAAAAATAAAAATAAAATTTCTGGCTATTTCACATAACGTTTGCGCATATACCATCGTTTTAATGTGGGATATGCGCTGTGCCCGTTTTTCGTCCATTATACGCTAATCTCCAAAAGAATTCGATTTTGTTTTTTCTGAGGCGGAGGGCAAGAGTGGGTTAAGGGGTGAATTGTCTGTCCGCAGATTATCTGTTTTCTGAACTGGAAAGTATTTATCAGAAATATCAAAGTTAGCACGGAGAAGTTTTAGTAGATGCCTTTTGTTAGAGTGTAAATTATAATATTTATCATCCGAAATCGGGCATTCAAGAAGTAATCAACTCACTTATCTTTTCTTTAGCACTAGTAACCGCATCGACATTTCTTTGGTCTGCAGAATAAAAAGATAAATTGTACAAAAATGCAATAATCGTAAACACTTGTCCAATCTCGATTATCTCTTTTTTAAAAAAATCTGTTTCTCCATATCCTTTTAAAAATGATTTTCTTATTTCTGTTACAACTCTTTCCCTCTGTTCTATTTTACTAAAATTATCAGCACTTAAAACAACAGGGACCAAATCTTCGAACCAGACCCCTTTTCTAGCATAATCCCAATCAATCATAAACAAATCATTTTCCTCAGATAGTATCTGGTTTGAAGGGCCACAATCACCGTGAACTAATACGGGGATAAAGCGACTTTCATATTTCAATAATACTTTTTCTACTTTTTCTTTTATTATATCTGACAATTCTGATGATAAATTTCCAGCATTAACACTTTCTGCAGCTAAGGAATAAACTTTTGAAATTGTATGCTCAGAATAATTATTGCGTCCGTTGCCTATCTCATCTATTTCTCCGTATTTATCTACTGGAATTGTATGAATCTTTTTCACCAATATCCCTAATTTATGGAAATAATCTGACAGACTGATATTCTCCTCATGAATTGCACGTATGCCATCTTTTCCACTAATATATTTCGTGAGCATAAAACCATATGGAAAAAACTCGTCGGTCACAGAATAACCCAATATTTTAGGGTGCTTAATTTGATTTTTTTCTAGTTGTTTATTAATCCACAACAACTTATTAATATCGACGGCATCTTTTTTACCAAAAACTCGTGCTAAAACCAAATCCTCTTCTGTTTCAACTTTAAAAGAGTAATTCATGCTACCTTGCGCAATTTTTTCTACTCTTTTTACTTTTATCCCAAGAACTTTCTTAATAGCCAATAACAATTTTTTATCAATGTTTGTTGAGTACTTAAAAATAGATTCGTTTGTTTGTTTCATAAAAATTGTTTATGCCATTCTTCTTCACCATTGATTGCTGTTCGGCAATGCTCGTAAATATCTATTAGCATATCAGTAACTCGTTCAATCTCCTACTTTTTTTCTAAGGTTAAAGTGTCTGGACACTATCTCTTTGGTCCCATAAATTCAGATCTTAGCACCAAAACAAAATCGAATTCTTTTTCAGTTCCTCGAAAAGTCTGTAAGGAAAACGGGTATAGCGTACAACGTTAGTTGTATCTGAAGTTGCGTAGCAATTTGGGTGGAGGCTTTTGAAAAAAGCCGTAACCGGGTTGGGGGTGAATGCCCAAAATTCAAAACTCCTTATTTTCTCCAACCGGTAAAGATTTTACAAGCTTGTCAAAGTCAGATTCTATTTTCTGCGTTTTGTTATATTCGTCGTATTCCTGAAATGCTTTTTGTTCCGCTTGAGCGTGAGAAATTTTGCCTTTTCCTTCAAGCACTTCGTACTTATGAAACTCCAAGAAGTTATTTACAGATTCCGCCAACTTTTCCATCGTGAGGGCGGTGTGATTTTCAATCAGTCTTTCAATATAGTCAAAATAGCCGACAATGCCTCTTTCCAGTTTTTTTATTTTATCCTCGTTAAGATAATTTTTAGCGATAACTGTGTCAGACTTAAGAATCCTGCCTTTTGGTGAATTTTTCCATGTTTTAAGTCCCATGAAAGGTTTTTTCTTGTTTGCCGTTTCATAAATAATTTCAGCTGCGGTTTTGCCAGTAATGGCAAAGTGAAATTTATTTTGGATCATTGCGTAAAAATTTTTAGCAATTTCGGAGGTAGGGCTATAATCCAAGCTACATTCAGCAAAAATATCCGTAATTTGCTGATAAATTTTTCTTTCACTGGCGCGAATGGAACGGACTCTTTCTAAAAGTTCGAGAAAGTAATCTTTGTCAAAATATTTTCCATTCTTTAATCTCTCATCATCCATAGTAAAGCCTTTGATGATGAATTCCTTAAGCCTTTCTGTCGCCCAGATGCGAAATTGGGTAGCCTGCGCTGAATTAACTCGATAGCCAACGGAAATTATGGCGTCAAGATTATAAAACTTTGTTTGGTACTTTTTGCCATCATTGGCAGTATATTCCAAAATGGAATGAACTGAATTTTCGAGTAATTCACCGCTTTCGAAAATATTTTTCAAGTGTTTGGCAATAGCCGGCTGTTGCACGCCGAACAATTTGGCCATCTTGTCTTGGGTAAGCCAAATATTTTCGTCATGAAAGTATATTTCCACTTTTACCTTACCGCTTGGAGCTGTATAAAGCAGAAATTCGGTCAATTCATTTTTTATGCTAATTTTATGATTGTTCTTGGGCATGAATTTTATATTTTGGCTAAATCAATTTATATGAAGATTGTCTTTAATGAACCTCCCTGCGGCAAGACCGCAGGAAGGTTCATTTTTTGAGTATATTAATAATAATTCTTTCTTTTTCTTCACCTATACCAGATGGATGTTTATAGTGGCTTGCCAGCCCACTTTTTGAAAGAATATTTTTGTTAAGCTCCTCGATGATTCTTGTCAGATCAATTTTGCTCATAGATTTTTTTTGGCATTTCACACAACGTTTCCGCAGTATGCGATGTTTGGCAGTGGTATAATATCAGGTCGTCAAACCTGTTACCACTGCCAAATAGGGCGTAAGTTTGCGGAGTGAAACGGAGCAAACTGGAGCCGCATACTGCGTGTTGTGCGAAATGTAACTATTTATTTGCGTTGATAACGGGAAATATCTTTAAAATATTTTTTAGCTGAGAGATTAAATTCGGAAGAAATGATTGATCTGAATTGATAGAAAAAAGTAACGTGGCACCTATGCCAGCAGGGTATCTTGTCTCACAAATCCATTCTATGTGACCTAGTGTATTTTTTTTACCCTTTATCTCAATAATCCCTTCTATTGTAGAAAAAATTGCTTCGTTTGAAGACATATTATACATCTTTTCTACTTGGTTCATGAAAGATTCTATCTCAGTTGTTTGTATGTCCCCATTGAACGAAGCATTATATCCTAGAATATTCACATTTATCCTAGTTGATAGCCAATTTGCATCGTAGTATTCTTCGCTTCCATAATCATTTCTTCTGATTATTTCCACGATCACGTCTCCGTTGTCTCCCTTGATTATAAATTTCATAAAGAATTAAATAAATAGTTACATTTTGCACAACGTTCACGCGTAGAGGAAGTCGGCTGCGAGCGGAAGTGGCATAATTGCAGCTACGCTGCTGCCACGAGCGAGCAGACGATTTGACTACATTGCACAAACGATTGATGACGTACGAATTCATCCTACACCCATTGCAGATCGTTTTACAAATTTCATTCCTTGACTGCTATATAGGTAGTTATATGATGTTGAGAAAAAATTACTCAGATTTAATTTGTGTGAATTTTTTGATATTTTCTTCTACTAATCTTCGATATGGCTGATAAATTTCTTGAACAAATGGCCCATCCCACCACTCTAACGTAATCGTATCTGTAAGGGAATGAAACATATGAGGAATATTTGGGGGAATAACAAAAAATTCATTCGATTTTTTTCGAATAACAACGTCTTTATCATTCTCACGCATAGTAATCTCAAATTCACCTTGGAGAATTAAATCATATTGAGTATACGGATGATAATCCCCACTTAATAAAGTTCCTTTCTTTCGAGTCATGAGGTTGAAATACGAATCCCCTATTTCGATTCGGTATATTTCACCTCTCGCATCTTTGTGAATAAGTGTTTGTTTCATAAATATTTTTTTCTCAATGTCATATAACTGTCCAGCGTATCTGAAGTCCCGAATGAATGTGGCGGTATAATTTTGCGAAGCAAATCGCCTAAGTGAATGAGGGATTTGGGTGAGCGGACTAAATATTAAGTGGATTAAAGTTTTGCTTGAGTAAGTTTTGTAAAGGAATAAAACGAGGATTTGGTAATTTATCCCACTCAAACCATTCCCAGTATTCGCATTTTTCTGGCTCCATAGTTTTTACTTCTCCAGAATCATAATCTGTCAGCATAAAGATAGTAATATAATGTTTGTTTTCTTTTTCAAAAATATCATTAGTCACTGCTCCAAATCTGATGTTTTTTACATCAATATCAGTTTCTTCTTTTACTTCTCGCTTAACACAATCTTCCCAAGATTCATTGATCTCTAGATGACCGCCAGGAAATGCCCAATCTCCTTCGCCATGAGCATTTTTTCTTTTACCAAGCAAAACTTTGTTATCTTTAATGATAATCACTCCTATTCCTACTTTTGGTCTATTGTATTCCATATGTTTGTTTATTTAGTCCGCGAACCAGATACGCGGTGTTGGACGCTGTCAGTGGGGATATTGTAATTTTTTAATAAGAAGTTGTTCTTGTTAAGTGATATGGTTTGTCATTTTTTAATTTCTTTTGTCCAAGCATCCAGATATGATCATTTATATGGATAGAGTCAACTTGGTCAATCTTTTGTTTTATCTTTTGTTTCATTAATTCCACAGTCCAAATAGTGTTTGCCCTTATTTCAATTTCTTCTTCACTATCTTTTTCAATTTGAATTTGGTTATCAATTTTGTTGGCTAGATAATCAGAATAAGAAAAAATTCCCAATCTTCTTAAAACAAAAGGCAATTTATAATCTGCACAGGCAGTTAATTCATTGATATTTTTTAATCTACCAAATTCATGATCTATAAATGCTTGATAGATATCCGCAGTTAAAAGTTGTGCACGTTTGTAAAAATAAACTTTTGTACCCTTGTATGTTGATTCATCTGTAAATGATGAAAAGTTTTCTATAATTAAATTTAATAATTTTTGTGAATCTCCACTGGCCTTGAGAACTAAATTAGTCAAATCTCCGTTAAATTTTTTTAACAAAACATTACCAACCTCTCTTAATATATTCAATCTTTCCTCAAAGAGAGGAATTTGTACGTTGCCTTCAAGTATTTTTAAAAAATTAGATTCACTAATGTTGGCAAGATATTTTGCCTCCAAAATGGGAAATTTATTTTCAATTGCTCTACCAATTGCACCAATCATTCCGTAGGCACCGTCTAGCTCTTCACCATTATATTGAATTTTCCATTTTGGGTCTCCCCAATAGCTAAAACTTATGGAATTGAACACAAGTAAAAAGTGTAGTCTATCTTTTGGGTTTAATTTTTTTATATCAAACGGAGCCTCATTAAACCAATGTTTCATGTGCTTTGGACTGAAGTATTCACAAAAATTATCTACTTCTTTAGAGTTTATTTTTACGTGTTGAGAGTGATCAGCAACGAATTTGGTAGATTCTATTATTTTATTCATAGGTTTTTTAAGTTTATGACAAAAGAAATTAAAAAATGTTTTTACTAATGTTTATCCCCGCTGATGGCGTCTAACGTCCGCGCGTCAGGCGCATGTTGCGGCGCGAGGTTGTGGTATGATTTTATCACCACAACCGATGCAGAGCAATTGCGCTTACGCGCTATTATATGATGTGCCCTTCGTCTACCTTATAATAATCCTTTCCCTGAATTAATAATAATAACTTTATCCTTCTTTCCTATTTTAACATGCGACAATGCAGAATATACAATAGCACTGGAAGGTTCGCACTGAATATATTTTTTAGCAAGTGAGTAGGCTTGTTTGATCTCCTTTTCTGATACTTTAATAATCTGATGTTTGGTTTTTACAATTGATTTTAATTTTGAAGAATATGGTGTCCATAGCGTATGCAGTTTATCGGCAAAAGAAGGACAACTCTGTGGCATCACACCAATTAATCTAACATTGAGTTTATTTTTTTGAATGCCATTAAACAAGCCTACGAACGCTTCACCACTCCCAACCGGCGTTATTAAAAATTTGGCCTGCTGATTTTTAATTTCGTTAATTATACTTTTATATGATTCATGCCAACCGTTCGTAACATCCCAAATAACATCTTCATCCTTTTCTCTCGCCAAAGAAATAATCTCTTCTGGTTTGAGAATTTTTTTAGACAAATCAATACGAATTACTTTATAAGAAACAATACAAAGTTTTTTGTAAAATGATTGAGAGATATGTTTATCAACGATACAAACAACCTTTAATCTTGATCCTAGTGCAAATTTGGCGAGAGAAAAACCAGCGTTTCCTGAAGTAATAAGAACCAATTTATCAACACATTCATCTAACGCTTTTCTTACAATCACTTCAGAACGTCGATCCTTATACGTACCAAATGGATTGCAAGATTCATCTTTAATGTAAAAATTAGGTAGGCCAAATTTTTTACAAAAATATTCCTCCTTAATTATCGGCGTATTTCCTGATGTATATTTCATAAGCATTAAAACAGAGATGAAGGGCATTTCATATAACGTATCGGCATCATCCGAAGTTTTTGTGCAGCGATAGCGGAACAAAAATTTGGGAGAAGGAATTTTTTTACCTTGAATTATAAATGTGAAAAATTCCTGAACCGGATATGCCGTGTTGTGCGATGTTTGCAAAAAATTTTTAATACAGGCGTCCACCAAGAGGGACATTCGTGTCGGGAACTATCAAAATGCACTCATGCTTATCATCTGGCAATCCCAATGTTAAAACCTCGGACACCGCTGGACCGATTTGTCGAGGCGGAAAATTTACCACGCACAAAACTTGCTTGCCTATTAAATCTTCTATTTTATAGTTTTGTGGCAATTGCGCGCAGGACTTTTTGATGCCGACTTCTTCACCAAGATCAATTTTTAGCTTGTAAGACGCTTTTCTCGCTTCGGGGAAATTTTCCGCCTCGACAATCTTCCCGACACGAATGTCTAGCTTTTGAAAATCTTCATATGTTGCCATATAGTTGAACTTTAAATATTAAAAATTTTTTGCAAATTTCGCACAACGTATCCGCGATATCCGAAGTTTGTTGAAATGAAATGAAAACAAATTTCGGATATCGCGTGTTAAGTGATGTATTGCTCGGGCGTATTATTGCACGATTTTGTTAGAAAGTAAAAACTCCTTTACTTTCAAAAACATTTTTTTATGGCCGTCGGAATTGGGGTGCAGTCCGTCTTCAAGTTCGTTCGTTTCTAATAAATCAAGCAAATCAATGAATGGCAAATTATATTCACCGCTGATTTTTTTGATAACAGAATTATATTTTGCAACATTATCATTACTATAAAATTTTTCTGGCGACCATGGCACGGGCATAGTTTTTGCCTCGTCGATTTTAGTAAGGCCAACGAATAATATTTTTTCAGAAAAATTTTTTGCTTGGTTTATTAATTCCACTAAGTTATTTTGAAACTTTTCAATCGGAGTACGTGGGTTATCAGTTGCGTTGATGTATTGCGAATCGTTGATGCCAATAGCGAAAATTATTGTTTGAGGATGTCGATTTCTGGCGAGACACTCCGGATTGAATCTAATCAACAAATCATTGGTAGTGTCTCAGGATACCCCAAGATTATAGACATCGACATCATAATTTTCGTTAGTTTCAAAATAACGTCGAAGTTGAGCAACCCAACCCCCGTTTTCAGGATTCCAGGCACCCCAAGTTATGCTGTCTCCAAATATGCTTATGCGTGTTTCCATAGAATTAATAAAAAAATGTTTTCGTGTTAGTTGCTTAAAAGTAGCCCGAGCAATATTTCACTTAACGTTCGCGCGTAGGCGCATGTTGCGGCGCGAGGTTGTGGTATGATTTTATCACCACAACCGATGCAAAGCAATTGCGCTTACGCGCTGTTCGTATAATGAAAACATACCATCTTTGGTATGCTTTCTGTGTATGAGAACCACGAACGCGCTGTAGGGGATCAGTGTTTATTGATACCCCGTCGCTCAACGTGTGGTCTCCTGCAAGAGGCTGTATATAGACGAATATGGTAGTTGAGAACCATGGTAACTCATGGTATCTCGTATCACACACGAACCTGTCTTTTTTCTGCAGGAGACGGATCTGCTCATGCGTTCTCTCTTTCTTCTTTTTTTCTTCTTTCTCTCTTGCCCTTTGTACGCTAACCTTACATCTTTCCATATGAAAAATCAATATGTTATTGGTGTGGATATGGCCAAAGAGTCATTCTATGCTTGTTTTGATGAGTGTACACCTCCAAAATCTTTTCACAATACACATGCTGGAATTGATCAATTCTTTCAACAGATTCAAATCTATTTTGTTGATATTCCTGCTCAGCAGATTATCATTGGGGTGGAATCCACAGGGATCTACCATCTGCTTTTATGTGTGCAATCTCAAAAACATGGATACACCATCAAACTCATCAATCCTCTGATTACCAAGAAATATACGCAACTTCAGCTTCGTGCCACAAAAACTGATGTACTCGATGCCAAACTCATTCGATTGTGTACACAAAATAGTGAAGGATATCGATTTCAAGACACGCCTGAAACACTGACCCTCAAGCAACTCATTCGTGAAAGAGAATTCCTCGCGCATCTCAAACGGACACTTGCTGTGCGTCATGCAACGACTGCATGCAAAGAACACTCTATCGGTGCATCACTCTATTCTGCTCAAACCACACTTCTTCCAGTCATTCACGCTGAATTAAAACAATTACAAAAACAACTTGCTCACTACAAAAAAGAGGAACAGAAGCTTTTACAAACTATTCCCGGTGTTGGCCCACTCACTGCAGCAGCATTCATCTCTGAAGTGCAGGATATTACTCGATTCTCCACGATCAAACAACTCATCGCGTTCATTGGTATTGATCCTAAAGTTCATCAATCCGGTACATCTATCGACAAATACAGACATATCTCCAAACGTGGAAATACATTATTGAGAACTCGGCTGTACAATGCCGTTTCTGTCGCTGTGCTCAAACCCAACCAATTCCAACACTTCTTCCAAAAAAAACGATCAGAAGGAAAACCTTACAGAGTTGCCCTTATTGCCACCATGAACAAACTCACTCGTATTATCTACGCTGTCTGGAAACACAACTCACCCTATCAAGAACCCCAACACTGACCACTTTTCCACATTACTCTCCTTGACTGCTATATAGGTAGTTAGATGTTGTATTTGGCGGCCGAAGATTTATTCTCTACTTACCGATCCCTACCTAAAGCATCTAATACGGTCTCTTGCTGTCGTTGAATAATAGTGGGGGTAAACCTTCTATCTCTCTATGCAAATTTTCAATTTCCTGATTGATTCTCTCAATTCTGGGGTTTAGTTCTTGTCTCCTAGGACTCCCTGATTCATAAGAAGGGACTTTCAATAAATCATCTCGTTCCTTTTCAAGTTCTTTAATGCGCGCCTGTAACGATTTAATTTCCTTATCTTTCGGGCTTTCGTTCTTGGCCTCTCTCTTAAATATTCTTCGAATCTTATCAAATGATGGCATAGATAGATTATGCTTAATATATTAATTATTTTAGTACCCCCATGTTGATGACTAGTAGACACCATCATAACACATGGCCGCCAAATATGTCATCTAACGTCCGCGGATAGCCGCAGTTGTGGAATGAGGTTATGGTATGATTTTATCACCATAACCGAAATGAAACAATTGCGGTTATTCGCTGTTAGGAGATGTGATGGCGGTTACTGACGTGAAATA
>Ga0208373_1004582_pt1 | contig 12264 bp, 9 predicted proteins | sample RifOxyC2_FD_184036 | JGI IMG/M metagenome (GOLD analysis project Ga0208373, IMG submission 184036) | Soil microbial communities from Rifle, Colorado - Rifle Oxygen_injection C2 (SPAdes) | ecosystem: Environmental > Terrestrial > Deep subsurface > Rock core/Sediment | place: Rifle, Colorado...
GTGGATGCCGAGTCGGCAGGCTTACGGCGAAACGCATTCGTGTTCGAACTTGCTTGATTTTCAGGCACGCCGCCTTAACTTGCGCTACAAAGACAAGGACGGCAAGATTCATTTTTGCCACACGCTCAACAACACCGTGCTCGCTACACCGCGCATTTTGATTCCGGTTTTAGAAAACAATCAGAACGGGAACGGATCGGTGACGATTCCGGAGGTGTTGTGGCCGTACATGAATGGGCAGGAGGTGATCGGGGGCAAGAGCGGCCGAAATTAAGTAATTGGGAAATTGAGAAATTTTCTTAAACATTGGGAAAGTAAGGAGTACTGCCCAGTGTTTTTGTAATTTTAGTGAATAATTGTTGTGATGAAGTCGCGGCAGTTGACAGGTCGGTGCAGATGTGATATAAATTTGGGTTCGGTCTTTAACAATAAAAAGGAGGCAAGAATATGGAGATTCTACTGATTGTTGGATTTGGCTCGGTAATTCTCGCAATGGTTTGCATGACGATGGAGATTGTCAAGGCGATCAAGTCGCCGGAACGTTCGCCAGTGGTGGTAGACGAAGGAACAACGGTGTTGGTGTTGTTTCACTGTGTTGCTACGAGTGGCGGAGAGATTTATCAATCGGAGGAGTGTGTGATTAAGGCAGGCAGTGATCATTTACTGCTTACGAAAATCAATGATCAGAAATGCGAATTGGCAAATAAGCATCATCGGCCGATCATTGTGCATCAGATTGTGAAACTTTGAGGGTCGGTCGTTAACAATAAAGGGAGGTGCGCACGTGAATGCAAAAGGGGAACTGGTATATACAGTTAGACAATCAATTGCAACAGTTTCATTTTTCTTCCTGGCTGTTGTTCTTTCCGGAATTGCGGCGGAAAGTTTCGCTGTTGCGGGTGGGGTATTTTGCGTATTGTCCTTTCTGAATCAACTGTTTGAAGCGCATTGCCGGACGATTGTGCGCGCGATCGAAGCGTTGCGTGAAGGCAAGGAATCTGATGTTGACGGCCATGTGTGCAAAGAGTCGCCGCTTGGGGAAGATCCGGAAAAGGGAGGCAAAAAGTGAAAAAGGTGCTTGTGATTTGGGCGATTTATTTTGTCTGTTTTGGGCTTTTCGCGTATGAAGCTCATGAAAATGCGACCAATCGTGATGCGCGTGCGGACGTGGTGTTTTCGCGGGAATACGGAAGATCCTCTCCGGGCGATGGCATGTCCGCGATCGAGAGGCGTGGTGAGCTCCGAAGAGCGTTTGTAACGGGGAGCTGCCCCGGATTTCAGCATCAAAAATACTCTGACGAGTTCAGAACGATTTCGCGGACTGAGTACAATGATGCTTTTCAGCTGGGCGTTGCTTTCTTGGACAAAGAAAGGACGCCGCCATTGCCACGGGTTTTTTGAAGCGTAAACTTGCGTCGACATTGTTCGGCGCTTTTTTTTTACTAAAAAATATAGTAGAATGTAAGCATGCAGAATCAAAAAACATGGATTGAAATATCCGGCGACAATTTACTTCACAATATCAGGCAATTCCGCGCGTGCGTTGGCGATGACGTTAAGATTGCCGCCGTTGTGAAGTCAAACGCGTACGGGCACGGACTGATTGAAGTGGCGAAGGCCGTGGAAGAACAAGCGGATTTTTTTGGCGTTGATAGCGTTGACGAAGCAATATTGTTGCGACGAGCGGAAATCAGCAAGCCAATTTTGATTCTTGGTTATACGTTGTTAACAAGGCTGGCGGAAGTTGTTGATAACGGATTTAATCAGGTCGTTTCGAGCTTTGAAACGCTGGAGGCGTTGAAAACGATCGCGACTGCGGATAGGCCGGCGCTGATTCATTTGAAGATTGAAACCGGTACGTCGCGGCAGGGGATTTGGCTGAAAGATTTACCGCAGTTTTTGGGGTTTATCAAAGCCAACACTGTGATTAAGCTGTCCGGCATGTCAACGCATTTCGCGAACGTGGAAGATACGACGGATCACTCTTATGCGCGAACGCAGTTGAAAGCGTTTCAAGAAGCCGTGGCTGTGGCCGAGAATTGTGGATTTAAAAACTTCATAAAACATACGGCGTGCAGTGCCGCGGCGCTGGTTTTTCCGGAAGCGCGCTTTGACATGATTCGCCTTGGCATTAGCTTGTACGGTCTGTGGTCGTCTGATGCAACGAAGGTAAGCGTGAAACAAAGCGGCGTGACTGATTTTGCGTTGAAGCCGTGCATGACGTGGAAGACGCGAGTGGCGCAAATAAAGGAATTGCCGGCCGGAACAAATGTCGGCTACGGATGTACGGAAAAGGTAAACGCGAATACCAGAATCGCGATTTTGCCTGTTGGATATTGGGATGGTTATGACCGGGGATTGTCAAGCGTGGGAAATGTTTTGATCCGCGAAAAACGCTGTCGCGTGATTGGGCGCGTTTGTATGAATATGATAATTGTTGACGTGAGTCACGTTGAAGATGTTGCGCTGGAAGATGAAGTTGCTCTGCTCGGCCGCCAGGGAAGCGAAGAAATTATGGCGGAAGAATTGGCGCGAAAATGCCAGACGATCAATTATGAGGTGGTGACGAGGATTAATCCGGTGATTAAGCGAGTGATTCGTGGTTAGTGCAAGGGCAGAATAAGTCGTGTCCATTGGCGTGGCGAGTGCGCAGTCCTATAGTCCAGCTCATGGGACTGCGCATGGCGTGCACACGTAAGTTCGTTAAAAAAGTCAAAATAAAAAATAATTTGCATCGTATGCCTAGATTTAATGAAAAAAAGATACCCTACGCAAAACAATAGGAAATATAAAGAAATTAAAGAGGAGCTTGGTTGCGGCGGGTCCACCATCGCAAAAGTGCAGCGCTGGTTGCATTTTGGTCGTGGCGGGTATAAAGAAGCCATCTATGCGCCTAAAAAGGAATAGACAGTCACATGATTCAGTCTAAGGGATCGTATTCGGTGCGTGATAGCATTCTGCCTTTATGTCAAACCTGAGTTTAAAATATCAAAAAGATTACAAAAACGCGGAATACAGCAATCCGCGCCTCACGCGTGATCGGGAAAAGCGCAGTCGTCGATGGCGCGGGTTTTGTTTGACAATTTTCATGGCCGTGATCACCGGCCTGATTTACCTTTTGTTTTTCTCCCCCTTATTTGAAATCAAAGAAGTTTCCATCAATGGTTTGGAAAAGATAAAGTCAGACAGTATTGCTAAAATATTGAGCGAGTACCGCGGCGAGCGGCGCTGGCTTTTTTTGTCAAATAATAATTTTTGGCTTTTTGACGCGGCGGCAGTCGAGTCGCGCCTCGGCCAAAAGTATTTTTTTGAAAAACTGGAAATCAAAAAAAAGTTTCCGGCCGCGGTTACAATCAGTCTCGAAGAAAAAATTTCTGCGGTCAATTGGTTAACAAATAATTTTTGTTATCACTTGGACATGACCGGCATGGTAATCGAGTATTGTGATAGCGCGACGCAGAACATGACAATTAAAGATATGGCGAATCGTGCAGCGGAGATAGGTCAACCGGCAATAACGCGGGAAGAATTGGTTTATTTGGTCGAGATATCGGACCAGTTTGGCATGAGAACAAAAAATCAGTTCAGGACTAAGCAAATCGAAAAATTTGGCAACCTGTTTGATTTTATTCAGGAAACCGGGCCAATCTTGAGATTTAACTACAATCTTACGGCCGCCGAGCAAATTCAGCGATTAGGCAGCTTGTTGGAACAACCGGACTTTCTCGCGTCTATGTCGGATATGAAGTATATTGATTTACGCTTTGGCGAGAAAGTCTATTATCAATAAATGGGCCGCTCCGTATGGGGCGGTTGTTGTTAAAGTTGCTGTGGATAACGATTGGCTAAATTGTATATAAAATTGTATAATTAGTTGGTGAAGAAAAACAAAAAATTTAATATAATAAATTGTAAGCAATTGTATTTTTGCTTGCTTTGTTGAGATTTATTGCCTGAACAATATCTTGACAAAGGCAAGTAGAAAAGGGTTATTATGCAGACTTTTTCATTTCGAAATCACATTCGTCGCGCGGGTGTTATTTCGGTAGTCGCCATGACGATAATTTGGTCAATCGGTATTTTTAATTTTCCAATTCCGGCATACGCCGCGATCACCGCGACCGGCGCTGTTAAAATGACAGTGTCCGGCCAGCTGGCAAAAGCATCAAGCACCACATCAATGATTAGATTCACTTTGGCGCAGAGCGTTGGTGAAACATTGACCGGCGTTAATTACACATTGACAGGATCCAATGGTTTTGCAACGAGTGATTTATTTACCGGCGCCGGACAGTGGTTGACATTGATACGCGATGTAAACGGCAACGGAATCAGAGAGCAAGGCGTTGATGCCGTGGCGGGAGGCTTGGCCGTTTTACCCGAAGGCGCCAGTCCCTGGTCAGGAACCGTGACGATTACGGACGGTGTTATTCCGACAACCGCCACAACGTATTTTTTAGTTATAAAACTAGCGGCGGGTGCGGTGGTGAATCATGCGTTCACTCTTGGTGTGGCCGCCAATGCGATATCCACATCAGCCAACTCGCCGACTATTTCCGCCGTAACAACTGATGCCATCGCAATCAGCGATGATATCACCGGTCCAATCGCCGGAGAAATCGGCGGACCGACATCCGGACAGGTTGGCGTACCGGTTGAAGCCATGATTGATCGCCAATTTTCAGAAAATATATTATCTACTTCTATTGTCATCGCGAGCAGCGACGTGGTGAACGATACCGTGGCTTTGCGTTTGGGACCGGGCGGCGTTGCGACCGGACCAAATCTTTGCACAAGCGTTACTTTGGAAAACGGGAACAAAATTGTTTGCGCACACAGCGCGCTAACGATTGACACGGCGTATGTTTTTTATGTCAAGTTGGCCGTGACCGACATGGCCGGCAATCAAAGTCAACAACAGGTTGGAGCCACGGTCGGATTGTCTTTTTCAAGCGCGTTTACCACTGGCAGTTATAGCGGAGAAAGCAATTTAACCAATCCGCGAATTGTTAACAGTTATCCAACCCCGGGAGCGATGAGTGTGCCGATCAATGCGCAATTTGTATTTATGTTTCCACCCGGCCCGGAAGGAGACATGACCGAAGCGTTGATTGAAGATCAGGCCTATATTCAATTGAAGGCCTTGAGCGCCGGAATACCGGCCGGATCTGATTTGTGCACCAATGGCTCTAATTGTGCGACAGATTGGTCAGCCGGTGCGCGCATGCTGAAAGTCACCCCGGCGACACTAACAGCCAGCACTGAATATGAACTGATCATTTTGCAAGCCGTAACCAATACGGCGGGGCAAACACTTGTCGCGCCTTATATTGTTCGCTTTACGGCCGGTAGCGGCAGTGATAGCGTCGCCCCAACGATTAGAGTCGCCAATAGCACATTCCCCGTAAATGGCGCCACCGGTATTTCTCGTTATATTTCCTCCGAAAGCATTTATTTTTCGGAAAGTATTAATTCGGCCACACTGATCGCCGGTACCACGATTGGCATTTATATAGACGCGGATGCAAGCAGCACGAGAAATAATGCGGAAACTTTGCTTGATAATACAAGTTTGAATCTCAACTATGACTCGCAGGCCATGAAGGCGCAATTGGGCAATCTGGCGCCGCTTGCGGCCAGTACCAGATATTGTTATCAAATAACAAACGGCGTGCAGGATGTTTCCGGCAATGCGGCCACGGCCTCGTCCAATCAGTGCTTTACTACGGGCAATGACTCCGATGCCACCGAACCGAAGTTGCTTTTTGCAGAAGCGGATACCTATAAATTAGTTGCTCATTTTTCCGAAACAATCAATTCGACCGATGCGGTCGCCAGTGCCAGTTACAGTTTGCAATGTCCGCTTGGCGTAGTCGTAAATTTAACCGGAAAAACGATCCAGTATTATCCGGAAGACAAAGAAGTGGAAATTAGCGGCCTTGGTTTAGCACCGACCACGTCATGCCAGCTGACCATTGCTTCGGGCGTCAGAGATTTAGCCGGTAATACTTTTGCCGCCAGTCCGGATAATGTCGGCAAGTTCAAAGTTTTGGACGCAGCCACTACCGGTGGCATGATCGGCACCGGCAATGTTCAGGATTTTCAATCAGGGACGAACTTTGCCACTTTTTGGGTCAATCCGGAACGTTGTCAGCCGCGAGTCGGCTTAACCAGCAAGACAGGATCGCTTGAATGTGAGTTTACCGCGCCGGCCGCTTTGGCTTCCGGCTCAAAATTCATTTTGACCGTTCCCACCGGCTTCATAATTTCAAGTGTGGACGCGCCGGCCGGAACCCAGTCATGGATGAATAATGATCTTAATGGTCCGGCGGCCAATGCGCCTGCTATCGCTTCCATCGCGGTGGATCAAACGGCCGGTTCGATTACCGTGACTACCGGCACGGCAGCCATTGCGAGCGGCGATAAAATCAGATTTGAACTTAATAATTTTCAAAATCCGTCCACACCGGTAAATGATGCCAGAATTTCCGTCATTGTAAAGGATGCCACTGGCATTAAAGTCGGACAAACGATTCAAGCCACACCGTTTAATATTATGGCGGCGGGAAATTATTCGATTTCCGGAAAAGTCTGCAAAAGCACCACGTCCGGCGGTGCTTGCGGCGATGCCGATACGGGGGTGAACAACGTGAAAGTATATTGTGAATCATTTGGTGGATTTTTGGAGGCCGGCGGCGGCAATGGTGCTATGGCCGGTCGTCAGGAAACAACTACGGATGCAACCGGAGCATGGACGGTCAGCGGACTCGGCAACGGACAGTACGGCTGTGGCATGCCGCCGGGACAATCGGCCATGGGAGATACGGGTGGCGGTATGGCCGGAGGCATGCAAAATGTGATGTTGAACGGCGCATCGAAAACAGGCGTTGATTTCAAATTGGTTGACTTGTCTGTTACCGGAAAAACTTTATCAGTTACGCTCGCAAGTTCAGCTACGTTGAGTGCGGAAAAAGTTGATGTGTTTTGCAGTGCCGGATCCACAGATTATCAGTTTTCCGCACCGGTTATGAAAGTCGTTACGCTCGATGGTGACGGAGCCGGATCGACAACAATAAAGCTTCAGCCGGGAAAAACATACAGTTGCGGCGTTGGGCCGCATATTCCCATGGAGTCAATGTCCGCGGGCGGACAAACAGCTATGCCGGAATTCAAATTCATGCCGCCAAAACCATTCGACGTGATTGTTCCGAGCGATTCCAATCCGACGGCTGTTTCGTTGAATTTGGTTGTAGCGGGCAACACTATTACCGGCTTTGTTAAAGATGGCAGCAATGTCGCCATTCCGAATATGTTTGTCCACGCAGCGCCGACGGGTTGTTTTGATGCGACTACCGGTGAAATGAAAGATTGTTTTGGCGGATTCACTCAATCAAAATCAGACGGTAGCTTTACTTTGAATGTATCTCCGGGCACATACATGATTGGTGCTGATGGACCGGGTTTGCCGCGCGCGGCGGAACAGGAAGTGACAGTGCTGACAGATGGCACGTTGAAACAAAACGGTACGACCATAACCTCAGTCACTTTAAAAATGTCAAAGTCTTCCGTGACAATTACCGGACAAGTGCTTGACGAATCAAGTAATGGTATCAAATACGCGCATGTTGGCGCGGAAAAAATCGCCACCGGCACCACTTGTACCAATGGCTCTCCGATCGGCGGACACGCGGACTCTCCGACCGATCAGTCAGGCAACTTCACATTATACGTTACCAATGGCACATGGTGCTTGCGGGCATTTGCGCCTTCATACGGTGAGGTGGGAAATAAAACAGTCATTGTCAGTTCAGACACTTCTTTAACCGGCCAGGACATTTCCGCCGCATCAGGCAGCTTTGGTACGATTTCCGGCACAGTGACGAAGAATAGTGTGGCTACGGGCGGCGCCTTTGTCAGCTGTCATGGATCAATCGGCGCCAATAATACGCAATCGAGCGCGGATGGAAGTTATTCAATCAAGGTGAAGGCGCCGGGTACGTATGTTTGCGATGGATTTATCGCCGGCGCGGGGCCTTTGACGCCGGTTACCGGAATCATCGTGACCGCCAATAATACAACCGCCACCAATCTGACCATGGGCAATCCAGGTACGGTGACGGTGACAATCAGCGGTGTGTCCGATGCGTTTATCGATGTCCGCGATAGTAATGGTAGGGGATCGGGATCGAGCCAGGGCAACAACGGCGTTTATACGATCAAAGTGCCCGCCGGAACATATACGGTGCGCGCGAACAATCCGAAGTATGGCGATCTTTGTTCCGCTCAAAGTGTGACAGTTACGGCCGGCGGAACAAATGCGGTCACCTGCACGGCACCGACAAATTTACGTACCGTTAGCGGCCGCGTGACCGATGGCACAAGCAATTTACCCGGCGCGCGCATCATGTTTACCGACAAAGACAACGGACGCTTCTTTGATGTTACGTCCGATGCCAGAACCGGCGTAAATTCCAATTATTCATTTTCCAATGTGCCGGAAGGGACATATACCATCAAAGCGTCAAAAAGCGGTTACGCTCCTGTATCATCATCGGCCACAGTTTCGGGTGGCAACTTAACTATTTCGACGCCGATTGCTTTGACGCAAGCATCGGGAGCCAATGGCACATCCACCAATATTACGGTTCAGCTCGATGGTTCAGCCTATACCGGCGAGGCCAAGGTTATCGCGACAAAAAGCGCTGACGTGGTGGCCATCGGCACGGACAAAACAACCGGTATTGCCACGCTTTATCTCACGAATGGCGTATGGACGGTGAAAGCGATGGGAGATAATGGCAAAGAATCTGCCAACGGAACAGTCACAATTGCCGCTGGTGCGGTGCAAGGCGGGTCAACTTCAACTTTGCCTTTGGCCACGGCTATTAGCGGATATACGGCGGTTTCCGACTCGGCCACCATGGTGCCGTCAACCGGCGGATTGGTAAAATCGGATTTGATTGCCGGACTTGAAATCAATGTCCCCGGATCCACGCTTTCGACCACTGACGGGAACACCGGTAAAATTGATATTGATAAAGATCCGACGGTCGTCATTGATCCGGGCGCCGATATGAACTTTGTCGGCTCAAGCGGCTACGATATTACGCCAAAGGATTCAAACAATAATGAGCTTGGCAAAACATTGAGCGGCGACGCGGTCACGTTGACTCTGCCGTACAGCGATGCCGATGTGACCACTGCGGGCGTGGATGAAAGTAATTTGGTTTGCGGTTCGTTCAACACCGCTTCACAAACATGGGAAACGTTCTCCACGGTGGTTGACACAACGAACAATACCATTACTTGCCAGGTGTCCCACTTTTCATCGTTCGGCGTGCTCGGCGGTTTGACCGTGGCGGTGAGTAATTCCAGACGCGCGGCGGACGAGGCGGCTGGTGGGGGAGGAGCGGCTACGGCAGATACGATTGCACCGTCCAATCCTTTGTTGTTAATCAATAACGGCGCCACATCAACGAATGCGCGTGAAGTGACCTTGACCGCGTCTGTGACCGATGCGAACTACATGATGATCGGTAATGACGCGGCGTTTACCGATGGCGTGTGGGAAACGTATGCGCTAAGCAAGAAGTGGTCGTTGGTCGGAAATAACGGTTCGAAAGTTTTGTATGTTAAGTTCAAGGATAATGCGGTAAATACTTCCGGCACAGTTAGCGCGAAAATTGAAATGACCGGTCAGGCTTATATTGCTCCAACGGTGCCAACCTCGACGACGGTTGTGGCTCCTGCTCCGATTGTAACGACAACGACCACCACGACAACAACAACGACCGGCGCCACGGACACAACTGTCGCCAAAGCATTACCGTTCACCCAGATTCAAGATGAGGCCAGCACAGTTGTATCAGGCAATGTCAACGCGGTGATTTCGGCTGTGGCCAAGGTGAGAAATTTGAAGCAGGAAGTGACAAACCGAAAGAATTTGGTGAAAGAATTATTGCGAACGAGCGGCATTAAGACCAACGCGCTGGTGGATCGTGCGAACAGCTTTGTAACTTACGGCACGACGTCAACCGTGAATTTGTCGGTAGGGGATAGATTGCATGCGGTGAACAGTTATTACAATGCGTTCGGCCGATTGCCGCGCAATGCCAAAGAGTGGGGCGAGGTGGTGTTGATCGCAAATGGTCAAGCGCCGGCCGAAGCCAGCAAGACCGCGCTTAATCGCGCCAAGGCGAACTTCAAGTATGTTTACAAACGTAATGCCAACTTGAAAGACGCAACAGATTTGCAATGGATAGAGATGATGGCTTACGGTGTGATGCCGGCGGCGCGGGATATCAAGGCTGAAGCGGCGGCGATTAAAACGTTCCGTGCCATGTTTGGGTACGCGCCGAGTAAAGTGACGGCGTGGAACGTGGTCAGGGCGATTGCGTATGGGGGAGTGCAAAAGTTGACCGCAAATGATAAGGTGCCGGCCGAAGCCAGCAAGACCGCGCTTAATCGCGCCGAGGTTAATTTCAAGTACGTTTACAAACGTAATGCCAACTTGAAAGACGCGACAGATTTGCAATGGATAGAGATGATGGCTTACGGTGTGATGCCGGCGGCGCGGGATCTCAAGGCTGAGGCGGACGCAATCAAAACGTTTTGCACCAAATTCGGCTATCTACCGAGTAACGCGACGGCGTGGAATGTGGTCAGGGCGATTGCGTATGGGGGAGTGCAAAAGTAGTTACTGAATACACGAAAATAACAAAAACGTCCCTTTGTTGGGGGACGTTTTTGGTTAAGGCATTGACAAAATGATGTTGCTTGATTATTATGATATTTGATTGCCAAAACAAGGAGGGCTCGCATGGATGATTTTTTCGTTGAACGAAAAGAGCGCCATCTGCGTCTCCATGTGCAGACCACATTGTTTGGCGTCAGTCGCAAGGAAATGGGGGAGCTGGCGGTAGAGGTCGAGAATGCATTTGCCAGACGACGTTTGCGGGCAGAATGGGATGGTAGCCCTGCTAAGTACATCATTGTGTATTATGACTATTAAACAAAATGAACCGCGCCAATCATTGGGCGGTTTTTTCTTCCTCGTTGTTTCCATATTTTGCGACACAAGAGCTGTTAGGTGGTCAATTGGGAGTCGAAGTGACGCTGGTTGGCGATGTGGTTGTTAGTAAATCATGAAATAGGTGAATGGGGTGGTTGCTCGAGCCGGCTTGACCTTGTTCTGCCCCAATAAAAAAAATTTTTAGAAATTGATGCGCATTGTGATTATCTGACAAAACTTGTAAAAAGCCTCGAAAAACGAGGCCCTACAATTGCGTGTGTTGATTTGGGGGTGCATGGATATACCCACGGTTGTTACAGCTTTCCATGGTGTTATATATATGAAATTTTAAATAAGCAAATTGCTTTCCGATGTGCGATTTGTTATCCGTACGGGTTTATCCACAAAGCGCGATGCACCATGACTTGTCGAAATGATTAAAGGGTTTATAATAGTATAGTCAGGCTATTTTTTGTTATTATGCGACATCGCTTTGTCGATGGCATGGGCGGAAACGCCCCGGCTGATTTAAATCATTACCTTCCCCCACTATGCAAAAATCATCAGTCCCGATTGTGAAACATATCAGTAACTTTCTTGATTTCGTTGACGTGGAAAAAGGTTTATCACACAAAACGCAAGAAAATTATTCTCGGTTTTTGGATCGATTCAAACGTTGGCTCGCGGACAACAAACTGACCGGCATCCTCCCCCATCAACTCACTACGGACTTGATTTGGCAATATCGCGTTTTTTTGTCGCGACATGCCATTTCTCAAAAAACCAAACAAACGTTAGCCAAAAAAACTCAAAATCTTTATTTAATCGCTTTGCGCGGACTATTGCAATATTTTTCCAAGCGCGACATTGTCGCCTTGCCGGCGGACAAGATTGAGTTGGCCAAACAGGACAAGAAGCGCACGATTCATTTTTTAACTTTGGAAAAGGTTGAGGCTTTGTTAACGTCACCTGATATATCCGATATCTCCGGTTTGCGTGACCGCGCCATGCTTGAAACGTTGTTTTCCACCGGTCTGCGCGTGGCCGAGCTGGCGCGGCTGGATCGCGATGAAATTAATATTAAGGGGTCGCCAAATATTTTAGAGTTGGTTGTCACCGGCAAGGGAGGCAAGACGCGTACGGTTTACATTTCAACGCGTTGCCTCGGTTGGTTGAAGCGTTATCTCGAAAAAAGACACGACGTGGAAAAGCCGTTGTTTATAAACTATTCCACGAAAAAAGGTGACACCGAT
>Ga0208373_1004583_pt1 | contig 12261 bp, 11 predicted proteins | sample RifOxyC2_FD_184036 | JGI IMG/M metagenome (GOLD analysis project Ga0208373, IMG submission 184036) | Soil microbial communities from Rifle, Colorado - Rifle Oxygen_injection C2 (SPAdes) | ecosystem: Environmental > Terrestrial > Deep subsurface > Rock core/Sediment | place: Rifle, Colorado...
TGGAAAGGGTGCCGGAAAGTCCCGGGGAAATCGAGGAGCTTAGGAAAGATCTTTTTGATAACCCGCTTTTTCTGGAAAAGATAATCTCCCGGGACGGCCTCGGCGCCGCCATTTATGTTCCCATTGAAGAAAAGAATATGAGTTACCGGATTTCCAGGGAGATTGAAGCGATTGCCGAGAAAGAGCTGGATGAAGGGCAGAAATATTATGTTGCGGGGCTTCCTGTCGCTGAAGATACTTTCGGACACGAGATGTTCAGGCAGATGGGAGTTACCGCTCCGCTGGCGGGGCTGGTCATCTTTCTTCTCATGTTTCTGCTGTTTCGCAAATTTTCCCTGATTGTTTCTCCTATGGCAGTGGCGGTGTTCAGCGTGGTATGGGGAATGGGTCTTCTGATCGGTATGGGATATACCGTGCATATCATGAGCTCGATGATTCCCATATTTCTTATGCCTATAGCGGTCCTCGATTCGGTGCATATTCTGAGTGAGTTTTATGACCTGTATCCCCTGCTGAAAGACAGAAAAAAAACTATTCTGGCCGCAATGGAGGAGCTGTTTGTCCCGATGTTTTATACTTCTCTCACCTCGGCAGTCGGTTTTGGATCTATGGCATTAACCCCTATTCCTCCGGTAAGGGTTTTTGGCATCTTTGTCGCCTTCGGTATAATGGCGGCGTGGCTTCTTACTATTACTTTTATTCCGGCAACGATGATGCTCATAAGCGAACAAAAACTCGAGAAAAGCCTGGCTGAAGAAAAAGATAAAAAATCGTGGATGGGGCGGATTTTACCTCATGTGGGAAATCTCGCTTTCACCAGGAGCAAAAGAGTGATTTTAGCCGGGGCGCTCTTGCTTATCCTTGGTATATGGGGCGTAAGTAAAGTGTCGGTTAACGATAATCCGGTAAAATGGTTCAAGAAAAGCCATAAAATCAGGATAGCGGATGCCCGCATGAACGAGCTCTTCGGCGGTACCTATATGGCTTCTCTGGTTCTCGAGGGTGAAAAAGAGAATGACATTAAAAGGCCGGAAGTGGTCGGGTATATCGAAGAGCTCCAGCATTTTCTTGAAGAAAGAAAAACTGTCGGCAAGACTTCCTCTGTGGCGGATGTCGTCAAACGAATAAATTATGTTCTGCACGGCGAGGATAAAAATTATGAAACAGTTCCTGAATCTTTTGAAGAGATCGCCCAGTATCTTTTCCTTTTCCTGAGCGCCGGCGATCCGGAGGACCTGGATAATTTCGTGGATTATAATTTTCAGAAAGCGAACATCTGGGTTCAGCTGAAAAGCGGGGACAACCAATCCATGGAGAGGCTGGTGAAGGATGTAAAAAGATTTGCGGGAGAGAATCCCCTTCCGGGCGGTATAAAGTTCCGGTGGTCGGGATTAACTTATATCAATAAAGTATGGCAGGACCTGATGGTGTCCGGAATGCTCAATTCGGTGCTCGGGAGTTTTGCGGTGGTCTTTATTCTCATGGCTTTTCTGTTCAGGTCTCCGGGGCTGGGTTTAATTTCCATGCTGCCTCTTACTTTCGCCATTCTGCTTTCTTACGGAATCATCGGGTTCATAGGCAAGGATTACGATATGCCCATTGCGGTATGTTCCTCTCTGAGTCTGGGTCTGGCCATAGACTTTGCGATTCACTTCATTCAGAGGTTCCGCGAAAGATATAAACTGTCGGGGGATCTTGAAGAGACCAGCAGGTATATCTTCAGCGGGCCCGGCCGGGCCATATTGAGAAATGCCGTTGTGATTATCTTCGGTTTTCTGCCTCTGTTGTTTTCCACCCTGACGCCTTATATAACCGTCGGGGCTTTCTTCGCTTCTCTAATGTTCTTCAGCACGGTCTCAACCCTTATTCTTTTGCCGGCGCTGATGAAGCTTTTCGGAAATAAACTTTTGAAAGGAGATATGCGATGAGAAATTTTAAAAAAACAGCTGTCCTTTCGGCCCTCTTCTTCATTTCCGGTTTATCGCTCCGGATGGAACTTTATGCCGGAGAAAAATTATCGGCGGAAACAATAATACAGAAATCGCAGCAGGCCTTTTATTATGCCGGTGCCGATGTGAAAATCAGAGTGTCGATGAAACTGATAAACAGGGAGGGAAAGGAACGGCTGAGGGAACTTACCATGACCCGGAAAAATTATGACAAAGGCCGTCAGAAATATTTTACTTATTTCCATAACCCGTCCGATGTCAGGGGCACCACCTTTATGGTCTGGAAGGAACCGGAAGAAAACGACAGCCGATGGCTTTTCATCCCGGCTATCAAGCTGGTCACCCGCATATCCGCCAGGGACAGCCGGTCGAGTTTTGTGGGCTCTGATTTTACTTATGAAGACATATCCGGAAGAAACCCGGAAGCGGACGCGCACACGCTGGTCCGGGAAGAAAAGGTTGAAGGGAAGGACTGCTATGTGCTGGAGAGTATTCCCGGAAGCGAGGCGGATTTTGCCAGAAAAACGGTCTGGATTGACAGCGCCACCTTTCTGCCGCTGAAAGAGGAGTATTACGATCTGCGGGGTGAATTGTACAAGGTGTTCACAGCCGCGGAAACAAAGAATGCCGGCGGTTTCTGGACCGTTACGAAAAGGACCATGAAGGATATAAAAAGGGGGCACCGCACCGAGGTGACTTTCGATGAGATCAAATACAATACGGGAGTCAGCGATTCTCTCTTCACAGAACGCTATCTCAGAAGACCTCCCCAATAATGAATAAAATGAAGATTCCGGTAAATATTTTCATCATAATTATTCTCATCCAGCCGGTAACGCTTTCGGCAGAAGTCTCTCTCCAGGGTTTTCTGCAGGGCAGTTATACTCCCCTGATTACCGGAGAGAATCGGGATATCGGAAGCGGAAGCGGTTTTCTTCTGGCCGAGGAAAGAGTCCAGCTGAAACTTTCGGATTATTCTCCTTCCGGAAGCGCGGGCTATTTTGCGAAAACTGATTTTTTCCGCGATTCTATCGAGGGGGATGCGGATATCGAGATGCGGGAAGCCTATCTCGATTTTTCCTCAGACTTCTATTCTCTGCGCCTGGGCCGTCAGATAGTCACCTGGGGCGTGGGAGATCTGCTTTTTATCAATGACATTTTTCCGAAGGACTATCAGGCTTTTTTTACCGGCCGGCCTCTGGAATATTTGAAAACAGGTTCCGACGCTTTTAAACTGGATTTTTATCCGGATTTTTTCTCTGCCGAAGTGGTGCTCCTGCCGTTTTTTGAACCCGATAATCTGCCCGACGGCCGTAGGTTATTTATTTACGATCCCTTCTCCGCGGTCCAGGACAGAGAAATATCGGAACCCTCTTCTGAATTGAAAAACATGGAACTCGCCTTAAGGCTTTACCGGGGTATTTTCGGTTTTGACACAGCTCTCTATGCCTATAAAGGTTTTTCCCGTTTTCCTGGCATGAGCCCCGACAGTTTTACTGCGCCTTCCAAAATCAGCTTTTTCTTCCCTGAACTTGCCGTCTATGGATTCAGTTCTCAGGGAAACATCCTGGACGGACTCCTGAGCCTGGAAGCGGGTTATTATGATTCCCTTGAGGACCGGGCCGGGGCGGACCCGTTAATAGCTAATTCCCAGACCAGATTCCTTGCAGGATATCAGAGACCCCTGTTCTGGAAAGAGTTTAACGCCGGACTTCAGTATTACGGAGAATACATGCATGGATACGCCAATTATGAAAAAAACAACCCGCAGGGTTTTCCGGCGCAGGATAAACTGAGACGGTACCTGACCTTCAGAATGACCCAGTTTCTGAAATACCAGACTTTGAAAATATCCCTTTTTGCGTTTTACAGCCCTGACGACGAGGATTATTTCGTCATCCCCGAAATCAGGTATAATATGACGGATGAAATGTGGATTTCTGCGGGAGTGAATCTGTTCGGAGGAAAGACGGAGACGACATTCCTGGGACAGCTGGACCAGAACGATAATGCCTATCTCACCATGAGATATGAGTTTTGACAGAGATAAATAGAAAAATGAAAATCGGCGGAGGAAACGGTAATAATCATTTCATAAAGGAGGGAGAGCATGGATGATATCGTAAGAATGCATGCGAATATATGCAAGACTTTTGCCAATCCTCTGCGGCTGGAAATTATCAATGCGCTGCGGGGAGGAGAGCGGACTGCCGGCCAGCTGCTCGAAAAAATCAGGACAAGCAAAGCCAACCTTTCGCAGCACATGGGAAGTCTGATTCAGAACGGCGTGGTCCTTTCCAGGAGGGAGGGAGTGAATGTATTTTACCGTCTGACTGACAGCAGAATTACGCAGGCCTGCGATCTGATGCGGCAGGTGCTCATAAAACATCTGGAAGAGAACAGCAGATTGCTTGCGAAGTTTAAAAAATAGAATTAGGAGGTCCAAAATGAAATTAGGAATTATTCTTTATTCTAACGATGCTGAAGTGATCTGGAACGCTTTCAGGCTGGCCAGCCTCTCTTTGGCGGAAAAAGACGAAGTGAAAGTTTTTTTCCTGGCCAAAGGGGTGGAATACGAATCCCTTTCGACGGAAAAGTATAATATTTTGAAACTGGCGCAGGATTTCATAAATTCAGGCGGAAAAATTCTTGCCTGCGGCACCTGCCTGAAATTGAGACAGAAAGATTCCTCGGAACTCTGCCCGCTCTCGACGTTAAAAGATCTGTATCAGCTTGTGAAGGAGAGCGATAAGGTGCTGACGTTTTAAAAAAAACATTCATGAAAAGGATCTATCTCGATTATAACGCGACTACTCCGGTTCATCCTTTTTCGATCAGAGAGATGAGAAAGTATGAGGAAAAATATTTCGGCAACCCCTCAAGCGGCCACTGGTTCGGCATAAAAACAAAAGAAGGTGTCGAAAAAGCGAGAGAAAAAGTGGCTTCGCTACTCGGCTGCAGTCCGGAAGAAATCATTTTCACTTCTGGCGGCACCGAATCGAATAATTACGTGATTTTGGGAACGGCAAGAACGTTCAGGAAAAAAGGAAACCATATCATAACTACTGCAATCGAACATCCGGCAGTCCTTAATCCGTGCAGGTATCTGGAGAAGAACGGCTATGAAGTGACTTATCTTCCTGTGGATAAATACGGACTGGTCTCTCCCGAAGACGTGGAAAAAGCGGTAAAACCTTCAACGATACTCATAACAGTGATGCATGCGAATAATGAAACGGGAACGATAGAACCGATAACAGAGATTTCAGGGATTGCCCGAAAGAGGAATATTCTCTTTCATACGGATGCTGCGCAGAGCGTCGGTAAAATTCCAACTAGAGTGAATAAACTTGGAGTAGATTTTCTTTCGATTGCAGGCCACAAACTCTATGCTCCAAAGGGAGTCGGCGCCCTCTTTATGAGAAAAGGAATTAAGATCGAACCTCTTATGTTCGGAGCAGGACATGAAAGAGGTTTGAGGCCGGGGACCGAGAACGTCATCGAGATTGCGGCTCTGGGAAAATCCTGCGAAATTCTGGAAAAGACGATGCGGGAAAATTCAGAGAGGATAAAGAAACTGCGGGATAGATTATATGAGGGACTGATCCATGCGGGTTTGAAGATAAAACTGAACGGCTCTCCTGAAAAACGTCTTCCGAATACGCTGAATGTAAGTTTTACCGGCGTGGACAGCCATGAGTTGTTGAAAAGAATTCCGCATATTGCAGTTTCGGCAGGTTCAGCCTGTCATTCCGGCTCAAAGACTCCTTCTCCGGTTCTGACCGCAATGGGAGCAAGCTGTGAAGAAGCTCTCGGAGCAGTAAGATTCAGTCTGGGAATGCGGACTAAGGAAGAAGAGATTGATTTTACTGTAAAAGATATAAAAAATGTTATACAAAGAGAGAGGCCGGCACGGAGACGGTTATGAGCAGAAGTTTTAAACTGATTTTAGTTTTGGCTGCTGTTTTATTTTTTGCGAAATATTTTGAAGCAAAGAGTTTGACATTTTCCCGGAAAGAAACAGACTCCCAAATCCAAATTGGCAGAAAAGTGCCGGATTTCAGTCTGCAGGACGTATCCGGCAGGAAATTTTCTGTAAAGGACTATTTTCAGTCAAAAGCTGTAATATTGTGGTTTTCCAATCTGTGCGGCGGCTGCCAGGCCAATATTCCTGTCCTGGAGGAAGTGTACAGGAAGCATAAAAAATCAGCGGAACTTCTGGCTGTAAGCCAGCTCGGGCGGGATACTAAAACAGTAAAGAAAGTGATCGGAAAGCTGAAAATAAGCTTTCCATTCCTTATTGATCCCGAGGGCGTGGTATGCAGACTATACAGCGGCGGATATATCCCGGATACATGCCCGCTGAACAATATTTATTTTATTGATAAGAACGGTATCTTGAAAGCCGTTACTCATTATCCGGGCCTGAGTAAAGAAGAACTGGAAAAAAATATAAAAATGCTGAAAGGAGGGACATTAAAATGAAAAAAAGTTTAAGGGTTGTTCTGTTGAGTTTCCTGAATCTCGCGTGCTTGCCTTTTGTGCTTTCCGCAGGTTTCGAAATGAAAATCAATGAAGAGACCTCGGCTCAATTCGGCTTCAAGGCGCAGGACTGGGTTCAGTTTGCGGAGGATGCCGCTCCTGACGGAAAAGGAGACGGTTTGGATTTTTCCATAAAGACCCTGAGGTTTTACATTTCGGGACAGGTACATCGTCTGGCCAAATTCGGCGCAAACGTGGACTGGCAGAGAGGAATCTGGGACGGAGGAACTGCGGTAAACAGCACCGCTGTTTTAAGGGATGCGAATATCCTCTTTGATTTTACGGCGGCTTCAAAAATAATGCTTGGACTTTACAGGACTCCGTTTTCCCGGGTTGCGCTCCAGGATTCTTTCGGCTATCTCCTGCCGCATTCTCCCGATACAGCCGGAGCAGGGTATATCGGGGACACGCTCGATTACCGTAATCTGGGTCTGGCCTTCACAGGAGATATCCCGTCCCGGAAACTCAGATACTCTGCCGGTGCTTTCGAGGGCGACCTGAACCCTGCAGGCGCGACTGCCGGCGACGACAGCCCGTTTTATTCCGCGAGAATTTCGTTTTATCCTTTTGAATTTGAAAAAGGTTACGTAAACCAGGGAACTTATCTCGGCAAATATAATAATCTGCTTTCCCTGGGCGCAGGATATCTTTCGGGGAAATATATGACCGGCGCGCTTTCTCCCAGTTATAATGCCTGGACCGCTGATATTTTTATCGAGCGGAAGATTTATAACGGAACGCTGACAGGCGAAGCCGCATTTTTTAATTACGACAGGGACGTCGCGGACGGCGGCACTTCGGCCTGGTATGCGCTCTGCGGGTATCTTTTTCCGGAGATAAACCTTCAGCCGGTGCTGCGGTATGAAAAATCCGACAGGGCCGGTCTTGTTACAGGCGGAGAAGATTTTCAGAAATGGGCTTTCGGTTTCAACTGGTATCTGAAGGGGCACGATTCAAAAATTCAGGTCGAGTATGCGCGGAAAGATTATGAAACGGAAGGTATTTCTCCCCGCGCGGACAAAGATTACGGTGATCTCACCGCCGCTTTTCAGATCCAGTTCTGATTTTATGCGGAATCATGGGGGCATGACTCCGTTTTTGCCGGAGAATAAAAAATACGGGGCAGAATCTTTTTTCAGACCGGAGAGCCTTTTGAGAGAAGCAAGAAGGCAGAAGAAACTTAAATGCTGCCGTATTCCGGAAATATGCCTGCTCGACCCGGACGGAGATATCATCAGGTATCTGCGGAAAAAACATTTATTGAAACTGAATAAATGCTGGGCCTGTTATCATACGGAACTCTATAATTTCAGATACAAGGGCCTGGAGTTCGGCATCATAGGCTGTGTTGTCGGAGCGCCTTTTGCCGTGCTTGTCGCTGAAGAGCTCTTTATCTCCGGAACTGATCTGCTTATCAGCATGACGTCGGCAGGAAAAACAGGAGACTTTAATCCCGGCACCCGGTTCATGCTGATTGAAAAAGCAATAAGAGACGAGGGCACAAGTTATCATTACCTCAGGCCTTCTCTGTTTTCCTGTATAGATGAAAAACTTCTGGCTGATATAAAGAAAAAATTACCCGGACTTGAAACAGGAATCACCTGGACTACGGACAGTCCCTTCAGGGAAACAGAGGCCGCGATAAAATTTGCGAAGAATAAAGGCGCCCTTGCCGTTGAGATGGAAGCCGCCGGTTTATATGCCTTTGCCAGAGCAAAGAAGAAAAAGGTTATATGTGTTGCGCATCTTACGAATAATCTGGGCCGTGAAGAAGGTGATTTTGAAAAGGGACTGGAAAACGGCAGCATCGAATCCCTGGAAATAATATACAGAATAGTCCGTCCGCTGATTATCAAGGGACACTAACTCATGAGATTAAACGGCAGGTTGGTATCGTTTGATTTTAAAACAGATAAAAAGGTATAATAAAGATGTGAAAACCGTATCGTTTTCTGTTTTTTTATTCATCCTCGGTACATTCATCGTCTCTTCCGGAATCTGTATGGATTCCGATGATGACCATTTGCTGCACTGCAGCGTCCACTGCAAGACCTCCTGCTGTATGCCGGCGATCATCAGCGCTTCGTTTTCAGTATCCTCGCCGGCTCCCGCCCGATCATTAACCGCAGATCAGTTTTCGTTCCAGACCGTATATATTCATACGCTCGAGCACCCTCCCAGAAATCTTTCCTGACCTCTTTCTGAAGTAAGCCTATTCTCATTTCGAACGGTTTACTTTTCCGGTTTTTCTCTTTTTCAGGAGGTTAATTTATGTCTGGGAAAAGGTGTTTTATTTTTTTGTTCTTTCTCTTGATCTGCGGTTTGCAGAGAGGATTTGCCGGGGAAGATAATCTTACTCTTGAGACCGCGCTTTCTATCGCCTTTCAGAACAATCCCCGCATGGTAGAAGCCCGCGCGTCTATTGATGAGGCCAAAGGCGAGCTGATCAGCGCCAAAACATATCTCAATCCCGAGGCAGAGTTTGAAATCGGCGGTCTCAAAAAGGAGGGGGAAGGGAGAGGAATCAGTTTCGATGATTTTGAAATAAGGCAGGGTTTTGAGCCGCCCGGAGTGAGGGGATTGAAAACCGGGATAGCAAAGGATTCCATAGCGATCCGGTCCGAAACAGTAAAAAGCGTCTGGTCGGAGGTTTATCTTGCTGTCAGAGAAGTATATGCCAGAATAATTCTGGATAAGAAAAAGCAGGAATTATCCCGGGCCAATCATGATGCGTTCGGCCATTTTTATGCAAGGGTTCAGGCGCGTTTTCAATCAGGGGAGGCGCTTAAGAACGATCTTCAGAGGGCGAAGATCGAGGTGTATAGGGCGGAAAACATACACCTGTCCGTCGAAAAAGAGCTAAGTACCGATAAGTCAAAGCTCAATCTTCTTTTAGGCCGCGAGCTCGATCTCCCTTTTGAAGTGAGCGGTGATTTACCCGAGGAAGATATCGAACTGGATATTAAAGAGATAACATCAGAGGCTCTTTCCAACAGGCCTGATCTCAAGGCGGAAGAGCTTGCTCTTGAATTGAAAACAAAGGCCGTTGCCCTGGAAGAGCTCAATCGTCTGCCTGCCCCATTCCTGGGTTTTAAGAGGACCACGGAGGAGTATGAGAACGATTCCTCGGTGATTGTCGGCATAAACTTTCCTCTCTGGAGCATGAACCAGGGCGAGGTTCAGAAGGCTCTTGCTCAGGAAAAGGCCCAGAGCGTGCGGCTTGCCGCGCTGAAAAAAGAGATCGTGTTTGATGTTTACGAAGCCTATCTGAATGTCGAGCTTGCCAAAAATCAGCTGGACCTTTTAAAGCAGTCCATGGAAGAAGCGAACGAACTCTTCCGTCTGGCGGATCTGCGTTACAGCGAAGGCAAACTCGATTTCATCAATTATCTCGACCAGGTGCGCACCGTAAACGAGACGAGGGTCAGTTATTACGAAGGACTTTTTGAACTCAGCAGCGCTGTGAATTATATGGAAAAATCCGTTTATGCATCGCTAAGGGAAAAGGAGGGATTTCTAAAATGAAGACATGGAAAACACTTTTAATTATCGGAGTATTGATTAATGTCGGCATAGCCGTTATCCAGCTCATGCCTGAAACAAAAGAAGATAAAGGCCGCGGTCCTGCAGAAGAGACAGAAGGACATAATGATGAAACGGGCAGGATTGAATTGAGCAATGAATCGCAGGAACTTATAGGGCTTAAAACCATCAAAGCCGAGTTATCGCAGTTTGCGGACAAAATAACCGTCACAGGACAGATAGCGCAGGATGCGGAGCGGACAACTCATGTGGTGTCTTCTCAAGCGGGAACACTGGCCCGGTGCAGTACTGAAATGGGCAGGGTTGTAAATAAAGGCGACGTTCTCTGTCTTGTAAGTACCGGCGGTCCGGCAGATCCTGCAGTGGAGGTCCGGGCTCCTCTCAGCGGAGTCGTTATTTCGGCCTTTGCCAGGGAAGGAGATAAAGTGGACAGCCTGACGTCGTTGCACACCATTGCCGATCTGTCAACGATGCTCGCCACTTTCGACGTCTATGAGAAAGATATCTCAAAGATCAGAGTCGGACAGAAAATCAGCGCCCTTTCTGCCGCCTACCCGGATGAGAGATTCAGAGGAGAAATAATTTACGTTTCTCCGCGCGTCGATGAACACACCAACACAGTCAAGATCCGGGCCCAGGTTTCCAACCCCGGATATCTCCTTAAACTCGGTATGTTCGTTACCGCGGATATTATCATCGAATCCGGAGAGAGATACATCGTCGTTCCGCATGAAGCCGTTCATGTCATGGGAGATAAAAAAACAGTCTTCATAAAAACAGGAGACCATGATTTTGAGGCCCGGGAAATAACCGTAAAAAAAGAAAACAGAGACGAGGCGGCGATAGAGAGAGTCAGGGCCGGAGAGCTTGTGGTGGTCGAGGACGGGTTTCTTCTGAAATCGGAGCTGCTGAAATCCGGAATGGGCGAAGGGTGCGCTGATTGATCAAACTCAAAAGAGGAGAATAATATGGAAAAGTTCATTTCATTTGTGTTGAAGCAGAGAATTTTAATTCTCATGGCAGCTCTGGGACTGACCGCGGCCGGAATATTTTCCTGGATAAGGCTGCCGATAGACGCTTTTCCCGACGTGACGAACGTACAGGTTATGATATTGACCGAAGCCGAAGGTCTGGGCCCTGCGGAGGTGGAACGGCTGATCACTTATCCCATCGAGATAGAGCTGCAGGGACTGCCGGATGTGAAGCTGGTGAGGTCGCTCTCAAAAGCGGGACTGTCGCAGGTGGTCGTTATTTTTGAGGATAAGGTGGATACTTATTTTGCCAGGCAGATTGTTTTTGAAAAATTGTCTCTGGCAAAAAAGAATCTTCCGCCTGGGTTCGATCCGGAGCTTGGACCAATCAGCACAGGACTGGGAGAGATATTTCAATACACTTTAGGAGGAGAAAAGGGCAAATATACGCTTACGGATCTGCGCACCGTTCAGGATTGGATTATTAAACCACAGCTTCGCACTGTGCCGGGAGTAACAGAGGTGAACTCTTTAGGCGGGTTCGTCAAACAATACCAGGTCATAGCCGACCCTGACAGGCTCCTGAAATATAAGCTAAGCCTGAAGCAGATTTTCGATGCCCTGCAGAACAATAATGCCACGGCTCCGGCAAATTTCATCGTCAAGGGCAAAGAACAGATCATAACCCGGAGCATCGGACTGCTTACCTCTGCGGAAGATATCGGAAATATTATTGTCGCCAATTATGAGACGGCGCCCGTCTATCTTAAAGATGTCGCCTTTATCCGGATAGGCCATCAGGTCCGTCAGGGATCGGTGACCCGCGACGCCCTGGGTGAAACTGTCTGCGGCATGGCCATAATGCTTAAGGATTCAAATTCCAAGACCGTCGTAACAGGCGTAAAGAACAAGATAGCAGAAATCCGGAAGCGTCTTCCCGAAGGCATTAAAATCAACGCTTTTTACGACCGCACCGAACTTATTCAGGCCTGCATCAAGACCATGTCAGATGCGCTCATGCAGGGCGGACTGCTGGTTATACTGGTGCTCATTCTTTTCCTGGGAAGCCTGCGTCTGAGCCTGATCGTCTGCCTTTCGCTCCCTCTGTCAAGCTTCATCTGTTTTATTGTCATGAAAACCACGGGCATCTCGGCGAACCTCATGTCACTGGGCGGCCTTGCGGTGGCTCTCGGGATGATAGTCGATGCAAACATCGTCGTAGGCGAAAATATTTTCAGGCACCTTTCGGAGAGAAA